>ERZ778025.2271-NODE-2271-length-11066-cov-4.123059_pt1 | contig 11066 bp, 6 predicted proteins | sample MGYA00375755_ERZ778025 | MGnify/ENA primary metagenome ERZ778025 (study PRJEB29350, sample SAMN05389825) | bioreactor metagenome | isolation source: Thiocyanate bioreactor | place: South Africa: University of Cape Town | collected 2014-03-17 ... | reverse complement strand
CGGATCATTTCCGCTTCAATGCCCTGTCGGAGCTGGGTGACCACATTGCCGACTTCAGCGGCAACGCGGGTCAAAAAGATATCATCGATCTTTTGGGTACCGCGTTTGGCGGCGTGTCGTGGACAGCCGGCAATGTGCTGAACGAGACGATCTATCAAGGTACCGATGCGGCGACAGCGACCCTCAGTGGATCGCAGCACTTTGCTTACGACTCCAGCCCCGGCTCGCTTTACTATGATGCGAATGGCGGATCTGACGCTAGCCGCGTCTTGCTGGCGATTCTCGATAACCATGCAACTCTTACCGCGACAGACATCCACAAAGTCTGATCGTGTAACCGAAGAAAAAAACCCGCCGGAGCGATCCGGCGGGTTTTTCATTGGGATAGAGCATCCGGTGGGTTCATTCCTGCAAACGCAGGCGCCCGATCTGTTCTCTTCGCACGGTTCTCAAATCATTCCTAAATCCACGGGAACGAGCGGAGAGACATCGCGCCGCTTAGATATTCCGTCCGCCTTTGCCGTCGCCGACAGTCACGCTGATCTTCTGCACCTCGGTACGGCCGTTCGGATATTTGACTTCAAGCGTCACGACATCCACGCCGGTGAAGTCCGGCTTCGACTTGTAGAAAGCGACATAGCCCGGCACTTCAAGCGCGAGGCACTGCTTGTAGTTGGTCGCGGTGACCTTGCCGCGCTTGACGTCCACGGTGCCGTTTGCGGGCGGGCTGACCAGACGGATCGTGGGGAGAGCGCCCGAGCTGCAATCGGGCTGAACATTGAGGTAGACACCGACACGGATCGGCTTGGCCGAAGGTCCCTTGGCCGTCCGTTCGACCGTTTGTGCCTCCTGAGCGAAAGCGGGCGCAGCCAAAGCGGCCAATAGCGACACAACGGCCGCACAGGCGATTCCGGCTCGGCGCCGTTGACCGGCATTCTGAATCGTATTGCTCACGGCTGTCCCCGTCATTTCGCCGAAGAAGGTTCAGATCGGTCCGAACCTTACCACGCGATCACTACGGACGCACCGCCGATAGGTCACCAAGACGGATGCTTTTCAGGCACGGCAACCCTGCGAGGCGCGACAGGCGCTATCAGAGCAGAAGCGGCAGGGTGGATGCTCCAGATCCACCCGCGGACGCGACAATGTCGCTCAGGTCCAGGCTCACAGCGATGTCCTGAGCCGTCGCGTCTCCCGGCAAAGCCATGCCCCAGGGATCGGCGGACGCCGGCATCACCGCTTTCGCGTCACCGTTCATGCGCTGGCTCAGATAGGGCGAGGCGAACATATTCACGCCGCTGGCGTCCAGCGCCACGAGCGGAGCGAACTGCGGCAGCTCGCTGTCCGCAAACAGCGTTGCCCGGCGGTTGTCGAGAATGGTCCAGCCGCCATCCTTGCGGACGGCCAGCACAGCGTGATCTTCGCGAACGGCGCGGTCCCGCACCAGAAGAATGCGAAGGTCCTGCTCTGGCACGCCGGCCTCGCGCAGCACCATGAATTTGGCGATCGCATAGTCCTCGCAATCACCGCGGCCGCTGCGGAGCGAAGCCAGCGGCGAGGACCACAAATCGACCTCGCCATGCTGAACAAGATCGCTGGTGTAGCGGATCGCCGTATTGATGAGTCGGTTGACGGTCTCGAGGCGGGCCACGCCCTCGCGCTCACGCGCATCATCCACCATCAGGACAAAGCGGCGGGGGGCTGCAGTTCGACGAGTCGATCTTGCAGCTCGCAATCTCGCTCATCTCCTTGTCGATCTGCCCTTTCACATTGCGCCACTTGCGCCAAAGAATGCCTTCGGGCGCGCGGAAGGTGAAAAGACCAAACGGCTCATTCGTCGACGGCTGGGCCTGATCCGGACGCGATAGCTCGCTCGGAGCATCCGAGATCACGGTATCGCTTGCGATGGATGCGAGCCTGACGGGTTCATTTGGTGCGGACTTGCCATCGAGCCTGGCCAGAACGCTGTTGATCGAAAAGAAGCGGGCGCCTTCCGCTGTCGGCGCGCGGACGGCCGGAGCAGGCGTCTCCAGCATCGACGGCGTGACGAGGTCGTCAAAGATATGTGTCCTGAGCTTCGCCTTCGATGCAGCGTTAGCCGGGTCAATACACAAACTCAAAGCAGCAATACAAAAAGCAGTCCCGATCACGGCACGAGCCGCTGAAAACGCCGACATGATAACGCCCCTGTATCCCGGGGGCGTCGGTCGGCTTCGCGCCGATCCCGCTCCCGTGTGATGGGGCGAGAATGAACGGGCGCGGCTAGTGCAGCGTTAAACGGAGCCTTTACGCGCAGGCATTTTGGGCGGCAGGGTAGAGGGGGCTCAAACAAACCCCGTCAAATTTGAAGCAATTGCGAGTAAGGTGGCGTTAACGCTATGGCTCCGCCGCCGCAATCGTCTCTCAGCGTTCGCGCAGAGCCTCGTCCTTCAGCATCCGCGCCGGCTTGACGATGTAGTCAAGAACCGATTTGGCGCCGGTGAGAATCTCAACCGTCGTCACCATGCCGGGAATGATCGGCAAAGAGTGCTCGGCTGTACCGAGATGGTTTTTGTCGGTGCGGACGATCACGCGGTAGAAGCTTTCCTTCTCCCCGCCGCGGTCGGGCTTGTCGTCGACGATGGCGTCGGCGCTGATGCGCTCGACCTTACCTTTCAGCGAACCGTAAACGGACGAGTCGTAGGCGGTGATCTTCACCACGGCTTCCTGTCCCGCGCGGATAAAGGCAATGTCCTGCGGACGAATCCGGCCTTCAACAAGAAGGGTATCGTCCAGCGGAACGATGTCCATGAGGTTCGCGCCGGGCTGCACCACCGCACCGACCGTGGTCACGTTCAGCTTGTTGACGATGCCATGCACCGGAGACTTCAAGTCGGCCCTGCGCACGCGGTCCTGCGCGGACTTGATGGTTTCATCCAGCACTGCGAGATCGCCGCGCGACTTCGCCAGATCCTCTTCGGCCTGCGACTGGAAGGCTGCCTTCGCGTTGGCAATGCGCGATTGCGTTTCAGCGAGTTGCCCTTTGATCTCGGCAGCCTGACGTTGCAGACGTAGCCATTCGATTTCCGGAACCACCTTCTGGGCAAACAGCCTTTGGGTCAGATCCACTTCGCGGCTCAGCAGGTTCAAGGATTCGGAGAGGCGGGTCTGCGCCTGGACCAGAACGTCGATATCCTGAGCCAGCTTCCTGGCGCGAGCCGCGAAAAGGTTCTGCTCGGTCGCGACCACCTGCGGAAATTTCTCCACCAGTTCGTCCGAGAACACCGGCTTGTCGAGCTTGGTGACTTCCGCTTCCAGCCGCGCAACGCGGGCGGCGTTGGCAGCGCGCCGTTCGCGCACTTCGCCCAGGTCGGCGGCGAACTTCGTGTCCTCGATCCGCATGAGGACTTCGCCCTGGTTCACGATGGCGCCTTCCTGAACGAGGATGGCGCCGACGATTCCGCCTTCCAGAGATTGCACCACCTGCATCTGCCGGGTGGGGATGACGCGGCCATTGCCGCGCTTGACTTCATCGAGAACCGCGAAGTGGGCCCAGATCACTCCGACCACCAGCATCGCCAGCATGCAGAACAGAATAAGTCGCGACGTTCGCGGCGTGCGAAGTTCGACCGCCGCGCGAATGTCGTTTGCGAAGGCAAAATCAGACTGCTGCATTTGTCTTCACAACCGGATGTTCGAACTTCACCGGCTCCGCGCGTTTCGCGCCGACCTGGAGACTTGCAAGGATCGCGTCGCGCGGGCCGTCGGCAACGAGCTTGCCGCGCTCGAAAACCAGAATACGGTTCACGAGAGAAAGGAGAGACGGGCGATGGGTGGATACGATTAGCGTCATCTCCGACTTCGCGATCGCCTTCAACCGCTCAAGAAACTCTGTTTCGCTGCGCACATCGAAATGCGCAGTGGGCTCATCCATGAACATGATCTTCGGCTTGCGGATCATGGCGCGAGCAAGGCCGATCGCCTGCTTCTGGCCACCCGACAGGCTGCGCCCGCCTTCGGCGACCGGCATGTCATACCCCAGCGGATGCCCTGCAATGAACTGCTCGACGCCCGACAGGCGGGCGGCTTCGATCACTTCTTCGTCGGTCGCGGAGGGTTTTCCCAGTGTGATGTTCTCGCGCAGCTTGCCGAAAAAGAGATCCGTATCCTGCATCACGAAGCCGATACCGGATCGCAAATCCGCCGGATCGTATTGCCGCGAGTCGATGCCATCGACCGCGATGCTGCCCTCCAGCGGCTCGTAAAATCCAGAGAGCAGGCGGCCGACAGTGGTCTTGCCCGAGCCGACACGGCCGATGATGGCAACACGTTCCCCGGGCGCGATCTTGAATGAAACATTCTCGAGCGCGCTTTCCTTGCTCCCGGGATAGCAGAAGCTGACATTCTCAAAATTGATTGCGCCATTCGCGATCTTGCGCGCGACATAGGCGCGTCCGGGCGGGCGTTCGCGTTCAAGCGACATCAGCCGGTCGATGGAGCGCAATGAACTATTCGTCTGGGTTGCACGGGTGATGAGCGACGCGAGACTGGATATCGGAGCCAGAACCCGGCCGGACAGCATGTTTGCGGCGACGAGCGCGCCCATGGTGATCTTGCCGTCGAGAATGAGAAAGACGCCGATCACCACCAGCATCATGCTGGTGATCTGCTGCGCAGAGGAGGAAATCGTGAGCGCCAGCGACGACCAGAAATGAACGTCCTCACCGGAGCGCGCCGTGGCGGCGACCGACCGCTCCCACGCCGTTTGCATGCGGGATTCCGCACCCGCGGCGCGAATGGTCTCAATGCCCGACAAAGATTCAATCAGAACGCCATGCCGCGCCGACGATTCCGCCTGCAAGCGTTTCATCGCGCGATCGAGCGGCCGCTGCAGGATAAATCCGACTCCGATGACGACGGGCAACATCAGCAGCGGAATCCAGGCGAGGGGACCGGCGATGACAAACAGGATGCAGATAAAGATAACAGCGAAGAAAAGGTCGGTCGCTGCGACCACCGCCCCCGATGTGAAGAACTCCCTGACCGAGTCAAAATCCCGCATCTGGTTGGCGAGGATACCGACCGAAGTCGGCCTGTTGGCCATCTTCACCGCAAGCATGTGCTCAAAGATATTCGCGGCGAGAACGACGTCGATTTTCTTGCCGGTCAGATCGACGATCCGGCTGCGAACGATGCGAATGACAAAATCGAAAACGATGGCCAGGCCCAGGCCAACCGCCAGCGCGATAAGAGAGGGGACAGCACCATTCGGAACCACGCGATCGTAGACATTCATCGTGAACAGCGGCGCGGCCAGCGCAAGCATGTTCACCAACAGCGCGGCGAGGGCGACATGACCATAGTTCGAACCGAACCGCCGAACCACCGACCAGAACCAATGGGTTTTCGGAAGATCGCCGGCGGCGACCGTTCGCGCGTCGGCCGTGGCGGCAGGTTTGGCGAAGAACGCGTAACCTGAATAGTTAGCCGCAAGTTCGGCGATCGGAAGGCTTTTGGTAATCTCAGGCTTCTCGGGATCGACCACGCGGGCGATCTGACCGATATCATCCAGCGCTTTCAGGATGAGAGGGATGCCTTCCTTGGTGACGATCACAGCCGGCAACACAAGTGCCGGAATATCCGCAAGCGCACGCCTGACGGGCACAACCTCAAGCCCGGCGCGCGCCCCGGCGCGTTCCATAAGCGCCGCGGTCAGCCGGCCATTGTCGATCGGCAAGCCGGCAATCAACGCTTCGCGGCTGATGGCGCGTCCATGAAAAGCCGCAAGGTAGATGAGGGCATCCGCGAGCGGATCCTTCATAGATCTCACGTCGGCGGCGTTAGTGCTCTTCGCCGAACTTTGAGCGGAAACGGTATCCATTTTTATGATCGCGGCTTGGGCTATGGGATCCTGCGGCCATCATAGATTGTGCCCGGTTCCGTGCGTAAAAACCTTAGGATTAAGGCTAATACAGCCAAGTCCCGTTAACGCCCTGATTGTGCCCCGGACGTTATCCGTCAGGGCAATCCCGTGGCAGTCGAGGTGTATTACCTAGCAGGCCACTTGGACGCCGTATCGATCAGCTCCTGGGCAGGATTCGATCCCCGCCAGCGGCTTGCGAAACTATCGCCCGGCAACGCGAAACCACCACCACCGGCCGAAGCATAGTTCAGCGCAGGAATCGGCTCGGCATGCCGGACCGGAAGGGGCTCAGGCCCTGTCATCGGGTCATGGAGATGGAGCGGGGGCAGCTTGGTCGGGAACAGGCCAAACGGCTCAACGTCGAGAGGCGCCGCATCGGCAGGCGGCGGGGCCTTCACGTACTCGATCAGATTGCCCATCGCCGCGAGGAGCTGGTAGTCCGCGAAAATGGCGACGCTCTGGGCGGAGATCAGCGAAACGAACCCGTTGAAGAGCTGGTTCTGGCCGTTCAGCAGATCGACCAGCGATCGCTGTCCGAGTTCATATTCTTTCTGATAGGACGTGATGACCTTGCGATCCGAAGCGATCTGACGATTGAGCGCCGCGATACGATCGGCGGTCAGTGTCCGGGCGGCCCAAGCCTTGTCGATGGACTCAACGGCGTCGCGCTGCAGGCGCGCATGACGCATGGTGCCTTCGACATAGCGTTCCGCCATTTCATTGCGGCGCCAGGTATCCTGACCGCCACGGAAGACATCCCAGCTCACCACAACCTTGCCGCTGAGGTCGTCGCGCTTGCCGACATAGCCGTTCGCGTCAATGCCGGTCGAAGCACGCCCCTCGAGATAGACGTTCGGCACGAACGCGCCGGATGTGCTGCGATAAGCGTACTTGGCGGCGCGGGCATCGGCCTCGGCGGCCTTGATCGTCGGATTGAACTTGATCGCGACCGCGAGCGATTCATCCTTCGATGCAGGCAGCCCGCCGAGGCGGCTGGGGTTCCGCAGGTTGAAGGGTTCGAGACCGACGGTCTTGCGATACTTGGCGCGCGCCTCATCGAGATTCTGACGGAAGCCGGCGAGGGCGGCGACCGCGCTTTCGACACGCTCACGTGTCTGTTCAAGATCGCCTTCGCCAGCGCGTCCGCCCTTGAAGCGGGCCTGCACGTTGCCGAACAGCGAGCGATGAACCCTGACGTTGTCTTCGGCGATCGAAATCAGCCGCTGATAACGGATCACATCGATGTAGGCTTCCGCTGCGTCCAGCGCCAAAAGTTCGGTTCTTTCGTGAACGCGGGCGGCGGCCGCACTCACGCGCGCCGACTGTCGCCAGATTTCGTTCAGCGAGGTGAGGCCATCGAAAATTAACTGGCGTCCGACCACGGAGACATCGCGGCCATTTCTCCAGGCGTCGTTACCCAAGGGAGCGGGGACAATCTGCTGGTTGAACTTCTCGGGCCCGACTCGCCCTTCGACGCGCACCTGCGGAAGCAGGGTCGACTGCTGCTGCCTCAATTCGGACTCAGTTGCGCGACGGTTCGCTGCAGCTTCGCCAACCCCGGGGTTGGTCGCCATCGCCTGTTTGAGGGCATCGTTGATCAAAAATGCTGACTGAGCGTGTGCCAGGGAACAGGTGAGCACAAGCGTCGAAGCGGCAAACGCCAATGTACGCATTCTAAAATATCCCCCAGCCGATAAAGACTTAACAATATGTAAATCCGAAGAACCGTACCACGCTGCCTAAGGCATTAAAACTACGGTCAATTCGACTCTTTGGAACTGTTGCTCCAAAGCAACGCAACTTGGAGTTTAGGGTACATAAATACCCCATTTCGACCAGATACAGGACTGACTTTTTGGACGTTGAGGCGCTTTCCCACCTGAAATCATGCAGACCCGGCAGTCCGGGACGGGAACGCGAATCGACCGCTCCTGATTGTGTAATGATTTAATGGTCTTAGCGGAATTCCATCCCATTCTCGACTTGGCGGCGCGGGGACGTTTACTCGCACACGCGAGTCACGATGCCCATGGTATGGGCATTCTCGGTGCAAGAGTAAGCCAATAGAGAAACCGGAGGACATTCGTGGATTCCCGCAATCACCCCAGCCGACGCTCTGGCGGCGATTCCATGTTCCGCTCGTTGAGGCTGTAAGGTGAGGGGCATCTTCTACGGATGGCGCGTCGTCGCTGCATGCTTCGTCATCGCGATATTCGGATGGGGTCTCGGTCTCTTCGGCTCAAGCGTCTACCTCCAGGCCGTGACGTCAGCCCACGGCTGGTCGATAGCCGAAGTATCGTCGGCAATTTCCGTATTCTTCTTCGTCAGCGCCGCGATCCAGGGACTGGTCGGCCGTAGCATCGCTCGCAGAGGACCGCGCCCGGCCTTGCTGCTTGGTGCCGTCAGCATGGCAATCTCGGTCGTGTTGATCGGGCGGGTGGATCACATCTGGCAACTCTATCCCTGTTTCGTTCTTCTCGGCGTCGGCTGGGCAACGCTTTCCACGACCGCGATCTCGGCGACCGTCGCGCCATGGTTTGAACGACACCAAGGGCGATCCATGACGCTGGCCATCATGGGCGCCAGCTTCGGTGCGATCGGAGGCGTTCCGCTCCTTCTCTACGCGATTGAGCGGCTAGGCCTGAGCAACGGACTATCAGCGGTTGGCATCGCATCCGGTGCCGTGCTGATCCCATTGGTGGCTCTCGTCCTTCGATATCGCGGCCCCGCGGAGCTTGGGCTTCGCCGCGACGGAGGCGATGCCACGACCATAGAGAACGAGGGGCCGGTAGCGTCCCACGTTGCCAACGCGTTGAACAGGCGGCGCCTGCTTTGGTCCTCGACCATTGCTTTCGCGCTCGTCCTCGTCATGCAGATCGGCTTCATCACGCACCACGTCGCGTTCGCGCAGCCGTTTCTTGGAACCGCTGGAGCAGGGATGCTCGTCAGTGCAACCGGCGTCGTTGCGCTCCTCGGCAGACTGTATCTCCTGAAGGTGATCGATAACGCTCCGGTGCGACGTCTCGCATGTCAGGCGATGTTTGCGCAGATTGCGGCGCTCATCGCGATAGGGCTGTTTCCGAACGTCGCGGTGATCGTCGGCGCGAGCCTGATCTACGGCTTCGCGATGGGCAACATAACGACCCTCAGTCCCGCCGTGGTCCGGCGCGAGTTCGGCGCCGAAGCCTTCGGATCGGCGTATGGGGCCGCCGCGACGGTGATCCAGTTCGTGACAGCCTTCGGGCCCGCGCTCATCGGCAATCTGCGGGCGGCTCTCGGCGGATATCCGCCGGCATTTCTCGTTGCGGCTGTTGCGACAGCCATCGGCTGCGCCGTTCTCCATTTCGGTGGAGAGCGGCGCGCTCGTCAGGCCTGAGGCGTCTGACAATGCCAAAAAGTATCCGCTCGATGCTGTCGGCCTGAGATCAAACTCGCCAAGGCAATGTCGGTGTTATGTGAGATCGCGGCGGGTCTTATGGCGCGTGCAACGGCAACAGTGGCGGAATACAAAGCTCCCAACGCTCACATCCGAAATTCGCATAAGGTATATTATGGAATATTTTATATCATAGTGATTCCAATGCCATCTGGGCGATTTTCGATAAAATACTCCAGATATTTCCTTCCGGACTGAAAAAAGCGGCCAACTGGACGTCAGCTCTGTTCAACGCTGAGCGATAGCCAGGTCTAGCCAACCCGCATCCGAAAGCGCGCCGCGCAGCGGCGTTGATTGACCGCAAGGCCCATCAAGGTAGAACCGATAAAACAGCCGCACGATGCTTCGGGCGTCAGCGCGCGACAAGATTCAGGGAGCCGGTCATGAGCCATCAGGGTCACTACAGCATCGGTCTGGACAAGACCCCTGCCAACTATGTCCCGCTGACACCGCTGAGCTTCCTGGCGCGCAGCGCGGCCGTCTATCCGGACCTGACCAGCACCGTCTACGAAGGCCGCAGCTTCACCTGGGCGCAGACTTACGAGCGCTGCAGACGCTTCGCATCGTTTCTGGCCAGGCGCGGCATCGGTCGCGGCGATACGGTCGCCGCCATGCTGCCGAACATTCCGGCGATGAATGAACTGCATTTTGCCGTGCCCATGGCGGGCGCGGTTCTGAACGCGCTCAACATCCGGCTGGACGCAGCCTCGATCGCATTCCAGCTCGACCATGGCGGCGCGAAGATCATTCTGGTCGATCCGGAATTCACCGGCGTGATCACCGACGCACTCAAGCTGATGAGCGGCCCGAAACCGCTGGTGATCGATGTGGACGACGCGGCGTTCGGCAGCGGCCGGCGGATCGGCGAACTGGAATACGAGGCGGCGGTCGAATCGGGCGATCCGGCGTTCGCCTGGCAGCATCCCGAGGACGAATGGGACGCCATCGCGCTCGGTTACACGTCCGGCACCACGGGCAATCCCAAGGGCGTCGTGACCCATCATCGCGGCGCGTATCTCAACGCCACCAGCAACATCCTCGCGGGCAATCTCGGCCAGCATCCGGTGTACCTGTGGACGCTGCCGATGTTTCATTGCAACGGGTGGTGCTTTCCATGGACCGTCGCGCTCGCAGCTGGAATTAACGTCTGCCTGCGAAAGGTTGATCCGGCTAAGATTTTCGAGCTGGTGAAAGCGCATGGCGTCACCCACATGTGCGGCGCGCCGATCGTCTACAACACGCTGGTGAACGCGCCCGGCGCGCAAGGCGGGCCCATTGCCGACAAGCCGATTACCGGCCTGATCGCGGGCGCGGCGCCGCCAGTGGCGGTGCTCGAGGGCGCCGAGCGCATCGGCATCAAGCTTACCCACGTCTACGGCCTCACCGAGGTCTACGGTCCCGCCTCCTTCTGCGCCGAGCAACCGGGCTGGGATGAACTGTCGGCGGAAGCGCGCGCGCAGAAGAAGCGGCGGCAGGGCGTGGCCTATCCGCTTCAGGAAGCCGTCACGGTGATCGATCCCGAGACCATGCGCGAGGTGCCGCGCGACAATGAGACCATTGGCGAGGTGATGTTCCGCGGCAACGTGGTGATGAAGGGCTATCTGAAGAACGAAAAAGCCACCAGGGAAGCCTTCGAGGGCGGCTGGTTTCACACCGGCGATCTCGGCGTGCGCGACAAGGACGGCTACGTCATCATCAAGGGCCGCTCCAAGGACATCATCACCTCTG
>ERZ778025.2265-NODE-2265-length-11089-cov-4.050299_pt1 | contig 11089 bp, 7 predicted proteins | sample MGYA00375755_ERZ778025 | MGnify/ENA primary metagenome ERZ778025 (study PRJEB29350, sample SAMN05389825) | bioreactor metagenome | isolation source: Thiocyanate bioreactor | place: South Africa: University of Cape Town | collected 2014-03-17 ... | reverse complement strand
GTGCTCTTCCGATCTATTGTCGAACCGCGCAGACAACCCATCACGTGACGGCGGATCAAATTGATCCGCCCCTTCCCTTGGAAGGACTCTCCTCGAAGAATGATTTTTGGGTATTGACGTGATTGCCGAACAACACTCCTGGCAATCGTTCAACTCAACATTAATGACTGATCATCCATGGCCGCGCGGTGGGGAAACCTTTCGCGCCGGAGCGTGATTTCGTCATCAACCGCGACGGCTTGCCGCTTGAACAGCAGCCGCAACCCGGCCCATGCGAAGCCTTATATTCACTCAACGTCTTCGGCGCGTTGGCGCTGCGTTCGTTGGTGGCATAAGCTTTACGCCTCTCAGCCGGCATGCAGGCAAAGTGCGGTGCGGTCAGGATCACTCGTGGCGCCTGCGTCGTGCATTGTGGGCAAATCTGCGGATCATCGCTCTCGGCCATCGGCCGCATGTCGGTGAATGGTCCGCAATCGTTGCAAAGATACTCGTAAATCGGCACAGCCCGTCTCCCCGTTTGTCTGCTTTCGCGATCCTGCGTGAACACGGGGGCGGCAGATACGTGCCGCTCCCGCATTCTCACGCGGGGACTCTTACTTGTCCGGCGACAGCGGCATGTCGATGCCGCCCTTGATGTGTTTGATCGGGCCGGCCGACGACGGCATGATGTCGAAGTCGAAGATTTCTGTCGGCAGCCACAGCGTGGCGCAGGCGTTCGGCACGTCCACGACGCCCGAGATGTGACCTTGCACCGGAGCCGTTCCGAGGATCGAATAGGCCTGTGCACCGGAATATCCGAATTTCTTCAGGTACTCGATCGCATTCAAACATGCCTGACGGTAGGCGATGTGCACATCGAGATAGTGCTGTTTGCCGGCCTCGTCGACCGAGATGCCCTCGAAGATCAGATAGTTGTTGTAGTTCGGCGTCACGGGCGACGGCTTGAAGATCGGATTCTTGATGCCGTACTTCGCCATGCCGTCCTTGATGACATCGACCTTGATATGCAGCCAGCCGGCCATTTCGATGGCCCCGCAGAAGGTGATTTCGCCATCGCCCTGGCTGAAGTGCAGGTCGCCCATCGAGAGACCCGCGCCCGGAACGTAGACCGGGAAATAGATCTTCGAGCCGCGCGACAGATCCTTGATATCGCAGTTGCCGCCATGCTCACGCGGCGGAACGGTGCGCGCGCCTTCCGCAGCAGCTTTCGCCTTTGCGTCGCCCTTGAGCCGGCCCATATGCGCCGTCGGGCCGAATGGCGGATTGGCAAGGCCCGGCACGCGGGTCGGATTGGTGGCGATCAATGCAGTTTCGCGCTCGTTCCACATCGACAGCATCTTGGGATCGGGCAGACAGCCGATCAGACCCGGATGGATAAGCCCTGCGAAATTCACGCCGGGAATATGCCGCGACGAGGTGTACATGCCCTTGAAGTCCCAGATCGACTTCTGCGCCAGCGGGAAGTGATCGGTCAGAAAGCCGCCACCGTTCTGCTTGGAGAAGAAGCCGTTGAAGCCCCACAGGCTCTCCTTCATCGGACCGACGTCGAGCAGGTCGACCACCAGCAGATCACCCGGCTCAGCACCCTTCACGCCGATCGGACCCGAGAGGAAGTGCACGATCGACAGGTCGATATCACGCACGTCATCGGCGGAATCGTTGTTCTTGATGAAGCCACCGGTCCAGTCGTAGGTCTCGATGATGAAATCGTCGCCCGGATTGACCCACTCCACCATAGGAATGTCGGGGTGCCAGCGATTGTGGACCTTGTCGTTGTCGTAGGCCGACTGATTGAGATCGACCTTGATCAGTGTTTCTGGCATCGTGATGCTCTCCCCTTGGTTACGAACTGTGTTCAGACAGACAGATATTTGGCGACCTGCTCCGCATCGATGCCCTCGCGGGCTTCATCGCGGACAATCTCACCATTCTCGATGACAAGAACCCGATCAGCGACGTCGAGTGCGAAGCTGAGGACCTGCTCGGACACGATGATGGACAGGCCGCGTTCATCGCGGATACGCTTGAGCGTGCGGGCCATCTCGCGAATGATCGACGGCTGGATGCCTTCGGTCGGCTCATCGAGCAGCAGAACCTTCGGCCTTGTCGCGAGCGCACGGGCAATCGCAAGCTGCTGCTGCTGGCCACCGGACAGATTGCCGCCGCGGCGGCTCTTCATCTCGAGCAGCACCGGAAACAGTTCGTAGATGTCGCCCGGCACATCCTTGTCGCCGTGGGCGACAAGGCCCGTCTCGATATTCTCCTTCACCGTCATGGTCGAGAAGATCATGCGGCCCTGCGGCACATAGGCGAGGCCCTTGGCGACGCGCTCATAGCTCTTCAGCTTGCTGAGTTCATTGCCTTCCATGGTCACCGATCCGCTCTTGGTCGGCACGATTCCCATCAGCGACTTCATCAGCGTGGTCTTGCCCATGCCGTTGCGTCCCATGATCGCAACGATCTCATTGGGCGCGACCGATACGTTGAGACCATGCAGGACTTCGCTCTGTCCGTAAGCGACGTGAAGATCCGAAATCGCCAGCATTGCGTATTCCTTCAGCTAACAGTGGTGTCAGTGACCGAGATAGACTTCGATGACCTTCGGATCGTTCTTGACCTGCTCCATCGATCCTTCTGACAGAATCTGGCCCTGATGCAGCACCGTCACCTTATGGGCGATGTCCTCAACGAATTTCATGTCGTGCTCGATCACCAGAACCGATCGATCCTTGATGATGCGATTCAGCAATTCGGCGGTCTTCACCCGCTCGCTGACGCTCATGCCGGCCACCGGCTCGTCAAGCATCAGAAGATCCGGGTCCTGGATCAGCAGCATGCCGATCTCCAGCCACTGCTTCTGGCCGTGGCTGAGCAGTTCGGCGCTCATGCCGAGGCGATCCTTGAGAAAGATCATTTCGGCGACTTCCTCGACGCGTTCACGCACCGCCTTGTCGCGCTGGAATGTCAGCGCGCCGAACACCGTCCGTCCGCGCGGATAGGAGATTTCGAGATTTTCGAACACGGTAAGATCGTCATAGATCGACGGCGTCTGGAACTTGCGGCCGACACCGGTCTGAACAATCTCGTTCTCCTTCATCTTGGTCAGTTCCTTGCCGCGGAACTGGATGGAGCCCGATGTCGCCTTGGTCTTTCCGCAGATCAGATCGAGCACCGTCGTCTTGCCAGCGCCGTTCGGACCGATGATGACGCGGATTTCGTTTTCATCGACGTAGAACGACAGATCGTTCACCGCCTTGAAGCCGTCGAACGAGACCGTCAACGACTCGACAGCGAGGAGAAAGTCTTTTGGCTGATGACCGACAAGCATAATGCTCTCCTATTCCGCAGGTGCGCCGTCGGCGACCGAGCCGCCGGTCCAGCCGCTTTTTCCGCCGCTCTTGACGCGCGAAGCAAACAGGCGCTCGATCCGTGGCTGGATGTGATCGCGCCAGATTCCGGCGAGACCATTCGGGAAGGCCAGCACAACAGCGATAAACAGCGCGCCGAGGCCGAACAGCCAGAGTTCTGGGAAAGATTCCGAGAAGCTGGTCTTGGCGAAATTCACCAGCAGCGTGCCGTAAACCGCGCCCAGGATCGACAGCCGACCGCCGACCGCGGTGTAGATCACCATCTCGATGGAAGGCACGATGCCGACGAAGGACGGCGACATGAATCCGACTTCGAGGGTGAACATCGCACCGCCGATGGCTGCGAACACAGCTGCCGCGCAATAGGCGAAGATCTTGAAATTCGCGACGCTATAGCCGGAGAACCGAACGCGATCCTCCTTCTCGCGCATGGCGACAAGGATACGTCCAAGCTTGGAGTGCCGGATGAACTGCGCGATCCCGATGCAGCCGAACAGGCAGGCGACCTCGACGAAGTAGAGAATGAACTTCGCATGATCGGTGCGGATGTCCCATCCCTTCAGCGTGCGCAGATCGGTGATGCCGTTGACGCCACCGGTATAGCCCTGCTGGCCGATGATCAGAATGGTCATGATCGCAGCGATCGCCTGGGTGATGATCGCGAAGTAGGTACCGCCGACGCGGCGCTTGAACATTGCCGCGCCGATGATGAAGGCAAACACGGCCGGCACCAGAATGATCGCGATGATCGTGAAAGTCAGGCTGTTGAACGGCTTCCAGAAGAACGGCAGTTGCGTGAGCTGATTCCAGTCCATGAAGTCCGGAATGCCGGGCGTCGACTGAATCTTGGTGTTTGCAACGCTCGATGCTTCAAGCTTGAGGAACATCGCCATGCAGTAGCCGCCGAGGCCGAAGAACACGCCCTGCCCGAGGCTGAGAATGCCGCCATAGCCCCAGCAGATCACCAGACCGAGTGCGACGAAAGCGTAAGTCAGATACTTCGCCACGAGGTTGAGCCGAAAGATATCCAGCGACAGCGGCAGGATCACAATCAGAATCACGGCCAGCACGGCGATGCCGATCAGCTCGGAGCGGTTTGCGAAGCGAGGATTGTCGTGGACTGTTTTAATGAGCGGTGTCTCGGACATTTTTCTGGCCTTCTCGATTCACTTACGGACCTTGAGGGCGAACAGACCCTGCGGGCGCAGCATCAGGATGCCGACGATCGCAAGCAGCGTGAGCACCTTGGCCATCGAGCCCGACAGGAAGAATTCAAGGGTCGACTGGGCCTGGGAGATCGTGAAAGCGGACGCGATCGTGCCAAGCAGGCTGGCAGCACCGCCGAAGACCACCACAAGGAAGGTGTCCACGATGTAGAGCTGGCCGGATGTCGGCCCGGTCGAGCCGATCATGGTAAAGGCGGAGCCCGCGACACCGGCGATGCCGCAGCCGAGCGCGAAGGTATAACGGTCCACCTTCTCGGTGTTGATGCCAACGGCGCCGGCCATGATGCGGTTCTGCATGACGGCGCGCATCTGCTGACCCCAGCGGGAGCGAAACATGATGTAGGCGACACCGATCGTGATCAGCACCGTGAGAGCCATCACGAACATGCCGTTGATCGGAATCTGGATTGTGTCGGTCGCCTGCCATGAGCCCATCATCCACTCCGGCAGTTCGACGCCGACTTCGCGTGCGCCGAAGATCGAGCGATAGGCCTGCTGCAGCATGAGGCTGAGGCCCCAGGTCGCAAGCAGTGTGTCCAGCGGGCGTTTATAGAGATGCCGGATCAGCGCCCATTCCACCAGCATCCCGAGCGCGCCGGATGCGATGAACGCGAATATCATCGCGATAAAGAAGTAGCCGGCGAACAACGACGGCAGATGACTCTGAAAGAAGTTCGACGTGAGCCAGGTGACATAGGCCCCGAGGATCATGAACTCGCCATGGGCCATGTTGATGACACCCATCTGGCCGAAGATGATCGCCAGTCCCAGCGCCATCAGCACATAGACGGAAAACAGAATGAGACCTGCGAAGCCCTGCATCACGAAGATGGAGCCAAGGTCACCAATCGAATAGTCGCCGAACATGGAAGTCTCTCCGCGGGAGGGGATCTCGCGCCGCGAACGAATTCGCGGCGCGAGGGCTGTGAACGCGGGCCTGTGGTCCACGTCTGGGAGCTCGGAGCAAGTCGCAAGCGGCTTACTGGTAGCCTTTCGGGAACGGATTTGGTTCGACGAGATCGGCGGTCTCATAAACCAGTTCGTACTGGCCATCCGCCTTTGCCTTGCCGACGCGGGTCTTCGACCAGAGATGGTGGTTTTCATGGATGCGCACGTAGCCTTCGGGCGCGCCCTTGAATTCCACGCCGGGCGAAGCGGCGGCGATCTTGTCGACATCGAAGCTCTGCGCCTTTTCCACCGTCAGCTTCCAGAGCCACGGGCCGAGATAAGCCGCCTGTGTGACGTCTCCGATCACGGTCTTCTCGCCCCACATCTTCTTGAAGGCGGCGACGAATTCCTTGTTGTTCGCGTTGTCGAGCGACTGGAAGTACTTCATGCAAGCGAAGGCGCCCGCGATATTTTCACCGCCGATACCGTCGATTTCGTCTTCCGTGACCGAGATGGTGAGCAGCGTCTGCTTCGACAGATCGATGCCCGCCGCCTTAAGCTGCTTGTAGAACGCAACGTTCGATCCGCCGACGATGATGGCGTAGATCACGTCCGGCTTGGTTAGCTTGATCTTGTTGATGACCGAGTTGAACTGGGTGTGGCCGAGCGGGAAGTATTCTTCGCCAACGACCTTACAGCCCTGCAGATGGCCTTCAATGTGCTTGCGCGCGATCTTGTTCGACGTCCGCGGCCAGATGTAATCCGAACCGAGCAGGTAGAAAGTCTTCGCGCTCTTGGTCTTGTTGACCCAATCGAGGCCGGCGATGATCTGCTGGGTGGCTTCCTGGCCAGTGTAAATGACGTTCTTCGACTGCTCGAGACCTTCATAGAAGGTTGGATAGTAGAGCATACCGTTGTACTGCTCGAACACCGGCAGCACCGCCTTGCGGGAGGCCGAGGTCCAGCAGCCCATGACGGCGGCGCACTTGTCGTTGACCAGCAGCTTCTTCGCCTTTTCCGCGAAGGTCGGCCAGTCGCTGGCGCCGTCTTCCTGGATGAACTTGATCTTACGGCCGAGCACGCCGCCCGAGGCGTTGATCTGCTCGATCGCGAGCTTTTCGGCTTCCACCGATCCGGTTTCCGAAATCGCCATGGTGCCGGTCACCGAATGCAGGATGCCGACGGTGACTTCCGTATCAGTCACCGCGAGGCCCGTGGTGTTGACGGCGGAGGTGGCCGGCCCCGCTCCGAAGGACGGGCTGGGAAGGAACGACATGGCGGGCAACGCCGCCATTCCCATGAGCAATTTGCGCCGGAAGGCCGACTGTAATCCCTGATTTCTTTCGTCTGACATGACTTCCCCTTTTTGCTGAACAACGCCCTGATGGGGAAAACATGGCCCGGATTGTGCACCGCACAGATACGCAAAATCGCGCATACGGCACCGCAAAAGCGCGACGTAGGTTTTTGAAGTGGGTTTGAGGACGGACCGGGCGTGACAAAGGCGATTCAGGCAGGCGGGCGGCAACGGATAGACCGGGTCAGACGCCAATATAATCAATGGGTCGCGAACCAGACCCTGGAAGACTATGCCCTGCGCTTCACAGCCAAAAGCGCGCGCCGCTGGTCAGCGGCCCGTGTCGCAAATACAGCCCTTGGCGCAATTTCATTTCTCGCGCTCGAAGCCATCGGCGGAACGATCACGCTGAACTATGGCGTCACCAACGCCACGACGGCCATTCTGGTGGTCAGCGCCATCATCTTCTGCTGCGGACTGCCAATTGCCTATTATGCAGCCAGATATGGCGTAGATATTGACCTGCTCACCCGCGGGGCGGGATTCGGCTATATCGGCTCGACCATCACGTCGCTGATCTACGCCTCTTTCACCTTCATCTTCTTCGCCATCGAGGCCGTGATTCTGGCCATGGCGCTGGAACTCTGCTTCGGCATTCCCCGCCCCATCGGCTATCTCATCAGTGCCGTGGTCATCATTCCGCTGGTGACGCACGGCATCACACTGATCAGCCGCTTCCAGCTCTGGACCCAGCCATTCTGGATCCTGCTGCACGCCCTGCCCTTCGTCGCCATTGCCATCAAGAGTCCCGGCTCTTTCAGCGAATGGCGCGCGTTCTCGGGAGACCACGGCAGTCCGGACGGGCATCTCGATCTGCTGTTGTTCGGCACCGCCGCCTCTGTTGTCTTCGCGCTGGTGGCGCAGATCGGCGAACAGGTCGACTTCTTACGCTTTCTGCCGCGCGATCGCCGAACCTCGAAGCGGTCGTGGTGGATTGCCATGGTCAGCGCTGGCCCGGGCTGGATCGTTCCCGGCGCGCTCAAGATGCTGGCGGGGTCGTTCCTCGCCTTCTTTGCGCTCAAGCACGGCGTCAACGCGGAATACGCCGCCGAGCCCGCGCACATGTATCTCGAAGCCTTTCGCTATGTGCTGTCTCAACCCGATCTCGCGCTGGCGCTGACCGGCACCTTCGTCATTCTTTCGCAGCTCAAGATCAACGTCACCAACGCTTATGCAGGTTCGATCGCGTGGTCGAACTTCTTCTCGCGTTTGACCCATAGCCACCCCGGACGCGTTGTCTGGCTGGTGTTCAACGTTCTGGTGGCGCTCCTGCTGATGGAAATCGGCGTCTACAAGGCTCTGGAACAGACTCTGGCGCTCTATTCGAACGTCGCGATTGCCTGGGTCGGCGCACTGGTGGCCGATCTTGTCGTCAACAAACCGCTGGGCCTGCGTCCGCCACAGATGGAATTCAAGCGCGCACATCTCTACGACATCAATCCGGTGGGTGTCGGCGCAATGGTCATCGCCACCATCGTATCGATCAGCGCGTTTTACGGGTTCTTCGGCATCACCGCCAAGGCGCTCGCGCCCTTCGTGGCGTTGACCGTGGCGTTCGTGACTGCACCGATTATCGCGTGGGCGACGCAGGGAAAGTATTACATCGCCCGCAAGCCGAAGCGAAGCTGGCAGAATCTTGAAACCATCAAGTGTTGCATCTGTGAACATTCCTTCGAGCCCGAAGACACCGCTTCCTGCCCGGCCTATGCCGGGCCGATCTGCTCGCTGTGCTGCTCGCTGGATGCGCGCTGTCATGACCTGTGCAAACCTCACGGGCGTGTGCAGGCACAGCTTTCGGAGACGCTCGGACATATCCTGCCGCAATTCATTTATGCCCGCATCAATTCTCAGCTTGGGCACTATCTCGGCGTCTTTGCATTGTCCGCGGGACTCGTCGGCCTGACGCTCGGCCTAATCTACCTGCAGACCTCGACTATCATCCACTTTGGTCAGGCACAACTTTCCGACGTTTTGTGGAAAGTGTTCTTCGCATTGTCGATCATCATCGGAGTGGTCGCATGGCTGTTCGTGCTGGCGCGGCAAAGCCGGCAGGCTGCGGAAGCCGAAACGCGGCGGCAGACCACGCTCCTGATGCAGGAGATCGATGCGCACCGGAAGACCGACATGGAGCTGCAGCGCGCCAAGGAAGCCGCCGAGGCCGCCAATCTTGCCAAGAGCCGTTACGTGGTCGGCCTCAGCCATGAACTGCGCTCACCGCTCAATGCCATCAGCGGCTACGCGCAATTGCTCGAACAGGATTCATCCATCCAGCCGAAACCACGCGATCAGGTCCGCGTCGTTCGCCGCAGCGCGGATCACCTGTCGGGCCTGATCGATGGTCTGCTCGACATTTCAAAGATCGAGGCCGGACGGCTGCATCTGTCACGCGATGAAGTGCGCCTTCCCGACTTTCTCGATCAGCTTGTCGGCATGTTTCGTCTGCAGGCTGCGGCGAAGAATATCGAGTTTGTGTTCCAGCGGCCGGAAACGCTGCCGCCTGTGGTCTACACCGATGAGAAGCGGCTACGGCAGATTCTGATCAACCTGCTATCCAATGCCATCAAGTTCACCCAAACCGGCAACGTGCATTTCATCGTGCATTACCGCAGCCCCGTTGCGGAGTTCGAAGTACGCGATACCGGCCCCGGAATTCATGCCGACGACCTGGAACGCATCTTCGCGCCGTTCGAGCGCGGCGCGCTCGGCGTCTCGCAGCCGCAGACCGGAACAGGTCTTGGTCTCACCATCTCCAAGCTTCTTGCAGGTGTGATGGGCGGTGATATTCGCGTCGTCAGCACCGTGGGCCGTGGCAGCACGTTCTATGTCAAGATGCTGCTCTCGGAAGTCACCAACCCGACGCGCCTGCGAACCATCAACGCGCCGATCTACGGCTATCACGGCCCGCGCAAGACTATTCTCGTCACTGACGACGATCCGACCCAGCGCGATCTCCTGCGCGAAATTCTCAGCCCTCTCGGCTTCATTCTCCTCAGCGCCCCCGATGGTGGGGGATGCCTTAGCCTGTCACAGCACTGCCAGCCCGATATGTTCCTGCTCGACATCTCGATGCCTGGTATCGACGGCTGGACGGTCGCGGAGACCCTTCGCGCCAACGGACATCATCAGGCGCGCATCCTGATGATTTCCGCGAGTGCGCTCGAAGCGCATGGCGCACCATTGGCGCAACCCTTTCACGATGGCTACCTGATGAAGCCGATCGATGTGCCGCGTCTTCTGGAGATGATCGGCCAGTTGCTTAAGATCGAATGGTCTTACGAGCGTAACATTGTACAAACCGACGAACCGTCAGCTCCAGCGTGGAATTTGAATGAAAATCCAGGCCCACCTATTCATTATGTGGATGAACTGATCGAACTCGGCCAAATTGGCTACGTGACTGCAATTCACCGCAAGCTCGACCAGATCGGTCAGGATCACCCCGAACATGTCGTCTTTGTCGCCCAAATGCGTGCTCTGGTGGAACGATTCGATCTCGGGCAATACATGACCATCCTCCAATCCGTGCAGCGCCATGATCACTGAAGCCAAAGCCCGCGACACTGTTCTTATCGTCGACGATTCGCCGGACGCGCTCCGCATGCTGACTGACGCGCTGGACGGCGCGGGAATGACGGTGATGGTCGCGCTTGATGGTGCCTCGGCCCTTCGCATCGGCGAGCAGATCGCGCCCGACATTATCCTGCTCGATGCCGTGATGCCGGGCATGGATGGTTTTGAAACCTGCCGGCGACTGAAGCGGGAAGCAAAGCTCGCAGGCGTCCCGGTGATCTTCATGACGGGCCTAGCCGAGACCGAACATATCGTGCGCGGCCTCGAGGCTGGAGGCGTCGATTACGTCACCAAGCCCATCGTCATCGCGGAAATGCTCGCGCGCATCAAGGTTCATCTGGCGAACGCACGACTCACCCAAAGCGCGCGGGCTGCACTGGATGCATCGGGCCGCTATCTCTTTGCAGTAGATCAGCGCGGCTCCATCATCTGGGCCACCCCACAGGCGGAAAAGCTGGCGCGCGATCGCGCGAAAGCCGGCGGCGAGAAGTTCGAGCTGCCCGAACCATGGCTCGATTGGCTCAGGCAGATACATCAGGGAAATACAGATACGAAGGCGCCGCCGGCGATGCCATTCGGTGATGACAAGCTGCGCCTGCAATATATGGGGCGTCTCAGCGCGAATGAATTTCTGCTGCGGCTGGCCCGCGACAGCAGCTCGGATTCACCTGCCGAACTCA
>ERZ778025.2262-NODE-2262-length-11114-cov-4.524460_pt1 | contig 11114 bp, 11 predicted proteins | sample MGYA00375755_ERZ778025 | MGnify/ENA primary metagenome ERZ778025 (study PRJEB29350, sample SAMN05389825) | bioreactor metagenome | isolation source: Thiocyanate bioreactor | place: South Africa: University of Cape Town | collected 2014-03-17 ... | reverse complement strand
ACTGGTCGATCTTCACGTCCTGGCCGGTGGTCTTCTTGTAGTGCGCGACGAAGGCAGCGTTGTAGTCCTTGTAGAACTCGCGCGCCACGTCGTAGGACACGTTCAGGAGCTGGTTCTGCGCCGAGGCCACGCCGCTGGCGGCCAGGGCCAGGGAGGCCAGAAGGGTCTTGATTTTCAGGGAGGTCATGGTGGCATCACCCGGTGATTGCTGTAGATGGGTGCATTGTGCGAAGACCGCCTTAAAACGCAAAAGAATATATTTTTTTTTATTTATCAACAAAAAGAATATAAGCCCCTGCATGAGTCTCGCGGCCCGCACGCCCCCACTCTGGATGGATGCATCAAAAACCACTCAAACGCTTGCAGATCAAGCGCCATAAGCTATTACATTGATAGCGTCAAGCACCTGCAGGCAGGCCCGTCTGCCACTGCGGGGCCCGCAGGGCCTGTGCGGCCTCGCCGGTCAGCGACTGCAGCAGGGCCAGGCCCAGCGGCCAATCGCCGTGGCCGGATTCGATGTTGATATGCCCTGCCCGGGGCAGGCGCACGAACTCGCTGCCCCAGGCGCGCGCATAGGCACCCGCCAGGCGGATGGGGCAGTACGGATCGTTGCTGCTGGCCACCACAATGCTGCGGTAGGGCAGCGCGGCACAGGGCACGGGGGCGAAATCGCTGAGAACCGCCCGGCGCTCGGGGTCGGCGGGCGCGACCAGCAGCGCGCCCTGCACACGGGCCGCGGCCTCGGGGCCCATGTGGGTGGTGGCGATGCAGCCCAGGCTGTGCGCCACGATCACCACCGGGTGCGCTGCCTCCAGCACGGTCTTTTCCAACTGGCCCACCCAGGCGGCGCGCGTGGGCGTGATCCAGTCGCCCTGCACCACGCGGCGCGCCTGGGGCAGGCGCTCGGCCCACAGGCTTTGCCAATGGCCGGGACCGGAGTCGCGCCAGCCCGGAACGATGATGATGGAAGTGGGTGTCACGGTGTGGGTCCCGCAGACGCCTGCGGCCGCCCGCATGCCGGACGGGCGTCCGGCGCCGCGGCCCGCTGCATCTGCTCAGTGGTTGCGTCGCACCGGATTGTGCGATCCACCACTTAAAACCCAAACGAATCAATCGTTCTTACTTCATTCCAAAGAAGACTATCGCAGCGCATGGGCCGCTCACAGGCGCGCGGCCTCGAACGCCGGATAGAGCTCGTCGATCCAGTGGTTCAGCTCGTCGTGCGAAACGTCCAGCACGGCCATGCAGTCCGCGCCATGCTGCTGCCACTCGCGCGAGGGCTCCAGGCCCTCGTGGTGGTGCACCAGGTATTCGGCCAGCAGCCCCAGGGCCACCAGGCGGCGCACCTCGGGGCTGAACTGCTCGGCATTGAGGCAACTGAAGTCATGGTGCAGCCAGATGGCCTGCGCCACGTCGCCAGGCAGGTGCCAGGTGCGCGCCACGATGGCGCCGACCACGGCATGGTCGGTGCGGTGGTTGGCGTTCTCGGTCTGCGTGAAGGTGCGGTCGCGCCGGGCCAGGGCCTCGGTGACGGTGCTGGCATAGCCGCGCACGGCCTTCACCAGCACGGGCATGCCCACATGGCAGAACAGGCCGAAGCTGTAACCCAGGCCGGGGTCCAGGCTGTAGAGCTGGCGGCCGATGTGCTCGCAGGCAATGGCGCGGCGCTGCGAGCTTTCCCAGAAATGCTCCAGCAGCGGCGAGCGCACCTGCAGCGCATGGCGCGTGATGAAGGCCGCAAGCAGTTCCACCGCCGGGCGCAGGCCCAGCACGGTGAGCGCCATGCCCACGGTCTGCACGGGCTGGGCCAGGCCGTAGAGCGGGCTGTTGGCCTGGCGGATCAGCGCCGCGGCCAGGGCCACGTCGGAGGAGGCGAGCTGGTCAAGGGCTCCGGCGTCCAGCTCGGGCGCGGCCAGGATGGCCTGCAGGCGCAGCAGCGACTCGGGGCACGGCGGGATCACGATGGCCCGCACGGCGGGCAGGACGCGGGCTTTTTGGATGTCTTGGTCGATGGGATGGGTGGTCACGGCACGGCCCGGGCAAGTCCACGCGGGGCGGCCAGCGCCTCCCCGCCTTGTTTCAATTGCTTGCATTGTGGCGGGAAATGCCCCGCCCGGCCGGGAAAGCCCACAAAAAGCTACCGCCCCTGCAAGGCCGCGCGCGTGGCCAGGCTGCTGCGCCCGGGCATGGCCTCGCCCAGGAAGTCCAGGAAATGCCGCACCGCCGGCGACAGGCCGCGGCGCGAGGGGAACACGGCGTGCACGATGCCCGGTGTGGGCGCCCATTCGGGCAGCACGCGCACCAGGCGCCGCTCGCGGATTTCCTCGTGGCACATGTAGTCGGGCAGCCAGCAGATGCCCGTGCCTGCCAGGGCGGCGAACTTGAGCGTCAGCAGGTCGTCAGCCACGTAGCGCGGGCTGTGCTGCACAGTCTGCTGGGCACCGTGGGGGCCGATGAGCTGCCAGGTGGCCCGGCCGTCGGGCGCGGACATGGCGATGCTGTCCATGCGCGCCAGGTCGGCCAGTGTGGCCGGCGTGCCCTGGCGGATCAGCAGTTCGGGGCTGGCCACCAGCACCTGCTGCGCCACATCCAGGCGCTTGACCACCATGCTGCCGCTATCGTCCAGCGAGGGGCGCACGCGTAGCGCCACGTCCAGGCCCTCCTCCACGAGGTTCACGGCCCGGTTGCTGACCTGCAACTCCACCCGCACCTGCGGATGGCGCGCCAGGAAGGCCGGCATCAACTCGCCCAGCACGGTCTGCGCCAGCGTCACCGGGCAGCTCACGCGGATGGTGCCGCGCGGCTCGGTCTGCACCTGGGCCACGGTGTCCTGCGCCGCCAGCGCCGACTCGCGCACCGCCTGGCAGTGGCGCAGAAAGGCTTCGCCCACGCCGGTCAGCGAGAGCTTGCGCGTGGTGCGTTGCAGCAGGCGCACGCCCAGTTGCGCCTCCAGCTCGGAGACGCGGCGCGAGAGGCGCGACTTCGGGATGCCCAGCGCCCGGCCGGCCGCGGCAAAGCCGCCGCGCTCCACCACTTCAGCGAAGTACAGCATGTCGTTGAGGTCTTGCATGGGGCTTCCTGGCGTGCAATTGTTCTACTGACGGGACAATCTATCGCATTTTCGCCAACTTATCAAAAACTGTGGCGATCTCCACAATCTATCCATCGCCCACCACTGCGGGCCCACCCCCGGAGATCACCATGCAACTGCTTCACATCGATTCCGCCATCACCGGCAGCCAGTCTGTTTCGCGCCAGCTCACCGCCCAGGTCGTGGCCGCCTGGACCGACGCCCACCCCGGCACCCAGGTGGACTACCTGGACCTGGTGGCCAACGCCCCGGCCCACTTCACCATGGAAGCCATGGCGCCGCGCACCGGCCAGACCGAAGGCCTGAGCGCAGCGCAGCAGCGCGAGAACGCCGTGTCCGAACAGCTCGTGCGCCAGTTCCTTGCGGCCGACGTGGTCGTGATCGGCGCGCCGTTCTACAACTTCAGCATCCCTACGCAGCTCAAGGCCTGGATAGACCGCATCGCCCAGCCCGGGCGCACCTTCCGCTACACGGCCCACGGCCCCGAGGGCCTGGCCCAGGGCAAGACGGTGATCATCGTGTCCAGCCGCGGCGGCGTGTATTCCACCAGCGAAGGCGGCCGCGCCATGGAACACCAGGAGAGCTACCTGCAGACGGTGCTGGGCTTCTTCGGCGTGACCGACGTGCGCTTCGTGCGTGCCGAAGGCGTGGCCCTGGGTGCAGATGCCAAGACCAGCGCCCTGGGCGCGGCGCAGCGCCAGATCGCCGCCGCCGCCAACCTCGACCGGGTGCGCGAAGCGGCCTGAAAACTCAGGCCGGCAGCGCCAGGGCCTGCGCCAGCGCCTCGCGCAGGCTTGCGGCCAGGCGCTGCGCGTCCCAGGGCCCGGGGCGCAGGTCCGCGCACGACACCGTGCGGCGCAGCATGGCCGGCACATCGTCCGGCCGGCCCAGGGCATCGCACAGCAGCGCCCAGTCGGGCCGGCAGGCCAGCGTTCCCGCCACGATCAGCACCCCCGTGCGCTGGCGCCGCTGCGCCAGCCCGACCAGCTTGCGCCCCTGCGCGTCCACCACCTCCCAGGGCGCCAGGCTGCCGTAGCAGGCCCAGTCCACCACCGGGCCCAGCCGCTCGTTGGCCAGGGCGACCTCCGGCTCCGGCACAGCCGAGGCCGCCACGCCCCATTGCGCCAGCACCTCCACGTGCAACTGCCCCAGGCCGCGGTAGCTGCCCGAGAGCCGCCCCTGCACCCAGGGGTGGCCCAGCGGCAGAACGACCGAGGCGCTGACCATCCAGGGCCCCGTGAGCACCGCGCCGCCGCCCGAGGGGCGCACCTGCAGGTCCAGCCCCGGCGGCAGGCGCTGTGCGACGTCCTCGCGCAGCGCCCGCTGGGAGCAGCCCAGCACGATGGCGGGCGCCGCGTAGGTCCAGACGCGAAAGCGCGGCTCGGTGACGGGTTCGGCCATCTGGCGGCGGTTCCAGTCCTGCTCTTGTGCAACGGTGTCGATCGCAGCCTCCAGCGTGAAAAAACGGAACACTATCAACGCGAACCCGCGGCAAGTCAATGCGCGCCGCCGGGCCGCTGCCCCCACCTGAGCCCGAGGAGAACCGCCATGCCCCCCGCATCCCCCGTCCCGGCCGCCAGCGGCGCCAGCGCGCGCGCCGTGCGCATCGCGGCACGCACAGCCCAGCTCGAAGGTCTGGGCATACGCCGCGCCCTGCCCACGCGCCAGCAGCGCATGGTGGGCGCCTGGTGCTTTCTGGACCACATCGGCCCGGTGGAGTTCGCGCCCGGCCAGGGCATGCACGTGGGGGCGCACCCCCATACCGGCCTGCAGACCTTCACCTGGATGATAGAGGGCGAGATCCTGCACCGGGACAGCCTGGGCAGCGCGCAGGTGGTGCGTCCGGGCGAGGTCAACCTCATGACCGCGGGCCACGGCATCGCGCACACCGAGGATTCCCTGCCGTCCAGCGCGCGCCTGCATGCGGCGCAACTGTGGATTGCGCTGCCCCCCGACCAGGCCGGCTGCGCCCCGGCGTTCGAGCACTACCCGCAACTGCCGGCCTGGCACGAGCAGGGCTGCACCCTCACGCTGCTGGCCGGGAGCTGCGCCGGCCGCACCGCCCCGGTGCGCGTGTTCTCGCCCCTGCTGGGCCTGGACATCGCGAGCGCGCAGGGCGGCCGCCTGCACCTGCCGCTGGACCCGGCCTTCGAGCACGGCCTGCTGCCGCTGGAGGGCAGCGTGCAGGCCGCGCAAGACCCTTTCGGCCCGGGCGAGTTCGCTTATTTCGCGCCCGGCACCGCAGCGCTCGCGCTGGAGCTGGCGCCCGGCAGCCGCATCCTGCTGCTGGGGGGCGCTCCCCTGGCCGCGCCCCCCATGCTGTGGTGGAACTTCGTTGGCGCCACGCGCGAGGACATCGACCGCGCCCGGCAGGACTGGGAAAGCGGCTCCGCCCGCTTTGGGGCCGTCGAAGGCGGCGGCCACCGCCGCATCCCGGCGCCCGGATGGGACGGCGCACGGCCGGTGGCCCCGCGGGCGGGTTGAGCCGTTGCGGCAGCGCCGGGCCTACTTCTTCGCGTAGATCTGGTCGAAGGCCGCACCGTCGGCGAAATGCTCCTTGGCGGCCCGGGTCCAGCCACCAAAGGCCTCGTCGATGGTGAACAGGTGGAGCTTGGGGAACTGCTTGGCGTACTTGGCCTGGGCCTTGGCGGACACCGCCGGGCGGTAGAAATGCTTGCCCGCGATGTCCTGCCCCTCTTCGGAATAGAGGTACTGCAGGTAGGCCTCGGCCACGGCGCGCGTGCCTTTCTTGTCCACGTTCCGGTCCACCACCGCCACGGCGGGCTCGGCCAGGATGGAGATCGAGGGCGCGATGACGTCGAACCTGGCGCCGAACTCCTTGTCCAGCAAGTAGGCCTCGTTTTCCCAGGCGATCAGCACGTCGCCCTGGTTGCGCTGGGCGAAGGTGATGGTGGAGCCGCGCGCGCCGGTGTCGAGCACGGGGACGTTGCCGTACAGCCTGGCGACGAACTCCTTCGCCTTGGCGTCGCCGCCATATTTGCGCTTGGCGAATTCCCAGGCCGCCAGGTAGTTCCAGCGCGCGCCGCCCGAGGTCTTGGGGTTGGGCGTGATGACGCTGATGCCCGGCTTGGCGAGGTCGTTCCAGTCCTTGAGCGCCTTGGGGTTGCCCTGGCGCACCACGAACACGATGGTGGAGGTATAGGGCGCGCTGTTGTGCGGCAGGCGCTTTTGTCGATGATGGAGCGCGCCGGCTTGCCCGAGCCGCCGTGGCTTTGCTTGATGCTCACGTCCTGGCCGGTCTGGGCCTTCCAGTGGCGGGCGAAGGCCGCGTTGAACTCCTGGTACAGCTCGCGCGTCGGGTCGTAGGACACGTTGAGCAGGGTCACGCCCTGGGCCCAAGCCGATGCGGCCCCCAGGGTCAAAGCAGCGGCGGCCAGGGGAAACTTGATAAAGTCACGGCGATGGTTCATTTTGGTGGTTCCGAAGGTTTTGGGGTGCGGTCCAGGGATTCTGTAAGCCGCTCATCAAAACTGGAACTACTGAGTTTTCAGTTTTTAATTACCCAAACATCTAAAAGGCATCTCCATGGCACGCATGGTTCACTGCATCAAGCTCGGCAAGGAAGCCGAAGGCCTTGACTTCCCCCCCTACCCCGGCGAGCTGGGCAAGCGCATCTGGCAAAGCGTGAGCAAGGAGGCCTGGGCCGGCTGGATCAAGCACCAGACCATGCTGGTGAACGAGAACCGCCTGAACCTGGCCGACGCGCGTGCGCGCCAGTATCTGGCGCGCCAGATGGAGCAGCATTTCTTCGGCGGCGGCGCCGATGCCGTGCAGGGCTACGTGCCGCCCGCCGACTGACCGGTCCCGGCATTCTCCAGTGGCGCCCCCGGGCGCCTTTTTTTGTGCACGCAGCGCATTACGCACCATGACCCAAGGCATAGACTGGCTGGACGACGGCGCCCCCTACAGCACCCGCTTCGGCGACCGCTACCACGGCGCGCAGGGCGCCCTGGCGCAGGCGCGCGCCGTGTTCCTGCACGGCTGCGGCCTGCCCCAGGCCTGGGCCGGTGCGCCGCAGTGGCGCATCCTGGAGACGGGCTTTGGCTTCGGGCTGAACTTCCTCGCCACCTGGGCAGCCTGGCGCGCGGACCCGCAGCGCCCGCACCTGCTGCATTTCGTCTCGCTGGAGGCCTGGCCGGTGGACGCCGCCGACCTGCTGCGCATGGCCGCGCGCGAGCCCGAGCTGCTGCCGCTGGCGCGCGAGCTGCACGCCCAGTACTGGGGCCTGCTGCCCGGCGTGCACCGCCTGGGTTTCGAGGGCGGGCGCGTGCTGCTCACCCTGTCCATCGGCGACGCCCCCGCCCTGCTGCGCGAGCAGGCCTGGCAGGTGGACAGCGTGTACCTCGACGGCTTTGCCCCGCAGCGCAACCCCGAGCTGTGGAGCCCCGAGACCCTGCAGGCCGTCTCGCGCTGCTGCCGCCGCGGCGCGCGCCTGGCCACCTGGACGGTGGCCGGCAGCGTGCGCCAGGCCCTGGCGCAGAGCGGTTTCCGCGTGGAGAAGGTCCCGGGCCTGCCGCCCAAGCGCGCCAACCTGCAGGCCTGCTACGACCCGCACTGGGAGCCGCGCCGTGCCCCCACGCCCTGGCCCGCGCCGTGGGCGCAGGCGCGCGCGTGCATCGTCGTGGGCGCAGGCCTGTCGGGCAGCGCCTGCGCCGCCAGCATGGCGCGGCGCGGCTGGCAGGTCACCGTGCTCGACGAGGGCGAGACCCCGGCCAGCGGCGCATCGGGCCTGCCCGCCGGGCTGTTCGGGCCGCACCTGTCGGGGGACGACAACCGCTTTTCGCGCGTGGCGCGCGCCGGCGTGCGCGCTCTGCTGCAACAGGCGGGCGTGCTGCTCGAACACGGTGTGGACTGGAACCCCGGCGGCGTGCTCGAGCGCCGTCCCCCCGGCAAGAGCAGCCTGCCCGCGGGCTGGGCATCGACTGGTACCACCGCGCGCACGCCGCCCAGTTGCAGGCGGCCGGGCTGCCTGCGGACGCCAGCGCCTGCTGGCATGTGCACGCGGGCTGGGTGCGCCCGGCGCGGCTGGTGGCGCAGTTGCTGGCGCAGCCCGGCATCCGGGTGCAATTGGGCTGCCCGGTGGCGCGCCTGCAGCGCAGCGCGCAGGGCGACTGGCAGGCCCTGGACGCCGCGGGCGCTCTGATCGCCCAGGCCCCGCTGCTGGTGCTGGCCATGGGTCCGGCCACACGCAATCTGCTGGCGCAGGTGCAGGCGCCGCGCCTGCCGCTGCACTCGGTGCGCGGCCAGATGAGCTGGGGCCTGCAGGCGCCCCACCTGGCCGGGCTGCCGCCCTTTCCCGTCAACGGCCACGGCGCCCTGGTGGCCCATGTGCCGCACGCGGGCGCCCTGGCCTGGCACGCGGGCTCGACCTTCGAGCGCGGCGAGGAAGACCTGCCCCCCAGCGCCCCGGAGCAGGCCCAGGCCCATGCCGTCAACCAGCAGCGCTTGCAGGAGCTGCTGCCCGGCGCCGCGGCCCAGCTTGCCGCGCAGTTTGCCGACGCCGCCGCCCTGCAGTCCTGGGCCGGCGTGCGCTGCACCACGCCGGACCGCCTGCCCTGCGTGGGGCCGCTGGACGCCGCCCTGCCCGGCCTGTGGGTCTGCACCGGCATGGGCGCACGCGGCCTCACGCGCGCCGTGCTGTGCGGCGAACTCCTCGCCGCCCTGCTGCACGGCGAGCCGCTGCCCCTGGAGGCCGCCCTGGCGCGCGCCCTGCTGCCCGGGCGCCTGCTGGCCAGGGCGCCGGCGGAATAAGCTTATTCGCATATAAGAAGCACAAAAAAATCGTTTGCTCTTATATAAAGCGCGCCTACAGTCGCGCCCATGCCTGATTTCGCCTTCGTCATTGCCGGGTTCGCCGTGGGCCTCATCGTCGGACTGACGGGGGTGGGCGGCGGCTCGCTGATGACGCCGGTGCTGATCTTCTTCTTCGGCGTCAAGCCGCACCTGGCCATAGGCACGGACCTGCTGTTCGCCGGCTTCACCAAGCTGGGCGGCACGCTGAGCCTGGCGCGCCAGCGCCTGGTGCCCTGGCGCGTGGTGGGCCTGCTGTGCGCGGGCAGCATCCCGGCGGCGCTGGCCGGGCTGGCGGTGCTGCACCGCCTGGGCCCCGACAGCGCCCGCGCCCAGCACCTGATGACCTTCACGCTGGGCGTGGCCCTGCTGCTCACGGCGGCCGCCACCTTCTACAAGGTGCTGGCGTTCTCGCCCCAGCGCCAGGCCGCCGCCGCGGCGGCGCGCAGCGCCCCGGCCGATCTGGCCACCCGGCCGCGCCACTGGAGCCTGCCCGTGCTGCTGGGCGCGGTGATCGGCCTGCTCGTGAGCTTCACCTCGGTGGGCGCGGGGGCGATCGGCGTGTCCGTGCTGCTGCTGGTGTTCCCGCACCTGCCGCTGCCGCGCATCGTCGCCGCCGACATCGCCTACGCCGTGCCGCTGACGCTGGTGGCGGGCCTGGGCCATGCCTCGCTGGGCTCGGTGGACTGGGCGCTGCTGGCGCAGCTGCTCGCCGGCTCGCTGCCCGGCATCTGGCTGGGTGCGCGCCTGGTGGCGCGCACGCCCGAGCGCGTCATCCGCTCCCTCCTCTCCGTCCTGCTCGCCTGGGCGGGCGCCAAACTCGTTCTTGTCTAGAAGCCCTTCATGTACCAATACACCGACTTCGACCGCCAATTCGTCAAGCTGCGCGCCCAGCAGTTCCGCGACCAACTGGAGCGCTGGCAGCGCGGCGAGCTGACCGACGAGCAGATGCTGCCCCTGCGCCTGCAGAACGGCTGGTACATCCAGCGCTACGCGCCCATGGCCCGCATCGCCCTGCCCTATGGCGAGATTAGCTTCACGCAAATGCGCACCCTGGCTCACCTCGCGCGCGAGGACAACCTGCCCACTCCCGAACCTCGCGCGCACGCCCAGGCCACGCAGGACCAGTTGCAGGCCGCCCAGCCGGGCCTGACCCTGGCCGCGCCGGCGCTGCGCTACGGCTACGGCCACTTCACCACGCGCACCAATGTGCAGTTCAACTGGATTCCCATCACGCGCGCCGCCGACGTGATGGACCTGCTGGCCAGCGTGTGCATGCACGGCATCCAGACCAGCGGCAACGACATCCGCAACATCACCTGCGACGCCTGGGAGGGCATTGCCGAGGACAGCATCGTCGATACCCGCCCCTTTGCCGAGATCACGCGCCAGTGGAGCTCGCTGCACCCCGAGTTCTCCTACCTGCCGCGCAAGTTCAAGATCGCCTTCAACGGCGCCGCCGAGGACCGCGCCGCCACCGGCTGGTACGACATCGGCCTGCAGGCGCTGAAGAACGAGGCCGGCGACATCGGCTTCACCGTGAAGGTGGGCGGGGGCATGGGGCGCACGCCCGTCATCGGCACCGTGGTGCGCGAGTTCCTGCCCTGGGAGCACCTGCTGAACTACATCGAGGCCATCGTGCGCGTGTACAACGGCTACGGGCGGCGCGACAACAAGTGGAAGGCGCGCATCAAGATCCTCGTGAAGTCCGAGGGGCAGAAGTTCATCGACGCCGTGGAGCAGGAGTTCGACGCCATCGTCGCGCAGGACGGCGCGCCGCACACCATCACCACGGCCGAGTACGAGCGCGTGGCCAGCCATTTCGTCGTGCCCGCGCTGCGGCCCGCGGGCCTGCCCAGCAACGTCAACCCCCAGGGCATGCTGTACCAGCGCTGGCTGGCGCAGAACGTGCGCGGCCACCGCCTGCCGGGCATGAAGACGGTGACCCTGTCGTTCCAGCGCGTGGGCTTTGCCCCGGGCGACGCCGACGCCGACACCCTGGAGGCCCTGGCGCAGTTGGCCGAGCAGTTCTCCAGCGGCGAGGCGCGCCTGACGCACGAGCAGAACCTCATGCTGCCCTGGGTGTTCGAGAGCGACCTGCCCGCACTCTACGAAGCGGCGCGCCGGCTCGGCCTGGCCCAGCCCAACATCGGCCTGCTGACCGACATGATCGCCTGCCCCGGCGGCGACTTCTGCGCGCTGGCCAATGCGC
>ERZ778025.2261-NODE-2261-length-11118-cov-5.721323_pt1 | contig 11118 bp, 7 predicted proteins | sample MGYA00375755_ERZ778025 | MGnify/ENA primary metagenome ERZ778025 (study PRJEB29350, sample SAMN05389825) | bioreactor metagenome | isolation source: Thiocyanate bioreactor | place: South Africa: University of Cape Town | collected 2014-03-17 ... | reverse complement strand
CAATATTTTCGCCACGGGAGAGTTTCCCGCCGCTGCCGACATCGGTTATGCGGTGGTAATCACATTTGTAGTTGCCCTCAGCAAGAGACGCACAAGGCTTATCCAGATCGCCGCAGTACGTGAACTGGCCGCTGTTGCGCACCAGCAAGCCGGTGTCCGTGATGTCGAATACGATCTCTTCGGCTTTCGCGTCATCCGCATTTTGGATGAGCTCCAGCGCCATCACGTCGTAGCCCTGCAGCCCCGCCAGGTGGCTCCGGATGTTGCCGAGGAGGTTGGCGGTGTATGAGCCGCTTAACCTGGGTTGGGCTGCCTGATCCATTCGTGCTCCCGGGGTCATTAAGGGCGGTCTTTCAGGTGGCCGCCTGCACCCCGCTCAGCCTGAAGCCGGGTCGTTGGCTCGATCATCCGATGCCCTACCATTTATCTGTTCAAATATGCACAAGTTTGCCGTATCCTTGCCAAGATTACCATCACAACTGGTGCAAGCCGCTAGAGCGGGTTAGGACGCGATGAAAGACGAGACTGGCGAAATATTCACGCTCGACGACGTGGCTGCCTACCTCAAGGTGGGCAAGCGAACTGTCTATCGCTTGGCCGCAGCCAAGAAGATCCCGGCGTTCAAGGTAGGCGGCACTTGGCGGTTCTCGCGGGCGGACATCGACGCATGGATCAAGCAGCAGTCGATGGAAGGCCTCGACACCGGGCGTGAAGATGATGGCGTGGCCAAGGGCCAATCGAATGATGGGGGGCGAAAGTAATGCTGGGACTGACTCTACGAGAAGAATTTCGGGGCAAGCGCCTCAAAGGGACAGCCATTGAGCTCTCCAACGATACGAACACCGGCGCGACCCAGATCGCCGCCAAGGAGTTCCTGGAGATCACGTACCCCACCCACGACCTGCTGAAAGGGATCGAGGCCGTTGGCCCGAACCAGGGACGTCCGGTGGTGGTAATCGGTGAGCGTGGCCTCGGTAAGTCGCACCTGATGGCCGCGCTGTACCACGCAGTGAACGACGCCACCTCCACGGGCGCTTGGCTGAATTCCTGGGCCACGACGCTGGGTGATCCGCAGATTGGCAAGATTGCACTGCGCAGCGGGATGCTGGTGATCGGCGAGAGCCTGCACCGCCAGCGCTACAAGTTCCTGTGGGATCTGCTGTTCGAAAGGCATCCGCACGGCGATTACATCAAGGGCAAGTGGGAAGGCATGGGGGCGGCCAAGACCGACATCCCATCCGACAAGCTGATCCTCGAGCTGTTGCAGCACACGCCGACCATGTTGCTGCTCGACGAATTTCAGACCTGGTACGACGGCCTGACCAACACCAAGCAGTACCCCTGGAAGAACTGGGCCTTCAACTTTATCCAGATCCTGTCCGAGATCGCGAAGGAGCGTCCGGACTTGCTTGTGCTGGTGATCTCGGTACGCAACGGCGGCAGCGACGCCTATCAGCAGGTACATCGTGTCAATCCGGTCGCCATCGACTTCAAGGCAGGTGGCAACGCCGAGCGCATCCAGCAGGATCGCCGACGCATGCTGCTGCACCGTCTGTTCGACAATCGTCTTCAGATCGCGCCGGCCAGCATCGAAGCGCTGGTTGCCAAGCACGTCTCCGAGTATTTCCGCTTGCTGGATGTCCCGTCGTCCGAGCAGGACCGCAAGCGCAAGGAGTTCGCCGAATCCTGGCCCTATGCGCCGCACTTGCTGCGGCTGCTCGAAGAGCAGGTGCTGATCGCCACCGACGCGCAGGAAACACGCGACATGATTCGCATCCTGGCCAACCTCTACAAGAGTCGTGGCGAGTCTGCCCCGGTACTCACCGCTGCGGACTTCCGGCTGGACGATGACACATCAGGCATCGGTGCGCTCCTCGACTCGGTGTCAAACGAGCATCACCGCTCGCTGCGGGCCAAGGCCCAGCAGAACATCATCTCGGTCACCGAAGCCGTACCCAATCACGCCAGCCTGTCGCCGCATCTGCAGGAGGTTGTGGGAGCGTTGTGGTTGCGCTCGATCGCGGTCGGCAATCTTGCCGGCGCCGAGCCCGCCGCCCTGCAGGCCGACATTACGCGCGACAAGTCCATTGATGACAACGCTTTCCAGGTGGAGCTGGCGACCATTGTTGAGAACAGCTTCAACATCCACCAGGATGGTCCGCGTCTGGTCTTCCGCGAGGAAGAGAACCCGCAGGCCAAGTTGATGGCCTGTGCGCGTAACGACAAGCTCTTCTCCGATGGTTCGGACCTGGCGCAACTCGCCAAAGAGGTCCGCTACGTAATCGGTGGTACTGAGGAGGTGGCGAAGACCTTCCGTGTAATCGCGCTGCCGAAATCCTGGCTGACGGACCCGTGGACGGCGCTTGATGAATCCGAGCAGCCCGAGCGCTGGGACGATCGCCTGCCGATCCTGGTATTGCCGGAAGAGCCGGACAACCTCGATCAGCGCCTCGGCCGTTGGATTAAGGATCACCTGCAGAAACGCCGCAACACGATCCGTTTCCTGCTGCCGCGCTCCGGCTCGTCCAATGCATTCCAGGACCGCGACCTGCTGGTCTTGGCCCGCGCCGAAATGAAGGCGCAGGAATGGAGCAGCCAGAGCCCCGAGTACAAGAAGCTCCATACGAAGTACCAGGGCGAACTGCGTGACATCCTGAAGAAGCGCTTCGACCGCTTCGCCGTGTTGCATCGCTGGAACTTTGCCGATCCAGCCCAGTGCAAGTTCAGCGTCGAGAGTTTGAAGAAGCAAGGCGCACAGATCCCCGAGGGCATTGAAGAAGCGCTGATCAACGATCTCTTTGTACCCGAGGACTTTGAAGACCTCGTACTCGAAGCGGCGGCCGATAACTCGGCGGTCGGCAAGCTGCTGCGCGAGCTGCAGGAGCCGCGCCCTGCGGGCCAGGACTGCATCCCCTGGCTTGGCGAAACCTCAATGAAGGAGCGCATTCTGCGGCTCTGCGCTCGGGGCAGGATCGCCATCAACCTGCGTGGCCTTGAGTACCTGCAGGCTCAGCCGGGTGAAGACGAGGACACAGCGTGGAAGCGCTTGCGTCCCAAGCTCTCCTACACCGGTCGGCAGCTCGACGAGGTGTTCCTGATGGAGCCCTCCGCTGTGCCGACCACCGGAGGCAGCACGCCTCCCGCATCGCCACCCCCTGGTGGCACTGGTGGTCTGTTCGGTGGTGGAGCAACGCCGACGCCGCCGGGCGTGAATGAGCCCCCAGCAGGCGGGCAGCCCACGCCCGTTCCGGGCGGTGGTGGGATCTTCGGCGGTGGCGCGTCCGGTGGTGGCAAGCCTCGGATCGCACTCAATAACCCGCCGACCTCACCTTTGAACCTCATCGGCAAGCTCGAAGGCTGGGGCATTGGCCCTGCAACGCCGGTCGCGGAAGTTTCGATCAAGGTGTCCGCTGCCACCGGAGCCCAACTCAAAGAACTGCTCAAGAAGCTGCCTGACGGCATGACTTTCGAGCTTAGCCTTGAGAAGGAGGACGACTGATGGCACTGGACGCCGGCGTACTGCACAACCTGACCAAGGGCTCAGCTGCCGATGCCTGGCGCGTGATCATAGACAAGGCTGTCGAGATTGCGTCCAAGCCACTGGCTGCAGGTAACGCACCCAGCGAAGTCACCAAACGCGATCGCGAGATCGGCGCGCTCGACCACTTTCTGTCGTCCAGCGGATGGGATCTCTGGCAAACGTTCGGCCAGCCAGAAATCAGCGGCGTTGAACGCACCTCGGATCGCTTGGCGCGCTGGTGGAGCGAGCCCTACAGCGCCAAGGCAGTGCTGATCCTCGACGGCCTCAGTCTGCGGGAACTGCCGTGGCTGATCCAAGGCGCCAAGGAGCGTGGTTTCACGCTACACGAGGTCACGGCCAACGCGTCCGAACTGCCCGGTGAAACCAACGAGTTCGCCCGGGCGCTGGGCTTTGGCAGCCGCAGCCAGTTGCAAAACAATGGCGGCGGCCTTGCCCATCGCCTGCAACCGACGCAAACCGAGTGTGTCGACATGCCCTGGAAGGACTGCGAGGGGCTGATCAACGGCACGCCGGGCGCAAAGAACTGGGTGTTCTGGCACCACTGGCCCGACAGCAAGGTGCATGACGGATCGGGTGCGGGCCAAGGCCTCGACATGCTGACCCGCGATGCCGCCGACCAACTCGGCAGCGATGACTTCTGGGCTTTCGTCGAGCGCCTGGCCACCGGGCGCCGGCTGGTCATCACCTCGGATCACGGCTACGCAGCTACCGGCTACTTCCCGGATGCGGATGGCGAGGTCGGCCAGTTCCTCAAGAAAACCTTCGCCAGCGGGCGCAGCAAGGCAGGCACGGGTGAGACTGGACCGTTTGTGCCGCCCGTGGCACTACAAATCAACAGCCCGCACGGCGCTCACCTCCTGGCCCTTGGCCGCTGGAAGTGGAAGAGCCAGGGCGGCTATCCGACGCTGACGCATGGCGGCCTCTCACTACTCGAAGTGTTGTCGCCCTTCGTCGAGCTCACAAAATAAGGAACGCCCGGTATGGCAACAAAAAAAGAACTGCTCGCACAAGAAGTTGCTAAAGCCGTAGGCGCTGGCAAGACGGTCGCCATGGAAACCGTCGACTTCAACGACCCGAACCGCCCCAAGACTTGCTTGGAGGTCGACTTCCCGATCCTGCCCGTCAATCAGGTGGCGATCATTGAAGGCAACGCGGGCAAGCCGATTTACCAGATGTCGAAGTGGTGGGCACGGCGCCGTTCCAGCGTGTTCCGCTCGATGTTGATCGCGGCAGCGACCAAAGCCCCTGAAGACAAATCACATGCCGCCAAGCTGGTCTGGGACAACTACTACGCCAATCACCAGAAGAAAGGCGCGTTCAAGCATTTGAAGGTGGCCGACATCTTCATGGGCGGTGGCACCACGCTGGTGGAAGGCTCCCGCCTCGGCATGCAGATGATCGGCAATGACCTGAATCCGGTCGCGTGGTTTGTGGTCAAGCAGGAATTGGCCAGTGTCGATCTGGATGAGGTGAAGCGCCTGCTCGCCGACATCGAGGCCGAGGTCAAGCCGCAGATCATGCCGTACTACTTCTGCGATGGTCCGAACGGCGAGAAAGGAACGTGGACGCACCTGCCAACCAAGAAGGTGATGCCTGGCGATTTCGATCCGCTGACGATCCCGCGTGACCAACGCAAGGATTACCGCTACGAAGGTCCGGAAACCATCTACACATTCTGGGCCAAGCACGGCCCTTGTCAGGTGACGGGTTGCGGGCATCGCACGCCGATCATGACAAGCCCGGTGATGGCGGTGAAGACCATCAGCGTGAAGCACTGGGAGCACACCTGCAGCAAATGCGGCGGCGAGTTCCACGTCGAGGAAGACGCGGCGCGCATGGCCCCGGATGCGCCCTTGTACGTCGCGCCGGATGATTACCCGTTCTCCGTGCTCGACCGCAAGAAAGGCGTGGTCTGCCCGCATTGCGGCCATACCGCAATGGTCAATCTCGGCAAGGGCAAGAACAAGAAGGTGGAATTGAGCCTGCTGGTGCATCCGCAATGGCTGGCGGGCGCTCCCAAGCAGGACGCGAATGGACAGGCCTACGGTGGCTCGGCGCAGGACGATGTGGTCGCGACCACGCGCTGGGATCAGGCACGCGCCGCGAAGATTCGCTTGCTGGAGGTGCGCGGCTCATTGCCGGACCAAGTGACCTGCCCGGAAACGAACATCACCTTCGCGCCTGAGAAGGGCACGGTACCGAAGAAGTCGAACTACGCCTGCTCGGCCTGCGGTACGGTGCAGGACGTGTTGACGACCATCAAGACCACGGGCAAAACCGGGCCGATGGCGGCCTATGCGGTTCAGGGCTACGCGCCAAAGCGCGATGCGGCCGGGAAACCCTACAGCGGGCGCTTTTTTGCGGCCTACGATACCGCGCACGCTCGGCAATATGACGCCGCACTGGCTGAATGGGAGGCGCGCAAGGACGCCGATCTGAGGGACTACTGGCCGCGCTCTGAGTTGGCCTACGGTTTCATGACCCACCACCTGCAAGGCGGTGTACCGAACCACGGCTTCACGCACTGGTGGACGATGTTCAATCCCCGGCAGTTGCTCATTCTCGCGCAACTGCTGAAGGCCATCATGAATGTCGGCTCCTACAGCTGGGCTTCGCGTGAGTACGTGCTGGGCGCTTACCAGCAATACCTGCGCAATCAGAATTCCTTCTGCTTCTGGGACAGGGGGTACGACAAGCTCGTGCCCCACATGAGCAACAACAACTTCCACCCCAAGAACAATGTCGTCGAGAACAGCGTCTTTCCAGTGCTTGGCCGTGGCAACTGGGCTTCTTGTAGGGAGGTCTTGATCGAGGGGCGCGAATGGGCAGTTACACCGTGGGAAGCTGTCAGCCTTGAAACGCTGAAACGGCGTGACCCTGCCTTAGCCTCGCAGCTTACTGGTAAGAGCGAGAAGGTCTATCCAAGCGATCCCGTCGGGGAAGTGGGCTTGTTTCAAGGCTCATCCACGGACCTAGCGCATGTCCCCACTGCCAGCCTCGATCTGGTGATCACCGATCCACCTTTTGGAGGGCTGCTGCACTACTCGGAGTTATCCGACTTTTTCTATGTTTGGCTTCGCCTTGCGCTGAAGGATAAGTACCCCGACTACTTCCGCGCCGAATACACGCCCAAATCTCTCGAGGCAGTCGCGAATCGAGCCCGTGAGCCAGAAGATCCAGACGGGTTCTATCAGCGCCTGCTCACGCAGTGCTGGCGCGAGGCGCATCGCGTGCTCAAGCCCGGCGGTATCCTGGCTTTCACCTTCCACCACAGCGAGGACGAGCCTTGGGTGGCAGTGCTGGAATCGCTGTTCGACGCCGGGTACTACCTCGAAGCGACCTATCCGATCCGCTCCGACGAAACCAAGGGCGAAGGCGAGTTTGGCTCCAAGACCATCGAGTACGACATCATCCACGTCTGCCGCAAGCGCACCGAAGAGCCCAGGCCCGTGAGCTGGGGCCGGATGCGCCGTGAAGTCATGGCGGATGTGCGGCAACTGCAGGCGATGCTGGAGAACCACGCCAAGGAAGGTCTGCCATCCAGGTGATCCGGCGCGGCAAGGCGCTGGAGTACTTCTCCCGCCACTACGGCAAGGTCTATGTGGACGAGGGGCGCGCGATCTCGGTCAAGGATGCGCTGGTGGGTATCAACCAGCTGATCGACGAGGACGCCGACAAGGGCAAGGAAGTGCCGCCGGTCAATGCCGAGCCGATGTCGCGGCAGTTCCTGCGCACCTTTGACAGCAAGACGGAAATCGCCCGCGACCAGCTGCAGAAGTTTCTTCGAGGCTCGATCACCACACCGGATGAATTTGTGCAACGCGGCTGGTGCTCGGAGAAGAACAAGGTGTTCACGCTGGTTGATCCGCTCGACTTTGCCCGCGACTGGCAGGGCAAGCACAAGCGCAAGCTCACCTCCGACCTCGATCAGGCACTGGTGTTGATTGGTGCCTGCTTCGACGGCAGCGGCATCAACGCAGCGGACACATTGAAGAACGACAACTTCAAACCGCACGCCGCCTTGAAGGCGCTGTTGGAATGGCTGGGCCGGCGCGGCGCGACGCAGCAGACCCGTAACGCCGCATCCCGCGCGCTGTCCATCTACAACAACTGGGCCGCCTCGCATCAGCAGCAGGTGCAGCAGATGGCACTGTTCTTCGACGAGGCGTAGCCATGAAGATTCTGCAGGGAGATGTCTGGAAGCGTCGCGGGGTGAGCCTGCTGTGGGGTGGTGAGGCCCTGTCGGTGCTGGCGCAACCCCAGCAAGTGGTCTCGATCCGCCAGTTTTTCGCGATGGTCGGCCAATGGCCCGACGATCTTCCCTGCAACGACGGCAATACGCTGGTAGTGGCGGGGCTGGAGGGCTGCGTCGACCTGATGGACCCGATCGAGGGCGAGGCGTGGATGAAGTCCGACTTGCTGCCGGCGGTGCTCGCCTTCCAGGACGAGTACAGCCTGGAGGCCGCCCTGGTGTTCTGGCTGCCAACAGGCAAGAACCGGGTGAAGATGAATCGCGCCACCGAAGCCTATTCGTGGGTGTGCTCGGCCCCGCACAGCAATCAGCACCTCGACCTCGGGCGCATCCTGTGGGCGGGCGCTGAGGCCGATGTCGGTCGCATCATCGACCCCGATTGCACCAACAGTGACCCGGACGGCCCGGGGTGGATCGGCCTGCACCACCCGAGGCTGTCCTGATGGCGGTTGACGAAGTCTTTTCCCCCGGCGAGCGGATCACACATCACGAGTACGGCCAGGGGGTTGTTCTTGACGCAGCGCGAGACGGCTATCTGCGCGCATTCTTCGGCGTTGGCGAGCGCCGTGTCCCCGTCGGTTCGATCCGCCGTGAGCTGTCGCGCACGGAGCGCATCCTCCGTGCAGTGGACGGTGGCACGGATCGGGCGCGCAAGGCATGGCTGTCCTATGAGGCCCATGCGCTGCCGGTGATGGAAAGCGCGTCGGCGCTGACCTCCGCCAAGATCGACTTGCTCCCGCACCAGGTGGTGCTGACCCACCGCATTGCCACCGCGTCGCCGCGACGCTATCTGATCGCAGACGAGGTCGGGCTGGGCAAGACCATCGAAACCGCGCTCATCCTGCGGGAATTGGCCAGTCGTGGCGAACTCAAGCGAGCGCTGATGGTGGTGCCAGCCGGGCTCGTGAACAACTGGCACCGCGAACTCAATGAGGTCTTCAACCTCGACTTCGAGGTGTTCGGCTCGGAGGGCGACATCACCGACCGCAAGACCAATGCCTTCGCCAAGCACGACCGCCTGATCGCCAGCATCGACACCCTGAAGCGCCCGGCGCGTATCAAGCGTCTGCTGGATGCGCCGCGTTGGGATCTGGTGGTGTTCGACGAAGCCCACCACCTGACCGCCTACCGCACCGGCGGCAAGGTCAGAAAGACCGAGAACTACAAGCTGGCTGAGGCGCTGAAGGACCATTCGCGCGACCTGCTGCTGCTGTCGGCCACGCCGCACCAGGGCAACCACTTCCAGTTCTGGATGCTGGCACAGTTGCTGAATCCGACGCTGTTTGGCAGCCCGGAAGAGATGTTGGAGCACCGGCACAGGCTCAACACGGTGATGTACCGGCGCACCAAGGCGGATGCCTGCCAGCCGGATGGCTCGCCGCTGTTTGCGCGGCGCTGGGTGCATACCGAGTCCTTCCTCATGAACGAGGAGGAGCGCCGGTTTTACGAGAAGCTGCGCGAGTACCTGGAGGATGGCTTCAATCTGGCGCGTCGCCAGGGAGGCAAGGGGCAGGCGCTTGGCTTCCTGATGGCGATCTTCCAGAAGATCGCGGCCTCGAGTTTCGCTGCTGTGCGGCGGACGCTGAAGCGGCGTCTGCTGATGCTGACCCTGCACGAGGCCCTGCTGCGGGACAAGGACCTCGATATCGAGGGCCGAGAGCGTCTGATGGAGGAAGCCCGTGAGTTGATTCACGAGGAGTTCGGCATGCCACGCGACGCGATCGGCCGCAGCGAGGTGGATCGTGTGCTTGCAGACCTCAAGTACCGGCTCGTCAAAAAGCTGGATGAGGAAGCGCTGGAGCTGGCCTCCGACCCTTACGGCAGCGAATGCGGAGCCGTCCACGCCGAAGAAGCCGCATCGGCCGTCGTGGAGCTGCACCTGCCTGAAGAACGGCTGCGTATCGGTGATCTGCTCAAGGTCTTCCCGCAGCAGCGTGAGACCAAGGCGCAGAAGCTGCTCGATGGCCTCGGTATCTTGTGGCGGCAGAACCCAAACGAGAAGATCGTGGTGTTCGCCACCTACCTTGGCACGGTGGATCTGATCGCCCGGGAGATTGACCAAACCTTCCCAGGTCAGGGGGTGGTGGTGCTGCGTGGTGGCGATCACGGCGCCAAAGTGGCTGCAGAGCGTCGGTTCCGTCAGAAGGACGGCCCGCGCGTGCTGGTCTGTACCGCAGCCGGGCGCGAAGGCATCAACCTGCAGTTCGCGCGCATCCTGTTCAATTTCGACCTGCCGTGGAATCCGATGGACGTGGAGCAGCGCATCGGCCGCATCCACCGCTACGGGCAGAACCATACGGCGCAGGTCTACAACCTGGTGCTGTCGGACACCATCGAGGGACGGATCTTCCTGCTGCTCGATGAGAAGCTCACCGAGATCGCCAGGACGGTTGGGAAAGTCGACGACCAAGGGAACGTCGCCGAAGATCTGCGGGCGCAGATCCTGGGCCAGTTATCTGAACGGCTCAACTACGACCGGCTGTACCAAGAAGCGTTGTCCGATCCCGAGCTGAAACGCACCCAGGTCGAGCTTGAGGCGGCTCTGTCGAATTCGCGCGAAGCCCGGCAGGTGGTGTTCGATCTGTTCCAGGACCTGGAGGGTTTCAGTCTTGATGACTACAAGCCCTTTGCCGACGTGTCGTCGAGTCTGGATCGACTGGTGCGCTTCCTTGCTGCTGCTGTAGCCGACCGCCAGCAGAAGCTGATCAAGATCGACAACGAAACCTATGACCTGGTGTCCGTCGATGGCGTGCGCCGCGCCCGATTCACCCTTAGCCGGGATGCGGCCACCAGCCACGACGATCTGGAGCTGATGGGTTTGGATCACCCCTTGGTGCAGGAGGAGCTTGGCCGCTGGCGTAGTGTGCCGCCAGAGGAAATCGGTATTGCCGTTACCGGGGACATGGATACGCCGGTGTTGCTGTCGCTGTGGATGGTTGAGGCATCAGCAGGCAACGGAGAGCGTCGCGTCGTCGTTCAGCCAATCGCCGTGAAACAGGATGGCACACGCGTTCCGGCGGTGGAGCGTCAGTGCGAACGCTACCTGCAGGCGCCCGCCACGACACCGAGATTCTTGCCGGAGCAGCGAATCGAAATGTTCACCCGCGCGGTGGAGCCAACGCTCCAGCGAGAGCTGAAGCACAAAGGGGCTGCGAACGGTGATGGCAGCTACTCGGCGGAATTGATCGGTTACGTCGAGATCGTCGCACAAGCACCTGAGGCCGCAACGCAGTAGAGAGAAGAAGACAAGGACACGAGCATGGCCCGCATAGAAAACCACAAATACAGCATCGAGGAGGCATTCAGGGAGTGCTTCTACATCGTC
>ERZ778025.2260-NODE-2260-length-11119-cov-3.822578_pt1 | contig 11119 bp, 9 predicted proteins | sample MGYA00375755_ERZ778025 | MGnify/ENA primary metagenome ERZ778025 (study PRJEB29350, sample SAMN05389825) | bioreactor metagenome | isolation source: Thiocyanate bioreactor | place: South Africa: University of Cape Town | collected 2014-03-17 ... | reverse complement strand
GCGGTCGGTGAGCGGCACCAGCACTGGCACCGCCAGCATGTAGGCGCCGTAGAAGGCCGCTGTGATCCAGCCGGCGCCACTGTTCGAGAGCCCCCACTGCGGCGCCAACTGCGGCAGCAGTGCGGGCCAGAAGAACGCCCCGATCTGCACAAGCACCTGCGCGACACAGACCAGCGCCACCAGACGGCGGCCAGCCGTGCGGTCAATCTCTCCAGCCCCGTCCATGTTTCCCCCAGATGGCCGCTACGGCTGGATCAGCCGCAGCATGTCGTGGACTTCTTGGCCGGCGTGGTTGAGCAGCAGGCTGAAGTTTCGTTCGTGGTCGGCGTGGCGCAGCAGCCCGACACCTCCGAAAGCGGCTCGCGCGAGCAGACTCCAGTTTCCGGCAGGACCAGCTCTACGCGCTCCGCCGCCTCCTTGTCACCCGCGATGTCTGCAATGATGGATCGCACCTGCTCATACCCGGTCAGCATGAGAAAGGTCGGTGCACGTCCATAGGACTTCATGCCAGCGATGTAGAAGCCGGCCTGCTGGGCTGGTTCTTCATTGCGTGGCTGTTCCGCCCCCTGCTCCCTCCCGGTCAAGTCAACAGCTACATTGCGGGTCTCATCCTGCTCGCCGCCGCCCCGTGCACTGCCATGGTGTTCGTGTGGAGTAACCATCTCTGATGGTGAGCCGCATTTCACGCTGAGCCAGGTCGCGCTCAACGACGTGATCATGATCTTCGCCTTCGCGCCGATTGTCGCCCTGCTGTTGGGCCTCTCCGCAATCGTGGTGCCGTGGCAAACGCTCATTCTCTCGGTCGTTCTCTACGTCGTCGTGCCGGTCATTCTTGCCCAGCTCATCCGACGTTTGACGCTGTCACGATCAGGGGAAGCAGGTCTGGTGAGACTGCTCACTGCGGTCCAGCCGCTCTCGCTCATGGCGTTGCTGGCGACCCTCGTGCTGCTGTTCGCGTCTTCTTCGAGCTTGCCGTCGCCGCAGCGATCGGCCTCTTCGGCCTCAACTCTGGCGCTGCACTGGCTACGGTGGTCGGCGTCCTCATCGAGGTGCCCGTGATGCTGAGCGTCGTGAAGATCGTGAACGCGACAAAACCCTAGTATGAGGCTGGCAGCGCGGTAAGGACGAAGGCGATTTCGTGATCTGACGAACGCCCATCAAAGCTCGACAATCTCAGCTTTCCAAGCCGCAGCGGCAATCTATTCCATGGACCGGCCGACGTCGGCAATGCTCGAAACAACGCGAGGCAGCAGCGCGATCAGGCCCAACGGACGCTTGTTCTCGCTGAAGACGGCAACCATCATAAATTGATTGTTGCTTGGCAGTCTCAGTTCGACCGCGGCCAAACGTCAGGAGCGGCCCGTCCATTATATCGTGATCGTGTGCTCATAGTCACATTTGTGATGCTGTTGCGTAACGGTCGCGAGGAATAATGGCAACAGAGCTGTTCTGCTGTTTCAGAGCGTCGCATTGAGTTTGTTTGACAGTGACGTGCGATTCGACCTAGCAGATTGGGAGCGCGATTACCGACGCATCCGAACGCGAGTTGTAATGCTGCCTGCGCCTTCAGAGCGAAGTGGTTTCTTCCGGCCGGTTTTGGCCGCGCTGATGATTGTCGCATTGCTTCTGGCGCCTTTCCACGCACACGCGTTCATAAGCGCTGACGGCACCGTCGTGGCCGTTGCGCTCGGAGGGGACAGCAACAATTCGGACGACTCGGCTCCAGCGAAGGGCGAAGGTGGGTGCGCGGCCTGTTGGCTCGCCAAGAAACTGCAGATGCCGCTTCGGGAGGCTTCGCCTGCGGCGTTGCCGCGTGGCCTTGCAGTGCTGATGCGTCCGCCTCGCGAAGGGGACATGGCGCCACGATCCGCCATATTCGACGTCTTCAGACCGCCAAGCACCGGGATCGTCTGAGAGCGGTCGCGCCCCCTGGGCTTGCGGCCGGTATCGGCATCGCAAGCTTCTGGCGGATCTGAATGACACCTGACATATTTCACCCTCGATGGAGGGTTTGCCTGAGTGGCGTCACGACGCTGCTTCTCGTGGCAGCGCAGGCAATGCCGTCCATCGCGATTGATCTCCGGGAGGCCATCGAGCGCGCGCTCGGGGCCGATGCGCGACTGACGGCCGGACGCTATGAGGTCGAGGCCGCCCACGGTGGCGTCATCCAGGCCGGCCGGCGACCCAACCCCGAGATCTCCGTCGAACTCGAGGACTTCGCGGGCACCGGGCAATACCGGGGCGCGCAGAGCGCGACGCTCACGATTTCGCTCGCGCAGAAGCTCGAGCTGGGCGGAAAGCGCGATGCCCGCGTCGCCGTCGCGCAAGGAAAGGAAGAGGTCGCGCACGCGGAAATTGCCGTGCTCATTCGCGATATCGTCACGCAGACCAAACTCGACTACATTCACGTGCTAGGGGCGCAGCAGCGCGTCGAATTGCTCGCTGCCGCAGCAAAGCGTTTCGATGATCTCTTGCCAGGTCTGAGGCGCCGGGTGGAGGCTGGCGCCTCTCCTCCTGCCGACGTCTCGCGCGGAGAACTCGCCGCTGGCCTCGCACGCGTGGCAGTCGACAAGGCGACATCCGAGCTCACGAACGCGAAGCGTCAGCTCGTCGCCAATTGGGCCGGCAATCTGCGCGATGCAGTAACGGTCGCTGGCCGCCTGCGCCACAACGGGCATCGCCCCGCCGCGCTTCAGGTGCTGCTCGCTAACATCGATGATCATCCGGCCGTGCGTGCCTGGACCGCCGTATATGCCCAACGCCGCGGCGAGCTTACCCTCCAGAGTGCAACAGCCATTCCCGATCTCACGCTGAGCGGTGGCGTCAGTCGCCTGTTCGAGACCGACGACACGTCCTTCCGCCTCTCGGGCTCCATTCCGCTGCCCATCCACGACCGCAACGAGGGAGGCATCATCGAAGCCGAGCGGCGCCTCGCCAAGACGACCTACGATCGCAATGCGACGCGCCGCCAGATCACGCGCAAGATCATCGAGGCCTATGCCGAGTTCGAGGGGGCCTGCATCGAGGCAAGCCGCCTTCTCGAAAGCATTCTCCCGACCGCACGGCGCGCCACCGAGAACGTCCAATCAAGCTTCCAGCAGGGGCGCCTCGGCGTGAAGGACCTGCTCGACGCGCACCGCGATCAGTATGGCGCCGAGGTCCAGCAGCTCGACGCGGACATCCGCTGTCACTCGGCGGCCGCCAAGGTCGAGGCACTCGCTGCGCGCAACCCATTCCAGCACGGCTGGGAAACGGTCACGAGGAGACAGTAGATGAGTGAGATAACTATGAAGCCGCGCTCGACGACGCGCCTGGCGAGCAGCATTGCCATCATCGTCATTCTCGCGGCTGGCGGGCTCGCCGCATACTATCTCGTCACGACGAAGCCTGCGGCGAACACCTCGGCCCACGGCCACGGCGACAAGGGTGGCGATGGGCACGATGACGGCCACGGACACAGCGAGAAGCTGGTCGTCAAGCTCACGCCGGCTCAACTCAAGAGCGCTGATCTGACCATCGAGACCGCCGGCGAAGGTGTCATCCGCGAAGTCCTGCCGCTCGACGGAATCATCCTACCGAACGAGGAGAGGGTCGCCGCCGTACTGCCGCGCTTCGGCGGCGTACTGCGGGCCGCCTCGAAGCGCATCGGCGACAAGGTCACGCAAGGCGAGGTCGTGGCGCGCATCGAGAGTAACGAAAGCCTTACGCAGTACGACGTCGTGGCGCCGATCAGTGGGACAGTGATCGAGCGCCGCGGCGTGCTTGGTGAGTATGCCGACAAGGACCGCCGACTGATGGTGATCGCTGATCTCTCGACACTGTGGGTCGACTTCCGCGTCTACCAGCAGGATTTTCCGAAGCTCCAGCTCGGCCAGAAGGTGAGCATTACACTCAGTAACAACGGTGGCCCGAAGGTCGCCGACATCAGCTACATCTCGCCGATCGGCCAGTCGGACACGCAGAGCCTGCTCGCACGAGCCGTCGTCGACAATGCGGACGGAAGGTTCCGCCCCGGTCTCTACGTCACGGGGAAGGCGCAGGTCGCGGAGCAGGCAGCTGCCGTAGCCGTCAAGCAGAGCGCCGTCCAATTCATCAAGAACAAGCCGGTCGTCTTCGTCCAAGGCAAGGAGGGCTTTGAGGGGCGAGAGGTCGAGCTCGGCTTCAAGGACGATGAGACGATCGAGATCCTCTTCGGCGTTGTCGCCGGCGAGAGGGTCGTGACCGGCAACAGCTTCGTCCTGCGTGCCGAGATCGGCAAAGGCGAAGCGACACACGAGCACTGACCACCCCATGATCCAGCGTATTGTCACGTTCTCCGTACTGGAGCGTTGGCTGATCCTCTTCGTGACGATCGGCATCGGCGCGTTCGGTGTCTATAACTTCCTACGCCTCCCGATCGATGCGGTTCCCGACATTACCAACGTCCAGGTGCAGATCAACGCGGTGGCACCCGGCTATTCGCCGCTCGAGGCCGAGCAGCGGATCGCCTTCCCCATAGAGACCGCGCTCGGTGGCCTGCCGCGCCTCTCCTATACCCGCTCGCTCTCGCGCTATGGGCTGACGCAAGTCACGGTCGTCTTCGAGGACAGGACGGACATCTACTGGGCGCGCACGCTCGTCAATGAGCGCCTCCAGCAGGTCAAGGACCAACTCCCGCAAGGCATCGAGGTCGCCATGGGCCCGATCGCGACCGGCCTTGGCGAGATCTATCTCTACACGGTCGAAGCCAAGGACGGAGCGAGGCGGCCTGAAGGCGGGGAATTCACGCCCGTCGATCTCCGCGTCCTGCACGACTGGGTGGTCAAGCCGCAGCTTCGCACCGTGCAGGGCGTGGTCGAAGTCAATTCGATCGGCGGCTTCGATCGACAGCTCCACGTCGTGCCGGCCCCTGAGCGCTTGACGGCATTCAACGTCACACTCCACCATCTCGTCGAGGCTATCGCGAAGAACAACGCCAATGTCGGCGCCGGCTACATTGAGCGCAACGGCGAGCAGTACCTCGTGCGGGCACCCGGCCAATTGCTATCGGCAGAAGACATCCTGAGTATCCCCGTCGGGTCGCACGCGGGTACGCCCGTGCGCATAGGCGACGTCGCGCGCGTCGAGATCGGCAAGGAATTGCGCACGGGCGCTGCCACGCACGATGGCAAGGAGGTCGTGCTCGGCACAGCCGTCATGCTGATCGGCGAGAATAGCCGGACAGTCTCGGAGCGGGTCGCCGAAAAGCTCAAAGCCATCGAGAAGAGCCTGCCCGAGGGCACCTATATCCGCACGGTCTATGACCGGACGACCCTCGTGAATGCTACGATCAATACGGTGCGCAACAATCTGTTCGAAGGCGCACTGCTCGTCGTAGCTGTACTGTGCCTTCTGCTCGGCAACATCCGCGCCGCCCTGCTGACGGCGCTCGTCATTCCGCTCTCGATGTTGATCGCCGTGACGGGCATGGTTGAGGCGGGCATCAGCGCCAATCTCATGAGCCTTGGCGCCATCGACTTCGGCATCATCGTCGATGGTGCGGTTATCATCGTCGAGAACTGTTTGCGCTTGCTGGCGGAGCGCCAACACGCCCTAGGGCGATTGCTGACACGCCGCGAGCGCTTCGAAACCGTTATCGCAGCGACGAAGGAAGTGGCCACGCCCAGCGTCTTCGGCAGCTTCATCATCATGGTCGTTTACCTGCCAATCCTCACACTGACTGGCGTCGAGGGCAAGATGTTCACGCCGATGGCGCTGACTGTTGTCATGGCATTGCTCGGTGCGATGATGCTCTCCCTCACATTCGTGCCGGCGTGCATCGCGCTGCTGGTGACGGGGAAGGTTTCGGAAAAGGAGAACATTCTCGTTCGCAGCGCCAAGGCTGTCTATGAACCCTGCCTCCGCTTCGCCATCGCACAGCGCGCGCTTGTCGTGGTATCAGCTGGCCTGCTGGTCGTGCTGTGCGGCCTCTGGGCTTCGCGGCTCGGCACAGAGTTCATCCCGAGCCTTGACGAGGGGGATATCGCGGTACAGGCGCTGCGCGTGCCAGGCACCAGCCTGACGGAGTCCGTCCGCCTGCAGCAGCAGCTCGAAGCACGCCTGCGTCTCGTGCCCGAGGTGAAGGAATCGTTCGCGCGCCTCGGTACTGCCGAAATCGCGACAGATGCGATGCCGCCGAACATTGCCGATGCCTACGTAATGCTGAAGCCGCGTGAGCAATGGCCCGATCCACGAAAAGCCAAGGCCACATTGGTGCAGGAGATCCAGGAGGCGCTGGAGGAAGTTCCAGGCAGCAACTACGAGATCTCGCAGCCCATTCAACTGCGCTTCAACGAGCTTATCGCCGGTGTCCGCGCTGATATCGGCGTGAAGGTCTTCGGCGATGATCTCGACCGCCTCGTGGAGATTGCCAATCGCGTTTCGACGGTGCTGCAGAATGTGCCGGGCGCCGCAGACGTGCGCATCGAGCAGGTGACCGGGCTTCCCATCCTGTCTATCCGGCCGGACCGCGCAAAGCTCGCGCGCCTCGGCCTCGACCTGAAGGCGGTGCAGGAGGTGATCGAGACCGCCGTCGGTGGCCGCGTCGCGGGCGCGCTGTACGAAGGGGATCGGCGCTTCAAGATACTGGTGCGGCTACCGGAGGAGCGCCGCGCCGACATCGAGAGCTTAAGGCGGCTCCCGATCGCACTTCCCGAGCAGGACGCCGACAAGTCCGCCGACGCCCGGCCGGCATTCTATCAACCGGAGAGCAAGCTCGGCCGCTTCATCGCGCTCGGCGAGATCGCCGAGATCAGCTTCGCCCCCGGTCCCAATCAGATCAGCCGCGAGAACGGCAAGCGCCGGGTTGTCGTCTCCGCCAACGTGCGCGGGCGCGATCTCGGCTCCTTCGTGCAAGAGGCCCAGGCGGCTATCGGCGGTCAGGTGCAGATACCGCCCGGCTACTGGCTCGGCTGGGGTGGGCAGTTCGAGCAGCTCATATCCGCGTCGAAGCGGCTCGCCATCGTTGTGCCGATCGCGCTCGCATTGATCGCGCTTCTGCTGTTCACGAGTCTCGGATCGGCGAAGGACGCAGCGATCGTCTTCACCGGCGTCCCGCTCGCGCTCACCGGTGGGGTCGCCGCATTGGCGTTGCGCGATATCCCGCTGTCGATCTCGGCCGGGGTCGGTTTCATCGCCCTTTCGGGTGTCGCGGTGTTGAACGGCCTCGTGATCATCGCCTTCATCAACAACCTGCGACGCGAGGGTGTGCCGCTCGATCGCGCCATCCATGACGGCGCGATGAAGCGGCTGCGGCCAGTGCTCATGACGGCCCTCGTCGCGTCGCTGGGATTCGTTCCGATGGCGATCGCCGTCGGCGCCGGCGCCGAGGTGCAGCGCCCGCTCGCGACCGTGGTGATCGGCGGTATCGTTTCATCGACGCTGCTGACGTTGATCGTTCTGCCTGCCCTCTACCGAATGTTCCATCGCGAGGGCGATCTCGCGATGGAAGAGGATCTGGATGCAACCGAACTGGAGAAATTGGATGTGCGTTCGCCTGCTCACTAGTGCGTTGATCATCGGCGCTGCGGCCGCTCTTTCCATGCCCGCGGCCGTGGCGCAGAACAAGCCGCATGATCACAAGGACCACAAGCATACGCACGCCACGCCTCAGCACGGCGGCGTGCTTGAGGATGTGGGCGAGTATCACGCCGAGCTCGTAGCGAAAGACGGCAAGCTCACGATCTATCTTCGCGACGAGGAAGCCAAGGACACTCCCGCTGAAGGCTTCAAGGCGAGCGTTCTCTTGACGGCCGGATCACAGCGCGTTGGCCCGATCCAGCTCGCGCCCGCCGGCGGCAACAAGCTCGAGGGCGCGGCGAATGCCATTCCGGCTGGCGCCACCGCGATCCTCACGCTCACGGACAAATCCGGCGCGACGGCCCAGGCGCGCTACAAATTGAAGTAGTCCGTCTGGGGGCCGTTGCGATCGGGGCAAGAGGATCGTCTGCTCTGTCGGCAGGTCTAGTGCTTCCTGGCTCGCCAAGGCTTGCAAAAGCGCGGAGGACGCTGCTCGATGGCCTGCAAGACAAGAACACTGGCTGCTTGGCATTGCCGGGCTGCGGCCGGCGATCCTCACCGACACGGGCGCCACGAGGCTCGTGAAAGATCACGATTGATTGCAAGAGGAGATTGAGATGTCTCGAACCTTGGCAGTCTTCATCCTCGCGGCAATCGTTCTGCCGGCTTCGGGCGTATTCTTGAGGCCACCATGCGCGCAAACTGTTGCGCAGGCCCCCATTCCAGCCGGACCGCATGATGCTGCGCATGCTGGAAGCCCAACAAGCTGGTGCGCCGCACATGCGAGCAAGAACGAGCTCGTGCAAGCACTATCGGATTGCAACTATGCTCTTTCGCTCGATCCCGACAACGTGCAGGCATTGTCGAACCGGGGTTCGATCTATCTGTTGGCCAAGGATGCCAGGGCTGCGCTCGCTGATTTCGAGCGGGCAATCTCGCTAAGATCCAGCGAGGCCGTACTCCATTTTAATCGCGGGGTCGCATACGATGACCTCGGTCAATCCGATCTAGCGATCGCCGACTACTCAGAGGCCATCAAGCTCAGCCCCGACTTCGCTGCAGCTCTGCATAATCGCGGTTATCAATACGAGCGCAAAGGACAGCGCGACCTTGCGGTCGCCGACTATGAGGCAGCGCTTCGCGTCAAACCCGACCTCAAGCAGACGCTGCGCCGGCTCGAGAGTTTGCGCAACTCGTTATAGGCACAGCAAGCATCCGGTGCTTGCGATCTATCATATGGACAATCGCGCAAGCCTGTTGTGCTTGGAGCGCGGCGTCAGCGGTAGCAGCCCAAAAACTCCCGGACAAAATCTGAACTCGCAGTATTGGTCACCACTTTCGGCAGAAATTGGCCCGTAGCGCTAGCACCGATCAGCCGCGTCAGCTGCTTGCTGAGGGGCGGGAGCATCCTCCGATCCGCGCAATCGACGTTCGTCACCCGAAGCCAATGTCGTGTCTTTTTGCGAAACCACGACCGCACTGCAGAGGAGGCCGACCTCAGGCACGTGCATTGCTCCCTCAAGATCGGCAACGACGAGCGGTTGCGTTACCTCGATCTGCGGACATCAGCAGACGGGACATCGAGGTCCGCCGATAAATCAAGCGTGCGCCGGAGATGCAATCCATTCAAAACCACAGCAAGGGTTTCGACGAGATGGGCGACGGACAGAGGTACGTCATCTCTCTGCGACGCGTTCTCCAGTTACCGACATCCGTAGGCGGTAGATCGGCAGCCATTTTGGCTGCCGCCATGTCCGTTGATGGAGGGGGATTGCCCCAATTGTCATGTATCGATCGCTACTTTACTGAAGCTCCGCGGCTCGCCTCCACCTCGGTTCGCACCAGCTCAGCGAGTTGCTTGGGACCGAACGAGGGCAGCGGCTTGCCATTGACGAAGAACGTAGGTGTGGCTTTCACCGCCGCCGTCTTGATGTCGGCCGTGTCCTTGGCGAGCGCTTCCGCAATTTCAGGACGCTGCGCGTCACGGCGGGCGCGCTCGATGTCGAGACCGGCAACTCGTGCTGCCTCCCAGGCGATGTTCAGGTTGGGCGCCCCATGGACGGCCCAGTTCGGCTGGGTGGCCAGGAGCGCTTCCTTGACCGGCACGAAGATATTCTGCAAACGCGCCGCCTCGAGGATGGAGACGGCTTCGTCCGATCCCTCATGGAACGGCGCATAGCGAATGACGAGGCGGACATCCTTCGGATACTGTGCCATGATGTGCTTGACGAAGGGATAGAACGCCCGGCAGCTCTCGCAGGACGGATCGAAGAACTCGATGATGGTCACCGGAGCATTCGCCGGACCGATCACCGGCGAATGCGGACGAACGAGATAGTCCTGCGCGGATGCCGAACTCTGCGCCCCACGGTCGACGGCGCCTTGGTCGTAAATGTAGGCGCCGGTCGCAAACACGATGGCGGCGATCCCGAGGGCAATCATCACGAGAGAGCGTCTGGTCACGGGGCGGGCCTCCGGGCTGTGAGCGTGAGAAGAACGGCGATGGCCGTAAAGGCGAGCAGAGAGAGCGCGGGGATCGGCACCCGGCCGAGGATCGTCATGCCCTCGCCTGAGCAGGACGGCCCGCTTGCGGTGCAAGGCGTCATCGCAGCAGGAATGGCGCCACTGTACTGCAGCATGTGAAAGGCCGCGATCAGCCAACCAATCAGCGTGAGCGGCAGCGCGTAGTGCCACACGCCCACATCCGAACGCAGGCAGGCGATGGCCAGGAACACGGCCAGAGGAAACATGAAGATGCGCTGATACCAGCACAGAACGCATGGGGCCTGCGCCATGACCTCGCCGATGAGGAGGGCGCCGAGCGTTGACGTGAGAGCGGTGAGCCAGCTCGCAAAGAGCAGAAGCCAACTTGCGTCTGCTTTCCCGGGAGCCGGATCCAACTGCATCTGCGACATAGTCAGCCAATCCTGCTGAAGAATGGAAATATCTCGATCGGCCGGAGAGCGATCACCGACGTGTTGCTCGCTCGATCACGGCTGGAAGCGCAGCAGACGCAGAGCGTTGGCGGTGACGAGCACGGTAGCACCGGTATCGGCCAGGATCGCCATCCACAGCGGCGTCGCGCCGAACAGTGTCGTCACTAGGAAGACGCCCTTGAGGCCGAGGGCCAGCGTCACGTTTTGCCAGATGTTGGCCAGCGTCCCGCGCGACAGCGCCACCAGCTCGGCGACACCCGTCACGCGGTTCTTGAGCAAGGCGGCATCCGCAGTTTCCAGGGCCACGTCCGTGCCACCGCCCATGGCGATGCCCACAGAGGCAGCCGCCAGCGCAGGCGCATCATTGATGCCGTCGCCAACCATCGCGATGGGTGCGCCAGCTTTGTACTCTGAGATGGCTTTGAGCTTGGCGTCAGGCAGGAGTTCGGCCCGCACCTCCAATCCGAGCGCGCCGCCGATGGCGGCGGCCGTACGGCCGTTGTCGCCGGTCAGCATGACGGGCGTGATTCCGAGCGTACGCAGCCGGGCAATGCCCTCGCTCGCATCCCCGCGCGGCTCGTCGCGCAGCGCGATCAGGCCGATCGGATGCTTGTTCTCGCTGACGACGACAACCGTCTTGCCCTCTC
>ERZ778025.2257-NODE-2257-length-11123-cov-3.146910_pt1 | contig 11123 bp, 9 predicted proteins | sample MGYA00375755_ERZ778025 | MGnify/ENA primary metagenome ERZ778025 (study PRJEB29350, sample SAMN05389825) | bioreactor metagenome | isolation source: Thiocyanate bioreactor | place: South Africa: University of Cape Town | collected 2014-03-17 ... | reverse complement strand
TAACAGCCTTGAGTTAGGTTTATGGATGGAATCTGAAAGATTAATGCACCCTGTAATCAACCAAATTGGAGTTGATACGCAAAACGAAGTTGTTAAGGAAGAAAAAAGATTACGTGTAGACAACCAGCCTTACGGAAATCTTATTACTGCCGTAAAACAAAACATGTTCAAAAAACACCCTTACCGTTGGGCTCCTATTGGTTCTATGGAACATTTAGATGCTGCAACTCTGGAAGAATTCCAGGCATTCAACAAAAAGTTCTACGTTCCTAACAACGCAGTTCTTGTTGTGGCAGGTGATATTGAGTACGACAAAACCATCAAATGGGTAAAACAATATTTCGGGTCAATTCCAAAAGGAAAAACAGACCTTACAAAACAGACTTTTACTGAAGACCCAATCACTCAAACTATTAAGGCTACTTATGAAGACCCAAACATCCAGATTCCGATGTTGGTAACGGCATACAGAACGCCTTCAATGAAAACCCGTGATGCAAAAGTTTTGGATATGATTTCTTCTATCCTTAGCGATGGAAAGAGTTCAAGACTTTACAAAAAAATCGTTGACCAGAAGAAAATGGCTTTAGAAATTGGCGCTTTCAACTACAGCCAGGAAGACTACGGCGTTTACTTCATCTATGGTTTGCCAATGGGAGATACTTCTCTTGATGCACTTACAAAAGAAATCGATGAAGAAGTTACTAAACTTCAAACAGAATTAATTTCTGAGAAAGATTTCCAGAAATTACAGAATAAATTTGAGAACCAATATGTAAACAGCAATGCTTCAGTAGAAGGAATTGCAGAAAACCTGGCTACATATTACATGCTGTACGGCGATATCAACCTTATCAACACCGAGATTGAAATCTATCGCTCTATCACTCGTGAGGAAATCAGAGATATTGCAAAAAAATACCTGAACCCGAACCAAAGATTGATTTTGGATTACGTACCAGCAAAAGACAAAGCTCAAAACTAAGATATACATCATGAAAAAGACAATATTCATTTTATCAAGCTTGTTCTTAACAGTAATTATGCAAGCACAAGACAGACCACAGCCAAAACCAGGTCCTGCTCCGGTTATCAATATCGGGAAGCCTGAAACCTTTGAATTAAAAAACGGATTGAAAGTAATGGTTGTTGAAAACCATAAACTTCCAAGAGTTTCCTACAACCTGACATTAGACAATGCTCCTTACGCAGAAGGCGATAAAAAAGGTGTTGCTGAAATTACCAGCGCATTAATTGGAAGCGGTACTAAAAAGATGTCAAAAGATGCTTTCAACGAAGAAATTGATTTTCTTGGGGCTAACATCGGATTTAGCGCTAACGGAGCTTATGCTTCAGGTCTTTCAAAATATTCTGACAGAATTCTTGAATTGATGGCTGACGGAGCTTTAAACTCTGTTTTCACTCAGGAAGAACTTGACAAAGAAAAAACAAAACTGATTGAAGGCTTAAAAACTCAGGAGAAAAGCGTTCAGGCTGTAGCTTCACGTGTTGAAGATGTATTGGTTTTCGGAAAAAATCATCCAAACGGAGAATATCTTACTGAAGAAAGCATCAACAAAGTTACTTTGAATGATGCCATCATGAACTATACTACTTACTTTGTTCCTGCTAACGCTTACCTTGTTATTACAGGTGATGTAAAATTCAAAGACGTTAAAAAGGCTGTTGAGAAATATTTTGGTTCATGGAAAAAAGCTACCGCTCCGGTAATCACTTATGCTGACCCAAAAGATGTTCAATACACACAGATTAACTTTGTGGACATGCCAAACGCTGTTCAGTCTGAAATTTCTTTGGTTAACGTTTCTAACCTAAAGATGACTGATAAAGATTATTTCGCTGTTCTTTTGGCTAATCAAATTATTGGTGGTGACTTCAACAGCTACCTAAACATGAACCTGAGAGAAGCTCACGGATGGACATATGGCGCCCGTTCAAACATTAGAGGTGACAAATATGTTGGAAAATTCAAGTCTAACACTCAGGTTAGAAATGCCGTAACTGATAGCGCTGTAGTTGAATTCTTCAAAGAATTGAAAAGAATCAGAACTGAAAAAGTAGCTCCGGACATGTTGAAAAACGTAAAGGCTGGATACATTGGAAACTTCGTAATGCAAATCCAAAAACCGGGAACTGTTGCCCGTTATGCTTTATTGACCAAAACACAGAACCTTCCTGGTGATTTCTACGAAAACTACATCAAGAACATCAACGCAGTAACTGCTGATGATATCATGAGAGTAGCAAACAAGTATTTCCTTGCTGACAATACAAGAGTTATCATTACAGGTAAAGGAAGTGACGTATTGCCAGGTCTTGAAAAACTTGGAATCCCGATGTTCTATTTCGACAAATTCGGAAACCAGGTGGATAAGCCTGTTGCTAAAAAAGCGGTTCCTGCCGGTGTAACAGCAAAAACTGTATTTGACAACTACATCAAAGCAATTGGTGGAGACAAAAATGCGAAGTCAGTAAAAACTGTATTCTCTACATTAAACGGAAAAGTTCAGGGAATTGATGTTACCATGACAAGAAAATCTTCTGCAGCCGGTAAAAAAGTTGACGAAGTTAAAGGTATGGGCCAAACATTAAGCAAAGAAGTTTTTGACGGAACTAAAGGATATGAGTCGGCTCAAGGTCAAAAAGAAGACTACAGCGCAGATAAAATTGCTAACGCAAAATTCTATTCTCTTCCTTTCCCGGAATTGACTTTGGCTACAAAACCTGGAATCACTTTATCCGGAATCGAGTCTATTGACGGAAAAGAGGCATATGCTATCAAAGACGGTAAAAAGACGCTTTACTATGATGTAACAACTGGATTGAAACTGGCAGAAGCAAACACTGAGGAAATGCAGGGACAGCAAATGACTCAGGTAGTTTCTTTCTCTGACTACAAAGATGTAAAAGGCGTAAAAGTTCCTTTTAAAACTACATTAAATGTGGGTATCGAAATCGAATTAACAGCTTCTGATGTAAAAATCAACGAAGGTGTTTCTGATGCAGATTTCAAATAATCCGAATCAAACATAAAATTAAAAAGACTGTCAGCAATGGCAGTCTTTTTTTATGCGGTAAATTTCACCCAAAGGAGAAACACGAAATATTTTCATGCAGAAGTATTATAAACTTTGCGTCTTTGCGAGCAACTGTTTCATGCAAAGACGCAATGACGCAAAGCTTAAAATTAAATAGAATTGCGAGTTTATTTTTTAGCAGACAAATAAATCCCGATCAATACGATAAAAGCGCCTAGAGCCTGAACCAGAGTAAGGCTTTCGCCATCCAGAATACCCCAAAAGCAAGCCACAATTGGCAACATATAGGTTACGGATGAAGCAAAAATCGGGGAAGAAATCTGTATCAGCTTAAAATACAACACATTCGCCACACAGGTTCCAAATACGGCCAGGACACTTATAAAAAGCATCGACGTTTTTACATTTGGCAGATGTACCACTTCATGAAAATTTGTAGTAAACAGAATAATAAGAGCCGGAACCAATAAAACGGCGAAATTGCCTACCGTTATACTCAAAGGATTTACATCCGAAAGATATTTTTTAATCAGGTTGACATTCACAGCATAACAAATAGCACCACAGACAGCCAGGGTCGCAAACCAGTAATTCTGTCCGGGATGGTTTACAGCTCCGCTCAAAATCAACAAAACACTCCCAAACAAGCCAATCGTCACACCAAAAATCTGCCTTCTTTGAAAATTCAGCCCAAAAACCAATGCCCCTAAAACCAATGCTGCCAAAGGCGTGAGTGAATTTAAAACAGCACTGATAGAACTGTCAATTTGTGTTTGGGCAATCGAAAAAAGAAATGCCGGAAAAAAAGTCCCCATCATTGCCGTCAGTGCAATATATTTCCATTGGTGCTGCTTGATATTTTTAAGGCTTTTAAAGCCTATTGCCAAAAGAAAAACAGCCGCAAAAATCATCCGCAACGAGCCCAGCTGAAATGGCGTAAGGCCCACCAAACCTTTTTTTATCAGAATAAAGGAACTCCCCCAAATCAAGGAAAGGAAGAATAAGAAAATCCATTTGGACTGCACTGCTTTCATAACTCATTTTTTACAGCCCAAAATTCTGTCATTTTAACGAATTTCCCGTTTCTTTTTTTATTAATTTTGTAAACCTTTAAAATTCAAAGGGATTGTTAATTCAAATTTAAATACAACATTATGAATTTTTCAAAATCATTACTTATCCTTGCGCTTTCAGGAATGTTATTCGTAAGCTGCAAAAACGAGCCAAAAGCAACAGAAACCGGAGAACCGACAGAAACTGCTACAGACACGACTGCAACGAAACCAACTGCTGAAAACTTACAAACCGCAAGTTTCCAAATCGACGGAATGTCATGTGCTGTTGGATGCGCAAAAACCATTGAGAAAAAATTAGCCAGCCTGGACGGCGTACAGGAAGCCAAAGTTGATTTCGAAAAGAAAACAGCTACCGTAGCTTATGATGCTGCAAAACAAACTCCTGAAACATTAGTTGAAACAGTAGAAGCTGTTGCAGGCGGAACCACTTACAAAGTTTCTAATGTAAAATCATCTGCTGACAAAGCAATGCTTTACAAAGAGAAAGAAAAGGAAAAAGAGAAAAAGAAAAAAGACGACAAGAAAGCTTCTTGCCACGATGATAAAGCTAAAGATGCAAAAGCAGGCGGATGCTGTTCAGGTAAGAAATCTTGTGGTACAGATGAGAAAAAAGCAAAAAGCGCTTAATGCTTCTCAAAACAAGATAAAACAAAAAAGAGAACCAAATTGGTTCTCTTTTTTTATTTCCATTTTAATGTTTCCATCAATACCTGCATATCATTTTTGACATAGCTTGAGGCCGGCATAATTGAGTCAAAATTAGGCTTTGCATAAAAATATACAGAACCGGTGACAAAATGCTTTAGACTGTCTGTAGCATAAAACTGGGCATTAGTTGCCGCATTGCCGCCAACCCGGTAGAACATACCATAAACCTTGCTTTTTTCATTCACGAAAGGCTGCTCCACAATATCATCAGCCTTAATAGTGTGTTTGTAAGTCAGATTTTGGGCATCTCTTAAATGTGCCTCAATATCATTCTTAACAGGTTTGTAAGTCAGATAAATTGTGGCCTTCATTTTTGGATAGCTGATTGTAAAATCACAATCTCCTTTTTGCGAAATAATTGCGTCTTCGTTTATATCAAACGTATAAGGGCAATTATTTTCAAAGTGTACATATTGGGCTTTTGGATATTCCAGTCTTAATTGTCCTGCCGGTTTTGGAACTGTGTCGTTCTGGCAACCCCATACAGAAGCAAGAATACATCCGGAAATAAAAAGGCCTATACTTTTTCTAAACATTATTAGTACAAATCTTCTTCAGGTGAGTTAGAATCAAAATTGGCAGATTTTACATCAACTGATGACCCTTGCTTACCAGCTTCAATATCTTTTTTCGTTGTCAGGAAAGTAAATTCTGTCACCTGGATTTCGGTAGTATATTTTGTAACACCTTCTTCTGTTTGCCATTGACGGGATTTTATCCTTCCTTCAACATATATCTTGTCGCCTTTTGACAGATATTTTTCACAGATTTCGGCTGCTTTATTCCGGACAACAAGATTGTGCCATTCCGTAGAAGCAATCTTTTCGTTTGTCTGCTTGTTAATATAAATTTCATTCGTAGCCAGTGGAAATCTGCCAATGCAGTTACCACCTTCAAAATAGTGCATCTTGACATCATCGCCTAGGTGCCCAATTAAAATCACTTTATTTAGCGTACCATTCATTTTTCGTGGGGAGTTAGTAAACCTTCAAATATAATAATTTCTGATAAACCTTATAAATTATGGCAAATCTTTTTCTATAAAATTATAAATTACAATTGGAAATGGCAATGAAATCATTGATTCATAAGACATTGCATTTTCCATCTCGCCTTGAACAGACACCCGAAAAAAGCGAATATGCAAATGCTGATGTGATAATTTATGCAAAATAACGTCATTTTTTAACGGCTTTATTGAAAAAATTTCAAACTTTGAACCATATTCTTCAAAAATTAATTTTGAAATCGTATCAAAATCGACTTCAGCTGCCGTCTCGATTAATGGAAATTCATAGAGGTTATGCCAGATTCCTTTTTCGGTTCGTTTTCTTACAATATGATTCTGGTTGTCATCTGAAAAAACAAGATAGTTAAAATAGCGATTGCGCACTTTTGTCTTCTTCAACTTGACGGGAAGTTCGTTTACTTTATTCTTTTGCAGTGCCAGACAGCCCGAATTCAGCACACATGTTCCACAATCCGGATTTTTAGGCACGCATTGCAGCGCCCCAAACTCCATAATGGCCTGATTGAACAAAGCAGGATTGTCGTGTGGAATGAGTTCGCTTGCCAACTCTGTAAATTCCTTTTTGGCTCCAATGGAAGCAATATCCGTTTCAATGTCAAAATATCGCGACAGTACGCGAAAAACATTTCCATCAACCACCGGAACCACTTCATTATACGAAAAAGAAGCGATGGCCGCAGCAGTATATTCACCTACTCCTTTTAGCTGTAACAGTTCTTTATAATTATCCGGAAAAACACCACCCCTTTCAAATGCCACCAATTTTGCCGTATTGTGAAGGTTTCTTGCCCTTGAATAATAACCCAAACCCTGCCAAAGCTTCAATACCTGCTCCTCGTCAGCATTTGCCAAATCTAAAACGGTTGGAAATGAACTGGTAAATGACAAAAAATAAGGCAAACCCTGCGCCACACGCGTCTGCTGGAGCATAATTTCTGACAGCCAAATATGGTACGGATTGACCGTATTTCGCCAGGGTAAATCGCGTTTATTTTGTAAATACCATTGGATTAATAAGTTAGAAAATTCCATCAGATAAAATTGGTTAGCAAAAGTAAAAGTTTATGTTATTAAATTTTAATCGTTTATGGTTGAAATATTGTTTTTTTAATTCATATATTTGCAACCTCAAAATTTTACACAATAAATTTAAAATAGAAAGAAAATGACGAAAGCAGATATCGTTGCGAAAATTTCAGAAAAATTAGGTCTTGAAAAAGGAGATGTTCAAGCAACAGTTGAATCTTTTATTGACGAAGTAAAAAACTCTTTGGAAACGGGTGATAATGTTTACTTAAGAGGTTTTGGTAGTTTCATCATCAAAACAAGAGCTGAAAAAACAGGTAGAAATATCTCTAAAAACACTACAATTAAAATTCCTGCACACAATATTCCTGCATTCAAACCGGCAAAAGTTTTTGTTGAAGGAGTTAAAACGAATACCGAAGCTAAAGTAAACTAATTTATTAATCACTAAATTTTCAAAATATGCCAAGTGGTAAAAAAAGAAAAAGACATAAGGTAGCGACTCACAAACGTAAAAAGAGAGCGAGAGCTAACCGTCATAAGAAGAAAAAGTAGTCTGACTACTTTTTTCTTTTTTAAGAATATTTATAGTTCATTGAAATTTGAAAATAGAATTATTGAAGAAAGAATAAAAAATGAGGCGCTGTTATGCCTTTGATTTTTTCTTTTGTGACTCTATTTTCTCCGGGTACAATACCTGTTAAATTATTGTTTAATCCATCTGTAGATAAGATTTTAGGCTTTAGACTTTAGATTTTAGATTTTAAATCTACACTCTTTTCTCTATCTTCTATTTTCTGAAAAAACAGATAAAAATTTACAGTGTGAATAAAGAACTGATCATCAGATCTGGTTCGGATGCCGTAGATTTTGCCTTATTAAAAGATGGAAAACTAATTGAATTACACAAAGAAGAAGAAAAAAGCAACTTTCAGGTGGGCGATATTTTTATTGCCAAAATCAGAAAACCCGTTGCGGGACTAAATGCTGCTTTTGTAAACGTAGGCTTTGAAAAAGATGCCTTTTTACATTATCACGATTTGGGTCCTAATCTGACTTCTCAGTTGAAATTCATAAAACTTGTAAGCGCAGGTAAATTAAAAGATTTCTCCCTAAAAAGCTTTCCTTTTGAAAAAGAGATTGATAAGGATGGAGTTATTACTGATGTAATCAGTGCCAACCAGTCCATTTTAGTACAAGTTGTCAAAGAACCTATATCGACCAAAGGTCCGAGAATTAGCTCAGAGCTTTCTCTTGCCGGCCGATTTATTGTTCTCGTTCCTTTTTCTGACAGAGTTTCTATATCGCAAAAAATAGAATCCAAAGAAGAAAAAGATCGTCTTAAACGACTCGTACAGTCAATCCGTCCAAAAGGATTTGGTGTTATTGTGAGAACAGTAGCAGAAGGCAAAAAAGTAGCCGAACTAGACAAAGATTTGCAGAATCTGCTCAGCAGATGGACTGCAATGTGCAAAAAATTACCAACTGCTCATCATCCGTCAAAAGTATTAGGAGAGCTCAACAGAGCTTCCTCCATCTTACGGGACGTATTCAATGATACCTTCACGGGAATTCATATAGATGACGAAGAGTTGTACAATGAAACGAAGGATTATCTGCAAGAAATTGCCCCTTCAAAACAATCAATAGTAAAGTTTTATCAATCCAAAGACACGCCTATCTTCGAAAAATATAACATAGAGAGACAAATCAAAACTTCCTTCGGAAAAACAGTATCCATGAGCAAAGGAGCTTATCTGATTATTGAACACACTGAAGCTTTGCACGTTATAGACGTCAACAGCGGAAACCGTTCAAACAAAGCTTCCAATCAAGAAGATACAGCCTTAGAAGTAAACCTCATCGCCGCTGCTGAAGTGGCACGACAGCTCCGCCTGCGAGATATGGGCGGCATCATTGTTGTCGATTTTATTGATATGTCTAATCCGGAAAATCGTAAAGTCCTTTTCGATTTCCTGAGAGAAGAAATGAGCGATGATAAAGCCAAACACAAAATCTTGCCGCCTAGTAAATTTGGTTTGATCCAGATTACACGGCAAAGAGTACGACCTGAAGTGAATATTAAGACCAGAGAAGAAGACCCTAACAATGAACATGGGGAAATTGATGCTCCGATCTCGATTGTAGATAAAATTACTTCAGATGTCGAACGACTATTGAAAGCCCACAAAAAAATCGTGCTGAATGCACACCCTTTTGTGGCAGCATACCTTACTAAAGGTTTTCCATCATTACGTTCAAAATGGTTTTTTGAACATAAAAAATGGGTGAAAATAATACCTCGTGACGCTTACACGTTTTTAGAATATCATTTCTATGATAAAAATGGAAATGAAATTAAAGATTAGATAAAAGAACCGCCTCTCGCAAGATTGGCGGTTTTTTTTTTCTATACAAACTGCTATTCTTTTACAATTTCAATCCTCCTGCTGATTTCATTTCCGGCTTCATCTGTTACCGTAATGTAATATTTTCCGGTTTTTGCTTCTACAGACATCTCATGAAAAGTTTGTGTTGTACCTAAAAACTTATCGTTAAGATACCAGAATAGTTTCGCCTTTTGGTCGGAATGGGCCACTTTTATGATAAAGGGCTGGATTTCTCCGTTAAAATTTTTGGTAAGATAGACTTTGCCATTCTCTTTTGGGTAAATAAAATCCATTGAATAAGAAGAAGATCCGAGACAATCTGCCCGAAAAGGCGGCAATGGAACATAATTGATGTGCTTGGTCTTATAATACAATTCCATAACCGGAGGCAATACAAACCAGGGTTTTGCTACCATCCGGTCTACATCTTCACAATTGCTGTTTACCTGATATTCTCCCGAAGCATCAAGATGTATCAATTTATGATAAGGACAAACCGTAGTCTGTTTGCTTTTTAGCGGAATCCACTGTTTGATTTTGGGGCAATATTCGCCTGCAATATGTCCGCTCAACTGGCAAACTTCGGCTTCTTCCAAATCATCATACGGAGTCGTAAACCATTTTTTTCTGGGCAAAAGATTGAACACATCAAACAAAACAGGTGCCGCACTTCCTACTCCTGTCAAAGAAGGACGTCCTTCACCGGAAGCATTTCCAACCCACACTCCTACTACATATCTTGAATTTGTCCCGATGGCCCATCCGTCGCGGTTGCCAAAACTGGTTCCTGTTTTCCAGGCCACTTCCAGTGATGAGTCATAGAATTTCCAGGCTTCGTCACCTTCCGGACGGTTGACTTCTTTCATGGCGTTATAGGTTAGCCAGATAGACGCCGCGCCTAAGTTTTTCTTATCATAAGATTCCTTTCCGAAATCCAATTTTGCTCCGTGCAACCAGTTCAGTTCCTTGAATTCATCCGTACGGTATTTTGCCGAATGCGTCGTAAAGTAATTTAAAGTAGAAGTTAGTCCGGCATAGGTTTTCGTCAAATCCCAAAGATTGCTTTCTGCTCCACCAAGAATGAGTGAGAGTCCGTAATGGTTTGGATGCTTGTTGATATCCCGCAACTTAAACTGCTGTAATTGGTCGTAAAAACGATAAACGCCATGGTCTTTAAGCATCAGTACTGAAGGAATATTCAACGAACGCGACAGGGCTCGATGTGCCGGAACAGCTCCGTCATAAGTCAAATCGAAGTTTTTAGGGCTATAACCCGCAATTTGTGTTGGAATATCCGGAACCAGAGTATTAGGAAGTATTTCTCCTGCATCAAGCATCGAAGCATAGAGCAAGGGTTTTAATATACTACCTGTACTTCTTGGAGCCGTAATAATGTCAACATCTTTTTGATGGTCTTTGTCTGTTGGAGAATTACCTACATAACTCAGGATATTTCTTGTTTCGACATCTACAACAATTATGGCCAGGTTATAAATTTCCGACTGTCTGTATTGATTATAATATTGCGTGGCGATTTGGTTCACGCGATTTTGAAGTGCAAATTTGACCGTTGTCTTTACTCTTGTGCCTTCTTGTCTTCTGGCAACATTTTGAAGCAAATGCGGCGCTATTTGGGGCAAGTCATAAGGCTTTTGAGGCAACTCTTCCAATACGGAAAGCTCATAGGTAGTTTTATCGATTATTTTTTCCTGATATAATTTTTTTAGCAAGCCATTCCGCTTATTCAGAAGTTTTTGTTGGTTTTTACCCGGATAAATCAGACTGGGCGCATTGGGAAGTACCGCCAATGTTGCCGTTTCGGCCCAGGATAATT
>ERZ778025.2245-NODE-2245-length-11181-cov-4.103631_pt1 | contig 11181 bp, 9 predicted proteins | sample MGYA00375755_ERZ778025 | MGnify/ENA primary metagenome ERZ778025 (study PRJEB29350, sample SAMN05389825) | bioreactor metagenome | isolation source: Thiocyanate bioreactor | place: South Africa: University of Cape Town | collected 2014-03-17 ... | reverse complement strand
GCCCAGCAGCCAGCCGCGGATATTGTGATCATAGACCAGTTCCTGCAAGGGGTGGCGCGTGGAGTAATAAGCATTGGTAGCAGGATCTTTTTTATTACCGATCGTTTTTTTGTTTACCTGGCCGATCGCATCGTAACTCTGCTCCAGTATGGTGATCCAGTCGGCTGATAAAGCACCGCTATTGATCCCGCTATGCGCTATTTTCTTTTCTACCTTGTAAAGTCTTGCCAGATCATCGTAGCTCATCCGGTTCACTACCGTGATCGTCTGGGCATTGGTACCGGCCTTTTCGGTTTTATTCACGGTTTTGATTGGCTGACCGGCCCAGTTGTACTGAGTGGTGAAAATGTCTGTACCGCCAGTATTGTTCTTGGTTTTGGTCTGGATCAATCGCCCTTTTCCATCATACAGGTTGACTGAGTAAATAAAATCCGGTGTTTCCAGTACCCGGGTCGCCGTCCAGGTCACCATTCCTACTGTTTGTGTACTTACGGTAAGTGCTTGTGCATATACCGGTGAAGTATTATAGCTGGTATAAAGTTCTGAAGAACCTGTATTGTCCAGTGTAGTGGTCAACCCACCGGGAAGGCTCGTATAATCATCATAGTGTGTAACGGTCAGTTGATCATAGCCTGATGTAGTAATAGGATAACTGGTGGATGGTTTGGCGTTGGTGAGATGAAGGGAAAAAACAGTGTAACTGGTCCAACGACCGGTTTCCACCGGGCGGTTCAGCGAATCATATTTATTGACCATCCATTTATTGTTTACCCGCATATTGCCGTCCTGCATCATCACCAGCCGGTCGCGGGCATCATAGACCATGTATACTTCCCCCAGCGCCACACCCGGCAGCCGCTTCATGATCATCCGGCTCCGCTCATCGTATTCATACCGGAAACAATGCTCATTCAGCGTCGCGGCATTGGGAAGCCAGCTACTGTTGATCTGCCGCACCCCTTGTGGCTGGACCACACAACGAAGACGGCCCAGGTCATCATAGATATAATAGGTACAGAGCCAGTTATTGCCATGATCCGCACCAGTGCCATCGTCGCCCGTACCGCCGATCTGTACTTTCTTTAAGATCACCTGGCCTTGCTTGTCCTTGAACTCGATCACCTGCTTATTCTGTTCATCAATAGTGATCGTTTTATAAAGGTCTCCAGCCGCATACTTGGCACCGGTGGCATAAGTGCCCCAGTTGCCCAGGCTGACAGGGTCTGTTACTGTCCAGATCCGTACACTGTCTTTTGCCGTATTCGTATAGTATTTGATCTTGACCGAACGGTGGTCAGCTTCCAGTAGCTCAACGGCTGCTCCCACCCAGCTATTGCCAGGTGCAAAGGTTTCTGTTACCCGGTTCAAGGGGGAGGCTTCAAATTGAGTCTTACTGTAATAGTAGGTTTGATCCTGGCCAGCTACCGGTGAATTGCTAAAACTGTTCCCATAGAAAGCAGCCTGTAGTGCAAAGGGATTTAATTTGAACAACCCGTCATTCACAGATGTATTGCTACCAGTGCTGTTAGCCGGTGAAGGCAGAAACTTATAAACCTCCCGGCCAAATTCATCGTATACCTGGGCGATTACAAGATCAGCAGCCGTACCACCTGTCGCCAGTGCACCTTGCTTAGTGACTGTCTGCAAAGGCCTGCCCAGCCCATCCAGGTACTGCGTCGTCATCCGGAAATCTTTTACCGCTGCAGCAGCAGTAATGTTATTTGTATTACTCTCCGGCCTTAACGCATCCCAGGTGCGCACATAGCTCACCTTCACGCCCGAAGAATAGGTAGCAGGCAGGTAGGGTGTCTGCGATTGTAGTTGGGCCGCTGATGTAATTGCCAGACAGAACAATATAAGATGAAGAGTTCGCATAATTAATTAGATAAGCAGTGGTTAATTATTATTGACCAGGTTATTTTTTTTCTGCCGGTAGAGAAGGTATTTCTCTTCACCCAGTATGGGCCGGTACAGGCTATCGCGGGTGTGTTCTACTCGTTGTGTATGAAATTGTAGCGTCTCTGCATCCTGGTAGGTGCTTCGTAAAGCATTTTTCTGGTTGCTGATAAGCATGTTGATTGCATAGATACTGTCCTTTTGAGCACTGGATAAGGATAGAGAATCTCTGAGCCTTACGGCGATGCGCTCGGCCAATGCTGTTTGTATGGATGACTGCGCCGATACATGCTCTATTCCTAAAAACGATGATACCAATAGTAATAAACAGATCTTTTTCATAGTAAATAGTTATATATTAATAAGGACATGCCATGTTGCCAAGTGAGGTATAATTGGTTGACCAGCTACCATCACTCCATTCATAATGGTAAACACAGACCCATTTGGTTCCATTGTAATAACTGTCTGTATTCACTTTTAACCCCGTTTCACAGACGCCGTTAATACATTTTTTATTATCCCCCGTACAGTTGCCTACATTACAGTTGGAAGTGCAGGTGCCATTGGTGTTCGCGTAGCTCTGTCCATTTGCATTTACATCATCAATGGCTTTCTGATTGGCGTCAGCCAGACTGATCGTTGAATTGTAAGTATTCGCTGCCACATTGTAGGTCACTGAACTGCCGGTATAATTTGGCGGGCAGTTATTACGGGTGAAATTCCCTGATTGTGCCTGGTTAGTCCAGGTACATCCCGCATTGGCATTGGCGTAGGCCTGGCCTTCGCTTTTCCCACAATTTGATGAATAATTCCTGCAGGATATCTTCTGTGTCTTCCTCTGAACGGGTGAACAGATAAACATAAGGCCGTAATGCCCCAAAATGTCGTTGGTATAATACATGAAAGGCGGGCATATCTGAGTCCGCAATCAATACTAATAATTGTTGATCATTGTCACCAGTTACAATAGGCACAAAAGACACTTTTAAGAATTATAAAGGTACAAAATGCACCTAAATCATTCAACTAATATCATCTAAGCCTTGTAAATAAAATATCCCTTCTTCAATAAGAAAGGCTTGTTTCGTAACATCGAACCACAGGCGTAAACGGTTTGACTATAAGGATAACCTTTTTATTCAACAATACCTGGTTCCTTTATGCTGGAGGCTTATTGTCCGGTCTTTTTGTGATGGCGAGTCGAACAGTTCTTAATTAAAATCGTCTTATATACGCTTGAAGTTAAGAATACAGAATCCGAGCTAAATTTGTCAATCTTATGGTTAATACCCCTTATATTAATTGAATCCCCTACAATGCTCCATGTGTAAGGAATTATATTATCGTCATCTTCGTACCTGTATACTGAATCAGTCCGTTTCTTGTCATAGAAATAGTAATAATAATAAAAGCAATCTCCGTTGCTAGCAAACATATAACAAGAATTAATTGGGCGCGGTAAGTTTGGCCTGTAAATATCCCAGTAACAATTGTTATCTGTCAAAATCCTTTCTAAGTCTTTTGAACTGTTGCAAGATGTTAAGAGCAAGGTAATTGCAAATAATATTAATCTTGATCTCCCTGTTTTACTAGTTCCAAGAATCTTATTCATCTGTTCGAAAAGCGGTCATTTTTTTTACGAGTTTGAAAGACGGGATCGACCCTAACACTTCTCAGCCCTTCGCCTTGCTTTTGGAGTTCAACAATGTGTCTAACTGCTTAAAGACCTTTAACATTTCTGCTCTTGAAGAAGAATCTAGCTCCACGGGAATTACATTACGTTCTATTCCTTTTTTATTATGCACCATCACAGTATCATTATTCGCGTATGTATCTTTCGAACTAGAAAATGTTACATCAATACTGCTTTTTCTTTGTAATACATTGTCAAGTATAACCTTGAAGTCGGACTCTTTAGATAGTTTGTACTTATCCTTTATAGTCAATTTAACTACGACCCATTTATCACTCAAACTTAATTCTTCTACTTTCCCAATAATCACCCCTCTTGATATCACAGAAGAACCCGTATAAAGCCCATCTGCATTATCTAAAAGCAAATACAGATTATTATGCCTTCCGACGCATCCACAAAAGATGAAAAGGGTAATTAAAAAACGCCTTACTGGATATATATTTCTATGCATTGGTTACTATTTCTTCTCGGATTTGTATGCTGGAATATTTGCGAGCCAAGTAGCTAAATCAGTTACTCTTTTAAGGATGGCGAGTCGAACAGTTTTTAATTAAAGTGGTTTTATATACTCTGGACGTCAAGAACACAGAATCGGAGTTAAATCTGTCAACCTTATATTTAATTTCTCTTATTTGAATTGAGTCGCCTACAATACTCCATTTATTTGAAATTTTATTGTCGCCGTCATTGTATCTATAAACGAAATCAGCCCTTTTTTTTGCGTAGAAATTATAATAGTAAAAAAACAGTCCCCGTTTCTACTAAACTCATAACAAGAATTAATTGGATCAGGAGAATCTTTTTCCAGGATATCCCAATAACAATTATTATCTATCAAAATGCTTTTATTATTTCCGAATTACTCATATCTGCTATTTTATAAACGCACTGGGGTACATCAGGTCTTCTTCGGCTGTTTTCAAAACTGTATTGATATAACAAGTTCAATAACTTGTTTTGTTTATATTACCATTCCACGTAATTTCATTCCTATACTTTCTAAGTATCTCTTTCTCTATAATTTAAAAGTCGTTTAGCTATTTCGAGATCAGAATACCCTTTTCCTATTAAATCAAGATCAAAATTTATTAAATCTAATGTATAATCCAAAGGGAATAATTGAATATATCGAACTCCGTCTTTTTCAAAAACAAGATTGTCTTCTGTTTCCTCTATTGCAAAGATTTCGACTTCGGAATTAAGACTTAAACTTTCACTTAAATAGATTAGTAATGCTTCAGAATCCCGATTTATTCCCCTCTCTTGATAGAGAGTCCGCAAAAGTTTAGGATCGAGTAAATATTTTATTAATTCAAGTAGGTTCATGTTTATCCATCCCAATTATTCTTTCTCCTTAGATGAAATTGTCTTACAACTAAGCGTCATTTATTGCATAATCGTATATTTTTTTTGCTATTTCATTGTCCGTTAAAGATGCGTTTTCATCAATATTAGATTCTTCAATAGAATCAAGAAAGTAATAAAAATCAATTAAATTAAAATATTTCACTCCATTAAGGATATATTCGTTCTTACCTTCTGTTTTTTCTATCTCAAAAAATGCCAGGCTATTATCTAAATTAAATGGTTTCTCCATATATATTTCAATAACCTCAGATTCTGTATTTAATGATTGAGATTGACAAAAGTCTTCATAAGCCCCACCGCTCCTGAAGTAATTAACTAATTCTACAAGTTTCATGATTTTCTAAATTTTTATTTTCCCCAAATCGAATAGCCTCCAACACTGCCTGGATGCATTGTTTCCCAGAAAATTCCACCTGGAATATTGGGATGTTGACTCTTCGGTACTAATTGCATTACTCCGCTGTTTATATCATGATGCCATACCCAGTTAGTTGGTGATTTTCCTATAATTGAGCCTGTAGCTGATCTCGGTACAGTAATCCCCAACTTGCCTAACAGTGGGTTTGTTTTCATAGCAGCATCTAAAGCAGCATTAGCTTCTTGAAAATGTTTATATCTTGAAATACCAGGATATGATGTTGACGATAATTTCATCTCAAATGCTACAGAATAGAATTTTCCATCAGGTACAGCTTTAGCAACTCCTTGTTCCGCCAATTTCACCGTCACATGATCGAACTCCTTAACCGCTACTTTCGTTCCTATTTCTGCAGTCTCTTTGAGCGCGACTTTTGCTAACCCCTTTCCAACTAGTTTCCCAACACCTTTTTCAATGGAGCCCCCAAAAGCATCAACCGCTCCAAACACAGCCGCCATCACATAATTGCCATTCTTCGCCTCATCCACCGCATCCTTGAACGGTACAAATCCACTTAAAATATCTCCAACCGCTTTCAGCTTTTCGGAGACAGGAGCCATACTCCTTTCATACATACCCCAGATATAATTCAAGGCCTTCTCTTCTTCCGTCAGCTGCCTTTGACGAATAGGCCCACTGGGAGAGGAAAACCGGGAATTAAAATAATTGCCCGACATCCGCCATACTGGGTTATTATCACCCGGCCACATGCCATCGGGATCAACAAACCGGATGGGGTTATTGAACGCGTTGTTATAGGGTGACCACCTTCTACTATTTTCCGCCATCGGATCAACAGAAACCCAGCGGCCTACCTGCGGATCATATGCTCTAGCCCCAAAATCCAGCCAATCCATGCCAGACAGATCACTGAACTCGCCCTTTTGTTCTTCTTTCCCACCGTACTTGAACCGGTTCTGCGGAATAAGACTATTTAATGCCGCTGTGCTGATGCCCTGCTGCACCAATCCCATCGGGTAATAATGGGTTTCTTCCAGTATACCGCCCCGGCGATGAGCAACTTGCAGGTTGTCAAAATAGACATTTACCGGGCTTTCGTTGCTGACGTAGATGTAAATATACCCGTTTTCAGTAATGGGGATATCATGCAATTTGGTATCAGCCGTATAGTGATCCTTTAAGGTGCTGTTCTGTCCTACCGGGCTAAAATCACCTGCTACATATTTCAACTGATCATCGAAGAGAATCCAATTAATGGCAGCCTTCGGCTTTAGAGTATTTACCGGATCATTCCGGTCTGTCAATGCGATAAAGTCAGATATGGGGGTATTGATTGAAGTAACACCCGCCAAATCAGTGGCACTACCATGCGTATTCAGGATCGCTCCGGCAGAAGAACCCAAAATCCCCTCCAGTACTGAAAGCACTGTTACTGCACTGTTAGCCCCACTACCCCCTACGTTATTGGTATTGTAAAAGCTCTTTCCAAAAACGTTCACCAGATCACCAGCCATTACTTTTAAGGTAATGCCCAGTCCAACCTTGCCTGTGTTGGAATTTAAAGAATATAAATAACTGCTGTTCGCAGATTGAAAAACAAGGTCAACCGGATTGTTACCAATACCATTATCATTGATATAACTGGGAAGGCCGGACACCGAAGAAGCGGCCACCACATTGGAAGGATTGAAAAAATAAAACTTCTGTTCCGCTTGCTGCATTCCTGATTCCAGCGTAGCAATTGGATAAATATCGTCGATAGCTTCCTCCGTAATCACCATCCGAACATTATTCACCTGGTCTTTGAGCATATAATCGTACTCAAACCGGGGATTGCCGACTATATCTTTAAACCTGATCCTGCCATCCTCATGACCTATGAAGCGTAAGACCTCGGTATAATCGTTGGTCTCTGGCCTGTTGTCAGCTTTGCTTTCATACAAGGCTCCTCCGATATACAAGAAAGTCGTTGTCGTCCATTTGTTGTTATTATAAGGCAGTGCATACTCTTCAATCACCTTTTTTAACTTGTTCCCTGCTGCATCATAGGTATAGGTAATTTTCCCTTTTACGTTGCTTCCATCCTTAATTTGGATCTCATAGGGCTGATCAAGGTAATTGTACTTGATAGCTCCCTGGGAACGTAGTAGATTCTCTCCCGTAGATCCGGCAATTCCCTTATTCAAATCTGTGATCTGGTTACCATTCTTGTCGTATCCATAGTCAATGCTGCCAGCATTCCTGTCCGTAAAATCTGAGAGTTTATGATCCACGGCGCCCGAGCCCAGTTCGTTGATCGAATGAAGTTGATTGGAACCTGCAAAATAGACATATTCCATCTCATCAATCTGTGCATTGCCGGTCATCTTCAGACCCCATTGCTGTAATTTCTTTATATTCCCATTACGGTCATAGGCAGAAGTAACATCCACGCCATTGCCGATCTTCATCTTGAAATCGGCATCTGCGTATGACCAGACCCCACCTTTATTCTGGATAAAGTCAGCTTTCAATAACCGGCCTGGATTGTCATAGCCGAAATCATATTTTCGTCTGATATTGTTGCCCTGGCTTTTCCAAATTGTTCCGGCTATATTGCCATCGTACTGTGGTGTTTCAAATCCGCCAATACTGGTTGCTTTATCATAGCCCAACTCGTAACCAAAGTAGTTTTGTGTTTGATTGGTATTCTTTGCAAAATCCCTGTTCACTCCCAATAACCACCCTTGAATATTGTAATCATATTTCAATTCCTCCAGGTGTTGCCGCGGTGCGATATAAGTATTGTTAGTCGGGTTCTTTTTGCTTCCGATCGTTTTTCGCTTGATCCTGCCCAATTCATCATATTCTATGGTTGCAATAGTAGTATAAGCACTTAACGCATTACTATTAACCAGCGTATTGCGCAGTCTGTTCTCGACCTTGACAACCCGGCCCAGGTCGTCATAGGTATATTGAAATACGACCACACTTGTTTGTGGATTCGTCCCAGCTTTTTCTGTTTTTGACACCACGATCAGTGGTTGTCCAGTCCAGTTATATTGTGTGGTCACTATGTCCTGACCGCCAGAGATATTGGAGGTTTTTGTCTGGATTACCCGGCCCTTTTCATCATAGATAGTCACTGCATACAAATAGGAATTATTGCTTTCCAGTATTTTAACCTGTGTCCAGGTTGATCTATCCATGTTCCTGTCGGTCTGGATCACTTGTTCAGCATATTCAGGAGAGACATTATAAGTCCCAATAAAGTAGGAGCTATAATTATTGTCAAACGTGCCGGAAAGTCCACTTCCCACTGGTAGGCTTGTATAATTATCATAACCTGTTCTGCTCAACATTTCGTAACCAGGAAAAGAAGCACCCGTGGGAATAAAAGGATAGGCGGTAGAAGAAGACGCCTGTCCTAAATGATACGAATGGGAAGAGTTGTCATTCCAAACACCTGTTTCAACCGGGCGGTTCATTTCATCAAAAAACGATACAGCCCATTTACCTGCTTCCCGTAGATTTCCATCTTGTGTCATCACAAGCCTGTCTCTTGCATCGTACACAAAATATTCTTCTTCAGCGCCGGGAACCTTTTTGGCGATCATCCGGTTTTGGTCATCATACTCATACCTGAAAACCTGACCGTTGAGGATGGAAGCCGAGCCCATTAAATTCCATCCCAATGCAGAACCCGAATCAGGATCTAAGAGCGCTACACCTTCAGGTTGCACTACCGCCCGCAACTGGTCAAAATCATCATATATATAATAGATGCATAAAAAATCATTATGTCCTAAGCCTGTGCCATTATCAATACCGCCTGCAGTAAGTTGGATTTTTTTAAGAATTAGCTGGCCCTGTTTATTAGTGAAGGCTATTACCTGCTTGCCGTTGGGATCGGTTTTTATTGCCTTTATCAGTTCGGATGCGCCATATATGCCTGGGCTTTGATAACCCGCGAAAGTTCCTGAAGCGGTTACAACATTCCAAATCCTTACTTTATCGGCTGCAGTATTACCAATCGTCATTGTTTTGGTAGATCGCCTGTCAGCAGGATTGCCGGCGCCAGCAGTTCCAGCCCAGTTTATACCTGGCATAAATGTTTCCAGCTCCCTGTTTGCAGAAGAAGGCTCATACTTAACTACACCATAAAAATTTGCTTCTCCTTGATTGGCCAATGGCCCTGACGGGTTGGCATAAAAAGTATAGAGCTGATCAATTGGATTTGCCTTGTATTGCCCATCATTAATATGTGTATTACCTCCATAATTGTTAGCAGCAAAAAGCGGGTATAATAGGCCGTTGTCTTCACCAGATCCACGGCAGACGACGAATTCTGAATATCCGAAGGATTAGTAACCAGGCTGCCTCTTCGCTGGACGGATTGGCTGGTCCTGCCCAAACCATCAAAATAAGTTGTTTCTTCACGAACCTGCCGCAAATTTTTACTGCCAATATCATTTTGATTATTACCAGGGGCCTGGGATCTCCATGTCCTGACAAAATTCTGTTGGCCTACGATGCTGGCAGAAAACAAACTATTCGTCAAAAAAACTAATCCGAGAAACCTGGTAAGACGGCTGATCCGCATAAAACAATCTTTAATTGTTATTAATAATCGCTTTCTTTCTTAAGAAATAAGCACTAAATTTTTCCTCGCCTATAATTTGTTTATAGATCGAATCCCTGGAATTCTCTATATGCTGTATCATCCTGGTTAATGTATCCGGTGAATTTCTAAATTGCTGCCACATACTCATTTTGCGATCGTGCAATTGCAGATTCGCATTGTACACCTGCTCCCGTATTGTTGTCGTCAACTGCAGGCTATCCTTCATCCTGTTGGCAATTTTTGCAGCGATCTCCTCAGCAGGGGATTGCTGGGTAAAAGCACTTCCGGTTATCGTCAGTAGTATCACTGACAGAAATATATATTTCATGTTTATATTTTTATGGTTCTTCGCATACTCCACTGCCGAGTTTTGTATAACTCGTTGACCATGACCCGTCGCTGAATTCGTAGTGATAAGTTACCCTTCTTTGCGACTTCGTTACCTGTTCACAAAAGGTCTCTACTCTCAGACCTGTTTCACAAACCCCATTGATACATTTTTTATCATTACCGGTGCAATTGGGGCAAGAGTTAGGACAAGTACCTGTAGCATTTGCGTATTCCTGGCCATAAGTATTCAAGTATGATTGTGCTTTAAGGTCTGCGTCAATATAACTGATATAAGAAGTGAACATCCCACTTGGGATAGTAAACAAAACCGTTGACCCTTGAGCACCGCCGGGACAATCTGATTTTACAAAAGGCTTGAACGTGGTGATACTGGAAAATATCGGAGGCTGGCAATCGGTACTCTGGCCCACATAATTATAGCAATATTTTTTTACGACATTGCCATCCTTATCCTGCTCAAAAAGCAACCTACTAAAGCTATCATACTGATAAGTAGAAATCTCATTATTATTTGCATCAGTTTGGCTTGTCATACCAACAAGTGGACTATGCGTATAGTTAGACATTCGGGCATTTAAAGGATGTAGCTTCATATCATCCACCAGAAAACCATGAGAAGCATCAGTATTATATACATATGCCCTAATGTTCAACGCCCCAGATACTCCTGATAATTGCCTGGCTTTTGCTACATCTATAATCGCCTCAAAATATTGCCATTTACCGTTTGTATTGGTCACTGGTGTAGTTTTATAACGCTCCGCATTGACAGGATATACCACGCCAGGAGAGCCAATAGCGGAAGTATGGGCTACCAAGTAGCCTGTTCCATATCCAGCTTCAGTCTTAATCCAACAGGAAAGCATATATTTTCCCGTGTATGTC
>ERZ778025.2236-NODE-2236-length-11237-cov-3.783134_pt1 | contig 11237 bp, 12 predicted proteins | sample MGYA00375755_ERZ778025 | MGnify/ENA primary metagenome ERZ778025 (study PRJEB29350, sample SAMN05389825) | bioreactor metagenome | isolation source: Thiocyanate bioreactor | place: South Africa: University of Cape Town | collected 2014-03-17 ... | reverse complement strand
CCCGCCGTGCCCGGCCGCAAAGGCCATGGCCGCATCGACCGCGGCCTCGCTCTCGAGATTGATGGCGAGCGACATGCGCGCGTGGGCGCTCCCGCTCTCGAGCTTGGCGTTGGCGTCCTCGGCGAGATCCTCGCGCCCGAACACCGCGAGCACCACGCCATTCATGTCGAAGAACGCCACGCCTTCGCTGTCGAAGCCCGCCGCGCGGAAGCCGAGACCCTCGTAGAAGCGGCGCGAGACCGCCACATCGGCAACGCCGAGTGTCACCAGCGTCAGCTTTTGCGGGATCATCTTCAATCGCCCTTCCAGGCGGGCGGGCGCTTCTCTATGAATGCGCCGATGCCTTCCTCGGCGTCGCGGTGCATCATGTTCCGCACCATCACATCGCTCGCATAGGCATAGGCCTCGGCGACCGGCTTCTCGATCTGGGCGTAGTAGGCTTCCTTGCCGATCCGTATCGTCGCCGGAGATTTGCTCGCAATCGTGCGGCCAAGCGCGAGCGCGCCGTCGAGCGCCCCGCCCTCGGCCACGACGCGGTTGACCAGCCCGTAGTCCGCCGCCTCGCGCGCGCCGATCATCTCGCCGAGCAGCAGCATCTCCATGGCGCGCTTGCGCGGCACGTTGCGCGTGAGCGCCACCATCGGCGTCGAGCAGAAAAGCCCGATGTCGACGCCGGGCGTCGCAAATCGCGCGGCCGCCCCCGCGACCGCCAGGTCACAGGTCGCCACGAGCTGGCAGCCGGCAGCCGTCGCGACACCCTCGACAGCGGCGATGAATGGCTTCGGGCTGCGCATGATCGACGTCATGACCGCCGCACAGCGCATCATCGTCAGCGCGTAGAACCCGCGTCCACCGTCCGCATCGCTGCGATGTGCTGTCAGTTCTTTGAGATCGTGCCCGGCGCAGAAGGCCGGCCCCGTCGCCGCCAGAACCACGGCACTGACGCCGCGCTCGCCCGACAGCCGGTCGATCGCCGACTGCAAGGCCGCCAGCATATCGAGGCTCAGGCTGTTGCGAGCCTCCGGCCGGGTCAGCGTCAGGACGGCAACCGCATCATGACGGGCCTCGCTCAGGAACGAGGCGCCGTCCTTCGTGGTGGTCTGCTGCTGTCCGCCGTCCTGCATTTGGACGTCCTCGCGCGTGGCGCCGGTTTGGCACCTCAACGCGCTTAGCTTACTGCTGGCCGAGGGCCTTCTCCAGAGCCTCGCGATGCTTCGAGACCAGCGCGATGTTGCCGGGGAATTTGACCGGCGGCGTGTTCTTCAGCGCGTCGTTCAGCTCGTCGAGCATCTGCTTCTTCTCGGCCGCGCTGATCTGCGTATCGGCGTTGATCTCGGCGATCTCCTTTTTGATCAGCTCGATCGGGTCCGTATACTTGCCCGTGTCCGGGTCGATGCCGCTCAAGATGACCGAGATATTGTAGGCCACGTCGTCATATTCAGTATAGTCTTTGAAGCCGTGCTTCTTCGCGATCGCGTCGAGCTCAGCCTGCTGCTTGTCCGTCGGTGCCGTACCTTCCTGGGCCGGATTGCGCTCGATGAACTGGGTAATATCAGGTTGCGCCGAGATGAAGCCCTGGACGTGCTTCTCGCTGAGCTCGAGCTGATTGAACGCCTCCTGGGCTTTGACCGCCGGCGCGGCGACGAGCGACAACAGAGCTATTGCCAGCGCCGAAGCAAACGCGGCAAGAGTTCCAAACCTGCTGAGCATTGGGGCTTCTCCTCGTTCGAAATCTCGTGCCTGCGTCGTTTGCCTGTGCAGATCGCCTAGCTTGGCCTCGATGCCGGCGTGCCTATACCAGAACCAGATCACCAGAGTGGGACGCCAATAAGGATGTCAACTGATACCCCACAGACGAGTCACCTTTCCGCCACTGCTGTCACGGAGCTGATCGACGCGTCCTTTCCGCAGATCCATGCTTCAGGACGCGTGATGGAGATCGAATCCGTCGGCCACGATATTGCGCGCGTTCGCATGCGTCTCAGCGAACACAACACACGCCACGGCGGAACCATCTCCGGCCCCGCCATGTTCACGGTCGCGGACTTCTCGATCTACGTAGCACTCATCGGCCGTCTTGGTTCCGCAGCGATCCCTTCGGTCACCAGCAATCTCAACATCACTTTCCTCACGCGCCCGCCTGCCCGCGACGTGATCGCCGAAGCCCGCCTCGTGCGCGTCGGTCGCCGGCTCGCCTATGCCGAGGTCGCGCTCTACTCCGAGGGCAGCAGCGAGCTGATCGCCCACGCAACCGGCACCTATGCCCTTGTTTCGTCGGCCCCGAAAGCATGAGGTATTCCCATACCGCAATTGCGGTAACTGGATACCTCCAGCGTAATGCATTGAAATAGTTCGTATATTTTCCGGCTACCGGACCCGAATGTCATTGACCTGCGCGCTCAGGCAGCCTAGAAGGATGCCGCGCAGCGCTTGATCTCTCTATTGCAGGATCGCGCCGCTCACTGTTTCAGCCGTGCAAACCGGCCTGGTGCCCCGGCACTCGTCCCACGCACGTCCGCAACGAAAACTACGTACTGAGCAGAACTTTGGCGACCACGCCGCCGGCTTTCGAGCCGACCGGCCCGGGCGCCATACTCGAGGGCCAAGCAAATGAAGACGTACAGCGCCAAGCCCGGCGAGGTGGAGAAGAAGTGGGTGCTCATCGACGCCGAAGGCCTCGTCGTCGGCCGGCTCGCTGCGCTCATCGCCACCCGCCTCAAGGGCAAGCACAAGCCGACCTACACACCGCACGTCGACATGGGCGACAACGTGATTGTCGTCAATGCGGAGAAGGTGGTGTTCACCGGCAACAAGTACGAAGACAAGAAGTACGAGTGGCACACCGGCTACCCCGGCGGCCTCAAGACCCGCTCGCCGCGCCAGATCATCGAGGGCAAGTTCCCCGAGCGCGTCGTCTTCAAGGCCGTCGAGCGCATGCTCGCCCGCGGGCCCCTGCAGCGCCGCCTCATGACCAACCTCAAGGTCTACGCCGGTCCGTCCCATCCGCATGAGGCGCAGCAGCCGACCAAGCTGGACATCGCCGCGCTCAATCGCAAGAACAAGAGAGTCTGACGCCATGACCGCAGATGCCAAGTCACTTGAGGACCTTGGGAACCTCACCGGCCAGGCCAGCGAAGCGGCCGCCCCCGTGCACATCCAGAAGCTCGACGCCCAGGGTCGCGCCTACGCCACGGGCAAGCGCAAGAACGCCATTGCTCGCGTGTGGGTCAGCCGCGGGCACGGCAAGATCACCATCAACGACAAGGACGTGACGACCTACTTCGCGCGCCCTGTCCTCCAGATGATCCTGAAGCAGCCGCTCGTCGCCGCCGAGCGCATGGATCAGTACGACATTCGCGCCACGGTGACGGGCGGTGGCCTCTCCGGCCAGGCCGGCGCCGTCCGCCACGGCCTGTCGAAGGCGCTCACCTACTACGAGCCGGAGCTGCGCACCGTGCTCAAGAAGGGCGGCTTCCTCACGCGCGACAGCCGCATCGTCGAGCGCAAGAAGTACGGCAAGGCCAAGGCCCGCCGCAGCTTCCAGTTCTCGAAGCGCTAAGCGGACCGCAAATCCCGCAAAGAAAAACGGCCCGCCGGACATCCGGCGGGCCGTTTCGTTTTTCTCGCTGCCGGCGGCGTCAGGACATCGTGCCGCCGGTCACACAGTTGATCGGCCTCAGGTGCACGCAGCTCGAGTTGCGCGGCTTCAGGAAGAAGCGCTCGGTCATGTTGAAGGCCGACTCGATGAAGTAGTTGAAGATCAGCGGCGTGTAGTTGTACCGCGCTTCGGAGACGATCACGCTCTCGCCGGAAACGAGGAGGCCCTGGGGGATGTCCTTGTATTCCTCGCCGCGCGGATGCGGCGTGCCCCCGTTGTTATCGCGCGACCAGTCGATCGTATACGTGAGGGCATTCGGATTGCCCGGCGTTCCCGCCGCGATGACGCTCATGACCTTCACGTAGAGGCGCTGGAGATCATAAGGCGCGATGAGCTGCTCGATGATCTTGAGATCGCGGTCCACCTGCTGAGCCGTCAGCCCCGAGTTGGGCGCACGCGCGATGAGATCGGCGGTCGAGCTCGCCGCCAGCGTGAGGCGACGGTCGACGGTGAGCGCCTGGCTGAACTCGATGGTGCCTACGAACAGGAAGAACATGATCGGCACGATCATGCCGAACTCGACTGCAGCGAGGCCGCTGTTGTCGCGGCGCAGCCGGGCGAAGAGACCGCTGCGGCCGTTCGTGCGGCGCCGGCTCGAGAGTCGCGTGATGAAGCTCTTCATCGTGCAGCACCCATCAATCAACGATCAATTGTATGGCTCGGTTCGGAACGTCGTCGCGGCCTGGATCAGGCGCGAGCCGTTGCCCATATTTCCGAGATTGAGGTAAGGAATCTTCGAGGCTAGGCTCCACTCGTAGCAAACCCAGATCAGGACGACCTGATCGGCATCGCCCGGCTTGTATTGAGTGACGTCGCTGAGACTGCCGGCGGCATCCAGACACTGCGCCGTGGTGCCGGGCCCGATCGCCTCGGAGTCCGGGAAGTTCAGAACGTTGACGCGAAGCTTGTTCACGCAGTCGACGAAGGCCGGCGCGACCTCGCAGACCTTTTCCTTGAACTGCTGCTCCGTCATCCCGCCCTGCTGAACCTGGCCAGTTCGGATCAGACGCCCGGTCCGCTCGACCGCGTTCTCGAGTGAGAAGGTCGTGAAGAAGAAGAGCCCGACGCCCATGATGCCGAACAGCAGCATGAGGAACGGCCCTGCCACGAAGGCGAATTCGATGGCTGTCGTGCCCGACGTATCGCGGCGCCAACGCCCAAACAGCGACCGGCGCACGCGAGAGTGCTCAGGGCCTGCGTCGGAAAATGGCTGCATTGGCGTACGCCTCACTCGTTCACGCCACGGAAGATCACCCCGCATGAAATACGAGATTGCTGAATCATCGCTTAATTCGCGGCACGGCCTTTCCGACTGGTAAATGAAATGTCTTGAACCTTAGCTAACGGGCCTGATCTGTTCCGCGCGCGGCCCCAATAAGAATTTATCCCCGCCCAACAGGCAGCATGAGATATTCGTGTGTTTGTGCCCAAGTATATATTGGAACTATACTTCTGAGGCGCAGAAAATTCCTGAATCAATTATTGACATCGCAACGATGTTTTGGTACAAATCCAGTATCGCGTGAAAAACGTCAGATGATGACGGGCGGCCGGACCGCCCCACAGAACGTTTCAGATCACGCAGCCCAGCAAACAATCTGGTGTCCCGCATGACCGGCTCGGATCAACCCGACTGGCCGGAGATCCGACGTCTGTACGTTGCCGGCAAGCTCACGCTCGCCTGTATCGCCGAACGACACGGCATCTCGGCCCAGCGGATTACGCGTCGTGCCCGCAATGAGCGCTGGCCGGCGCGCGCCCGGCGCGGTCCCGCCGCGCGGGACGGTCCGGCTACGGCATCGCACGCAAAGAAGTCTGCAACGGCCGCCGGCTGTAAGCGCGTTCCGCCGCAGGCCGCGACGTCCGGCATCAAACAAGAAGCGGCCGCACCCGGCACCACCTCGCTCAAGACCCGCCGGGCGCTCGTCCGCCGGCTCTACAAGGCGATCGACACCAAGCTCAAGCAGATGGAGAGGCGCATGGCGCAAGACATCGCCACCAAGGAAGGAACCTCCGACACCACGGCCGCAGACCACGAGCGCGACACCCGCGCGATCGGCGCCCTCATTGCCAACCTCAGTCGCGTAACGGAGATGGAAGCTGACCTCGAGCGCCTCCCCGGATCCACAAACCCCGCCACCAGCCAAGGCGACCGCCAGCTCGCCGACGAGGCGGAGCGCTTCCGCCGAGATGTTGCGGAGCGTCTTGCTCGGCTTGTCGGACCGGCCTGAGCCAGAACGCGAGGCGGCCCTCGCCGCGCTCTCGGCCATCGAGATCATCCGCCTCGCCCATGACTGGCAGGTCTGGGCCCGCGATGACCAGCTCGCTCCCATCGCCACCGAGACCGGCCAACCCTGGCAGACGTGGCTCATTCTCGGCGGCCGCGGCTCGGGCAAGACCCGCGCCGGCGCCGAATGGGTCCGCGCCCGCGCCCTCGGCCTCGGCACCGAACAGGACGAGCCCGCGCGGCGCATTGCACTTGTCGGCCTCACCATCGCGCAGGTCCGCAGCGTCATGATCGAAGGCGTCTCCGGCCTCCTCGCCGTCCACGCGCCGCACGAACGCCCGCACTTCGACGTCTCGCGCAATCAGATCCAATGGCCGAACGGAGCCATCGCCCAGATGTACGCTGCCGATGATCCGGACAACCTGCGCGGGCCGCAGTTCGATGCCGCCTGGTGCGACGAGCTCGCCAAGTGGCGCCGCGCCCAGCACGCCTGGGACATGCTGCAGTTCGCACTCCGCCTCGGTCGCCACCCTCGGGCCGTCGTCACGACGACCCCGCGCTCCATCGCGCTCCTGAAAAAGCTCATGGCCGACGAAGCCACGGTGACATCGCGCGCCAAGACGACCGACAATGCCGCAAACCTCGCGCCGTCGTTCCTCTCGAGCGTGCTGAAGCGCTACGGCGGTACGGCTCTCGGCCGCCAGGAGATCGACGGCGAGATCGTCGAGGATCGCGGCGGCGGGCTCTGGCGCAAGAGCTGGCTCGACCAGCACCGCGTCGCCGCGCCGCCTGAGCTCGCGCGCATCGTCGTCGCCGTCGATCCGCCCGTCACGTCGAACACCAACTCGGATGCCTGCGGCATCATCGTTGCCGGCCTCGGCGAGGACGGTCGCGCCTACGTGCTCGCCGACCGCACCATCCGCGGCCGCGAGCCGACCGTGTGGGCCCGCGCGGCCATCGCCGCCTACCGCGATTTCGCCGCCGACCGCATTGTCGCCGAGGTGAACCAAGGCGGCGATCTCGTCGTCGGCGTCATGCGCCAGGTCGATGCCTCGGTACCCATCCGCGCCGTCCGCGCGACGCGCGGCAAGTGGGTGCGCGCCGAGCCGGTCTCCGCGCTCTACGCCGAAGGCCGCGTGATCCACGTCGGCGAGTGGCCCGAGCTCGAAAGTCAGATGTGCGCGTTCGGCGCCGATGGTCTCGCCCAAGGCAAGAGCCCGGATCGGCTCGATGCGCTCGTGTGGGCGCTCACCGATCTCATGCTGACGAACCCGCGCAGCCCAACCATACGGACGCTCTGAATGACCCCGACTTCCGTTGCGATCTCCCTCGGCGCCCTCTTTGGTCGCTGGGTCGGCAGAGCCATGCCGCACGCGCCGGCCGAAACCAAGGCCAGCGCTGTCGGTCCGCTCATCGCGCTCGAAACCCTTCGACAGCCCGCGTGGACGCCGCGCGACTACGCCGCCTTCGCCCGCGAAGGCTTCATGGGCAATGCGATCGTCTATCGCTGCGTCCGCATGATCGCCGAGACCGCCGCCTCGGTACCGCTCCTTCTTTATCGCGGCGAGGAGGAGATCGAGACGCACGCGCTACCCGATCTGATCAACCGGCCCAATCCGGCCCAGGTCGGACCCGAGTTCCTCGAAACGCTCTTCGGCCACCTGCTCGTCGCCGGCAACAGCTACATCGAAGCCGTCGCCATCGATGATGAAATCCGCGAGCTGCACGTGCTCCGCCCCGACCGCATGAAGGTCGTGCCCGGCGCTGACGGCTGGCCTGAAGCCTACGAGTACACTGTCGCCGGCCGCTCGGCGCGCCTCGTCGGCGATTGCGTGCCCGGCGTGCGAACCGTGCTCCACATGAAGCTCTTCCACGCCGCGCACGACCACTACGGCATGAGCCCGCTCGAAGCCGCCGCGACGGCCATCGACCTCCACAACACTGCGACGCGCTGGAACAAGGCGCTGCTCGACAACTCCGCCCGTCCCTCCGGCGCTCTCGTCTACACCTCGCGCGACGGCAATCTCACCACCGAGCAGTACGAACGCCTCAAGGCCGAGCTCGAGCAAGGCTTCCAGGGTGCCGCCAATGCCGGCCGGCCATTGCTGCTGGAAGGCGGCCTCGACTGGAAGTCGATGTCGCTCTCGCCCAAGGACATGGACTTCCTCGAAGCCAAGAACGCCGCCGCTCGCGAGATCGCGCTCGCCCTCGGCGTGCCGCCCATGCTGCTCGGCATTCCCGGCGACAACACCTACGCCAACATGGCCGAAGCGACGCGCGGCTTCTGGCGCCAGACCATCATTCCGCTCGTCGGCCGCACGTCGAAGGCTCTCTCGCGCTGGCTCGCACCGGCCTGGGACGCCGACCTGGAGCTGCGTCCCGATCTCGACGCCGTCGAGGCCCTCTCGCCGGAGCGCGAAGCACTGTGGGCGCGCCTGGAGAAAGCATCCTTCCTCACGCTCAACGAGAAGCGCGCCGCCGCCGGCTACAGCCCGCTCGCCGACAGCGAAACGCTAACACCCGCGCCCTGACTTTCCCCGCCACGCAACCACCCCCGAACCCGGAGCGTTCCATCGTGATCGAGCCTCGATCTGCGACACCCCAACGCGCGCTTCCACACGAAGCGAAGTTCACGGCCCTCGACATGAAGAGCGTTGCCGATGACGGTGCGTTCGAAGGCTATGCCTCCATTTTCGGCAGGCAGGATCTCGGCCGTGACGTCGTCATGCCGGGCGCCTTTCGCGACACGCTCGCGACCCGCGGCGCTTCGGGCGTCCGAATGCTCTTCCAGCATAATCCTTCCGAGCCGATCGGCATCTGGGAAACGCTCGTCGAGGACGCCAAAGGCCTCTTCGCCCGCGGTCGCATCATGCCGACCGTCGCGCGCGCCCGCGAGGTGCTTTCGCTCATGCGCGCCGGCGCCATCGACGGTCTCTCCATCGGCTTCCGCACCGTCAAAGCACATCGCGACCGCTCGCGCGGCGTCCGCCGCATCGAAAAAGTCGATCTCTGGGAAATCTCCATCGTCACGTTCCCGCTGCTGCCGGAGGCCCGCATCGCCTCCATCAAGGCGCGGCCTTTCGCCGACCGGCGCCCTTCGGAACGTGAGTTCGAACGCTGGCTCACGCAGGACGCTGGGCTCACGCGCACCGAAGCCCGGGCCGTCCTGCGCTCCGGCTTCAAGGGTCTGGCCGCTCTGCGGGATGCAGCTGCCACGCCCATCGAGGCAGCACGTCTCGCAAGCCGCTGCGCTGCCGTCGCTGCCTATCTCCGCTCATCTCCTGCCATCTGAAGGACAGACCGCACATGACCGCCACGACACCGGGCCTCGAAATCAAGAGCAGCCCCGAGCTGAACCACGCCCTCGATGATCTCCTCCGCGCCTTCGAGACCTACAAGGAGGAGAACGACCGGCGCCTTGCCGACATCGAGACGCGCGGGGCCTCCGATCCATTGACCAACGACAAGCTCGATCGTCTCGATCGCGCACTCGATGAGAACAAGCGCCGCCTCGACGAGATCTCACTCAAGGCTGCGCGTCCCGCACTCTCATCGAACGGCCCGCGCTCGCACCTCGCACGCGAGCATCGCGCCGCCTTCGACGGCTACGTCCGCAAGGGCGAGACCGCCGGCCTCATCGACATCGAAAGCAAGGCGCTCTCTGTCGGCTCCGGTCCTGACGGCGGCTATCTCGTCCCGGCCGAGACCGAGACGACCGTCAACATGGCGCTCAAGGAAATCTCGCCGATCCGCGCCATCGCCAGCGTTCGCCAGGTCTCCGGCTCTGTCTACAAAAAGCCGTTCTCCATTGCCGGTGCCGGCGCGGGCTGGGTTGCGGAGACGGGCAGCCGCACGACCACGACCTCACCGACACTCGCCGAGCTCTCCTTCCCGACCATGGAGCTCTACGCCATGCCGGCCGCGACGCCGGCGCTCCTCGACGATGCCGCAGTCGATATCGATCAGTGGATTGCCGAGGAGGTTCGCTCAGCCTTCGCCGAGCAGGAAGGCACGGCGTTTGTCAGCGGCAACGGCAGCGCTCGCCCCACGGGCTTCATGCACTACACGAAGGTCGCCGAGGCGAGCTGGACCTGGGGCAACATCGGCGCGATCAAGACCGGCGTCGACGCAGCCTTCCCGGCAACCAGTCCGGGCGACAAGCTCATCGACTTCGTCTACACGCTGAAAGCCGGCTATCGCGCTAATGCCCGCTTCGTCATGAACCGCGCGACGCAGGCCATCGTGCGCAAGCTCAAGGACGACGACGGCCACTACCTCTGGCATCCCGCTATCGCGCCCGGCGAGTCACCGTCTCTCATGGGCTTCCCGGTCACCGAGGCCGAGGACATGCCGGACGTCGCCCCGGACGCCTACGCGATCGCCTTCGGTGATTTCCGCCGCGGCTACCTGATCGTGGACCGCATCGGCATCCGCATCCTGCGCGACCCTTACTCGTCGAAACCCTACGTGCTCTTCTACACGACGAAGCGCGTCGGCGGCGGCGTTCAGGACTTCGACGCGATCAAGCTCCTGCAGTTCGGCGACTGATCGCGTCGTCCACCTCGCTTCGGCTGAGCCACGCGACCGCCTTCGGACTCCCCCACGGCGGCGGCCTGCGCACAACTGTCCGACCCGATCAGGCCCTCCGCGACCACCGGTGATCTCGCTCACAGCCGGTCTGTCGTCGCCTGCCCGGTTGCGTCGGCGCACGCCTCCTCCCGGCGCCGCGCAATTGACAGTCGGCCAACCGAAGCGCGCGCGGGCGGCACTGCCCTTCTCCGCGGCAGTGTCGCCCGCGCCCATTCCTCCTCCCATCCCTTTGCTGCGCGAGTTCGCCATGACCACCGTCCTCCTCAGCGCGCCCGCTGTCGAACCGATCACGCTCAGTGAGGCCAAGGTGCATCTGCGTGTCGATACCAATGCCGAGGACACGCTGATCCAGAGCCTCATCATGGCCTCGCGTCTGCATATCGAGGCGGCGCTCGATCTGGCCCTCATCACGCAGACCTGGCGCTTGCATCTCGACCGTTGGCCCCGCGCGCGCTCCCTGAACTTCCCGCTCAGTCCTGTGCAGAGTCTCGCGGCGGTGAAGGTCTATGATGATGCCGATACGTGCGAGACGCTCGACAACACCGCCTTCATTCTCGACAGCACCGCCAATCCCGCACGTCTCGTCCTGAGCGGCCGTACCAGTCTCCCGATCCCCGGGCGCACTGCCAACGGCATCGAGATCGACTTCGTCGCCGGTTACGGCGATGAGCCATCCGACGTACCGCAGACTATCCGCCAGGCACTCCTGCTGCTCGTCGCGCACTGGTACGAGAATCGCGAGCCCGTCGAGATCGGCACCAC
>ERZ778025.2235-NODE-2235-length-11252-cov-4.095829_pt1 | contig 11252 bp, 10 predicted proteins | sample MGYA00375755_ERZ778025 | MGnify/ENA primary metagenome ERZ778025 (study PRJEB29350, sample SAMN05389825) | bioreactor metagenome | isolation source: Thiocyanate bioreactor | place: South Africa: University of Cape Town | collected 2014-03-17 ... | reverse complement strand
GGCGCACAGGGTGTCGGCTTTCCTTCCCGCCGGTGCGCTCGCCCGCTTGCCCGTGCTGGCCGCCCCTGTCACCCTCGGCTCGGGCAAGCCCGGATTTCTGCTGCCGCCCATTGCGCGCCTAGCCGATGCGCTGCGCCCGCCTGCCGACGTCCACGTTTTGGATGACGGCGACGTCCTGTTCGATTGCGACCTGAGATCATGACAAGGGGAAGCATCGCTCATGGCCACATCACATAGCTACTCGCCTCTTCAGCGCACGCTGCACTGGATCATCGCCGCCGCCGTCATCGTGATGGTTCCTCTCGGCATCTACATGGTGCAGCGCGGGGCCTGGTCGAACTTCGATGCGCTCACGAACACGCTCTATAGCTGGCACAAGTTCATCGGCTTCTGCGTGCTCTGGCTGATTGTCCTGCGCGTCATCGTGAGGTTCATGCGCGGCGCGCCACCGCCCGAGCCGATCCATCCCGTCCTGCAGTTCGGCGCCAACGTCTCGCACTTCGCCCTGTACGCGCTGCTCGTGATCGTCCCGATCCTCGGCTGGACCGGCGTGTCGGCGTACGGCGCGCGCGGAACGCCCTTCGGCTTCGAGCTGCCGGAGATCATCCCGCAGAACCAGGCGCTCGGTGAGACCATCCTCTGGTATCACGCCTGGGCGGCCATTCTGCTCGGGCTGATCGCGCTCACGCACGTCTGTGCCGCGCTCATGCACCGCATCATCCTGAAGGATGGCATCTTCGCGCGCATGTGGCCAAGCGCCGGCGGCAAGCGCGAAGCTTAGGCTGGCGGCAGCGCCAGCGTGTCGGTATGGCCGACGATGGAGCCTGTGCGGCGGACGGAAAGCCAGTTGGCGATGACGTCCGGCGCCACGCGGCCAATCTCGGCGACCGCACCGGCGAACCCGTCGGCGAGCATCTCGATGAGCGCCTGCTCGGAGCTGTCGATGCGCCAGGGGCTCGACGCCTCCTGGACAGCATAGCCCTGCTCGCGGAAGGCGAGTGCCAGCGCTTCGGGGGCCGCCGGCCCGGCGGCACTGCCAAAGCCCTTGTCCGTCTCCTGATGCGCATTGAACGCGGCCGTCATCTCGGCATCGGCCGGATGCGCCGGACTCCACGTCTGCACACCGTCATACGTGAGCACGGTATAGAAGGCCGCGCCCTCCGCCGCGACAGCACGCGCCGTGCGCCTGATGAAGTCCACCGAGCAGAGATCGAAGAGCGCCGAAGCGGTGACGAGATCGGGCTGACCGCCGATCACGGCCTCGAGGTTCTGCATGAGATCGGCCCGGCGGAAGCGCACGGCGATCGCGCGCCCCTCCTTCTTGAGCGCGATCGACTCGCCATTTTCCGAGCTCTCATCGGCCCAATCGAGCAGCGCCCCGCGCGCCGCATCGAGCAGAACCGGGTCGTAATCGACGAGCGTCCAGCTCTGCACGGGGCCGAGCGCCGGCGCGGTCGTGCGGATGTTGGCGCCCGTACCGCAGCCGAGATCGACGACCTCGATGGGATCGCGCCCGGCCAGGTGCTCGGCCAGCGCCAGAAGCAAGCCCGGATCGCGGGCACGCACATCCGCCGGCTCGCGCAGCGCCAGCCAGTCCGGCGAGAAGCCACTCATTCTCGCGCCTCCTTGATGACCTTGGCGATCGTTGCAGCCGTATTCGACCACCGGGGCAGGTTCTGGCCCGCGGCCCATGCGGCATCGGCAAGCTCTCTGCGCAGCGGCGCCTCGCCCATGATACAGCGGAGAGCCTGCTGCAAGGCTTCGGCATCGCCCGGCGGCACCTTCAGCGCCGCACCATCCGGCACGGTCTCCGCGGCAGCGCCGCCGGTCGTCGTCACGATCGGCAGGCCGCGCGCCAGCGCCTCCCCAAGCACCATGCCATAGCCCTCATAGTGCGATGCAAGAACGAAGATGTCGGCGCCATCATACAGCCCATCCAGATCCGCGCGCGACTTCGGGCCGGCAATTTCAATGCGCGCACTGAGCCCGGCCCTGACAATCTGCTCACGCAATGCCGCGACCGTAGCCGGACTGCGATCGACCGCGCCGACGATGTCGAGCTTCCAGTCGGCGCGATGGTCCTTGGCATCGATCTCGAGCGCCTGCACCAGAACGTCATAGCCCTTGCGCGGCACGATCGAGCCGACCGCCAACAGGGCCAAGCCGTCGCCTGCGCTTCCCCGCGCGCGCGGTGCGGGATCGGTTCCTGGCTCGGCAACGGATATGCGGTCAGGAGGCACGCCGAAATCCGCAGTGAGCGTCCGCGCGGTCATCGGGCTGGTCACCACGACGCGGTGCGCGCGGGCGAGCGCCGCCGTCTCGAGGCCGCGCAGTGTTTCGATCCGCGAGGGCGCAAGGCCCGCCTCCAGACACAGAGGATGGTGCACGAGCGCGACGATCGGGCGATCGAAACGCTCGATCAGGGCGGCCGGCATGGCGCCATAGGCGAGGCCGTCGATCAGGAGCACGGCATCGGACGGCGTAGCCGCAATCTGCTCGGCTGTCCGCGCGATATCTTCGGGCGATGGATCAGGGTAGCCGCCAGGGAGCGCGAGATGCATGACCTCGACGCCCGCTGATGGCAGACGCGCCAGCACTTCCCGGTCGTAGGTATAGCCGCCGGTCGGCAGCGTGATGTCTCCGGGGATGGCGAATACGGCCGCGGCCATCGGCTAGTGTCCCGACTCCGAAGTTCGCATAACCTTGCCGCTGGCGCCCCGAGCGAACTTCGGAATCAAAAGGGACACTGGAATAGAGGATTCGCTCGCTTCCTTGCCGCGAGCACTGGCGAATTTTTCGATCATCGCACTAGCCGACCGGGCCTTCGAACCACGCCCGCGCGAGATCGGTCTCGTGCAGTGTGACGCGAACCTTTGCGAGGCCCTTGCCGTCGGCGCCAAGCGCGCCCGACTTCGCGGCCGCAACGATCGCATCGAAAATGTGCCGGCAGAGGAACTCGGTGGTCGTCAGCTTGCCCTTGAAGGCGGCGATCTCGTCGAGGTTCTTGTAGGCGAGCGGCTTCAGCGTCTTGCCGAGCACATCGAGCGCGGCACCGATGTCGACGACGACATTCTGCGCCGTGAGCTGCTCACGGAAGAACGCCACGTCGACAACGAAAGTCGCGCCATGCATGTGCTGGGCCGGGCCGAAGAAGGGATCGGGCAGACTGTGGGCGATCATGATGCGATCGCGCACCTCGACGGCATACATTGTGCGACTCCATTCCAGATAAGCGGTCGTCAGTTAAACGCGGACGAAGCGCACCGCGTTGCGGCGCGCGGCATCCTGCCTCTCACCGGCACGTCCTCAGCTTTCGCCGACGAAGTGCCGCAACAGGATATTGGCGATCGCGTGGCGGCCGGGCGCGGTCAGCCCATCGGGATGGCGGTTCTCCAACATGGCGCGCACTTCCTCGCGCGAGAACCAGCGGGCATCGGCCAGCTCGGTCGTATCGACCTTGAGATCCGTTGTCTCGGCGTGCGCAATGCAGCCGATCATCAGAGAATGCGGGAAGGGCCAAGGCTGACTGGCATGGTACTCGACCTTGCCGACGCGGATGCCCGTCTCCTCGCCGACTTCGCGGCGCACGGCGTGCTCGATGTCCTCGCCGTGCTCGATGAAGCCGGCGAGCGTCGAGTACATCTTGGCGACGTATCGATGCTCATGCGCCAGGATGCAGCGCTCACCGTCGGTGACGAGCATGATCACGACAGGATCCGTGCGCGGAAACCACTCGGCGCCACAAGCCCAGCATTTGCGCCGCCAGCCGCCGTCCTTGACCTTGGTCGCCGAGCCGCATTTTCCGCAGCAGCGCGCGTTCTCGTGCCACTGGGCAAGCGCGCGCGCCTGACCGGCAAGGGATTGGTCCTCGGGCGTGAGCACGCCCTGCATGGCGAGCGTTCTGAGATCGACCGCGGGCCGGAAATATTGCACCGCGTCCGGCGTCGCACGCGCGAGATGATCCGTGATCGCAATTGCGAAATACGCGTGTCCTTGCGCATCGAGACCGAGGAACAGCGCATCCTCCGTATTGAGTGCGAGCGCCTCGACCTCACGCAAGCTCAGCCAGCGGATTTCACCGCTCGTGCGATCTGCGCCAGGCGCGATCACAAGCTTCAGATCGACGAGGATCATGAAGCGCGAGGCGTCGCTGACGCGACGTGTGCGCATCCATTCCGCATCGGGCCGCCGGGCGCTCGCGCGGTCCAGAAGTTGCGTCGTCCCGAGCGTCGGCGTCGGCATGGTAAACCCCTCCTGCTCGCGAGATAGAGCATATGCGCGCGGGGCGCGCAACGTGAGTGACATGCTGCCAAAACGGGCAGGAAGCCCGCGGCACCATACCTCTTGACCAGCATGAAATTTACACGATTGACGCACCGCACCGCGCCGTGCTCTCTATGACGCAACAAAAAGGTTCTAAGACCAAAGGGAGGAATATTGATGTTACCATTGAAGGCGAAGTGCGTCTTGAGTGGGCTGGCGCTTGGCGCGGCCGTTGCCCTCAGCGGGCCTGCTACTGCTCAGACCAGAACCCTCAACATGCAGGCCACGTGGCCCGCATCTCTCACCCTCTACGAGAACTTCACATACTGGGCCGAGCGTGTCGACAAGCTGTCCGCCGGCACGCTCAAGATCAATGCCATGCCAGCGGGACAGGTCGTCCCCGCCTTCGAGGTGCTCGACGCAACGCACAAGAAGGTGCTCGACGGCGCTCACGCCTGGGGCGGCTACTGGACCGGCAAGGACAAGACGGCGGTGCTCTTCACCGGTGGTCCGGGCGGCACGTTCGGCATGGACTTCACCGACTTCATGGGCTGGATGTATTTCGGCGGCGGCTGGGAGCTCTATCAGGAGTTCTTCCAGAAGCACCTGAAGCTCAACGTCGTCGCGTACTCCGTGCTGCCCTCGGGCCCGCAGGCCTTCGGCTGGTTCAACAAGCCCATCACGTCGGTCGCCGACATGAAGGGCATGAAGTGCCGCCAGACGGGCATCGCGGGTGAGGTCTGGAAGGCGCTCGGCTTCACCGTCGTGAACATGCCGGGCGGCGAAATCATTCCCTCGGCTCAGCGCGGCGTGATCGACTGCGCCGAGTGGGTCGGCGGCGTCGAGGATCTCCGTCTCGGCTTCCACAATGTCTGGAAGTTCCACTACTCGCCGGGCGTGCACGAGAACACGACGGTTGGCGAGCTCCTCTTCAACAAGGACGTCTGGGAAACCCTCAAGCCCCAGGAGCACGAGTGGATCAAGTCGGCGGCCAATGAGGCTTACGTGATCTGGCACGCGAAGTGGCAGCGCCAGAACGCCGACGCACTCAAGGAGCTGCAGGAGAAGCACGGCGTGCAGATCCTCCAGACGCCGCGTGACATCCTCCTCGAGTTCATCAAGGGCTGGGACAAGATCGCGGAAGAGGAATCGGCGAAGAACCCCTTCTTCAAGAAGGTGCTCGAGAGCCAGAAGGCCTACGCCTCGATCGTCGTGCCGTACAAGCGGTTCTACTTCCCGCCCTACTCCTTCATGGCGAACTACTACTTCCCGCCGAAGGCTAACTAGTTCGGCAAAGGACAAGGAAGTGCGGGGCGGGTCCGGACGACTCGCCCCGTTTCCGTGAACGGTAGCGCCCGCGCATCGTGTCGACGGCGGTCACGCGTGCGCCCTGTTGCGGCAATTGTCGCCAAGGATTCCTAAAATGTCTGAACCACCGCGGTCGTTGCTGACGCTCATTCGTGTCATCGATCGTTTCACCGATGCCACCGGCCTCCTCATTGCGCTGCTCGCCCTGCCGCTTGTGGGCGCCGTCGCTTACGAGGTCATTTCCCGCTACGTGTTTCACGCACCGACGACCTGGGCGTACGATCTCACCTACATGCTCTACGGCACCCTCTTCATGCTCGGTGCCGCCTATGCGCTGCACAAGGGCGCGCATGTGAGGACGGACTTCTTCTGGGACAAGTTCTCGACGCGCACGAAGGGCATCATCGACTCGATCTCCTACGTCCTCTTCTTCTTCCCGGCGCTGGCGATCCTCGGATACATCGGCTTCGGCGAGGCTCTCTACTCCTTCAACATCGGCGAACAGTCCGATCAATCGCCGTGGCGGCCCCTTCTGTGGCCATTCAAGGCCGTCGTGCCGCTCGCCTGCCTTCTGCTGCTGATCCAAGGGGTCTCTGAGCTCATCAAGAGCATCTATGCCGCCCGCACGGGCATCGAACTCGAGCAAAAAGAGAAGGTCGAAGTATGAGCGGCGAAGCCCTTATCGGCCTGATCATGCTGTGCGTGCTGATCGGCGCAATCTTCATCGGCGTGCCGATCTCATTCACGCTGTTGTTCCTCGCGCTCACGTTCGGCTACATCGGCATCGGCGCGACGGTCTATGACCTCGCCTACTTCCAGACCATCGGCATGATGAAGGAGGAGCTGCTCGCCGCGGTGCCGCTCTTCGTGCTCATGGGCTTCATCACCGAGCAGGCCGGACTGATGGAGCGGCTCTTCACCGCGTTCCGGCTCCTGCTGTCGCGTTTGCGTGCCGTGATCCTGACGTCGACGGTATTTGCGATGGCGACCGGCATCGTCGGCGCCGCCGTGACCGTGCTCGGCATCATGGCCTCGCCGATCATGAACAAGTCGGGCTACGACGCCGAGCTCTCGGCCGGCGCCATCACGGCCGGCGGCACGCTCGGCATTCTCATCCCGCCATCGGTCATGCTGATCGTGATGGGGCCTGTGCTCGGCGTGTCGGTCGCGGATCTTTATGCCGCCGCCTTCGGCCCGGGCTTCATGCTCGCCGGCATCTATCTCATATACCTGATGGGGCGATCGATCCTCAATCCCAAGCTCGGGCCGCCCGTACCGCCAGAGGAGCGCATCCATTCCGCAGGCGTCATTCTGAAGGAGGTGTTCCTCGGCGTGGTGCCGCTCGCCGGCCTGATCACGGCGACGCTCGGGTCGATCCTCGCGGGCCTCGCGACACCGACTGAAGCATCCGCCGTCGGCGCCGTCGGCGCCCTGCTCTTGTCGGTGGCCTATGGCAAGTTCACATTTGCAGGCCTGAAGCGGGCGCTGCTCAGCACCATGGCGACGTCGAGCATGGTGCTGCTGCTGGCCGTCACGTCCAACGTCTTCGGCGCCGTGTTCGCACGCCTCGGCACGGCCAACTGGATCACCGAGAGCCTTCTCGGCCTCCAGTTGCCACCGACGATGATGCTCGTGCTGATCCTCTTCCTGATCTTTGTTCTCGGCTGGCCGTTCGAATGGCCGGCGATCGTGCTCGTCTTCCTGCCGATCTTCTATCCGGTGGTGAAGGCTATGGGCATCGACCTCATCTGGTTCGGCGCCCTGGTCGCCGTCGTGCTGCAGACGGCGTTCCTCTCGCCGCCAGTGGCGATGTCGGCGTACTACCTGAAACAGGTCGCGGACAGTTGGAGCCTGCTCACGATCTACAAGGGCATGTTCCAGTTCATGATGCTCCAGATCATTGCGATTGCGCTCCTTGTCGCGTTCCCGCCGATCGCCACCTGGCTGCCGCATACGCTCAATGAGGCGGCACGCACAAAGCCGATGTCCGAGCAGCACATGAAAATCATCGAGCAGCAGAAAAAGCAGCAGTCGCTCGAGGACGACGACTACGGCGCTCCGGCCAAGAAGTAAGCAGACGCTTCAGAAGCAAGACGGCGCGGTACACTCCAAGAGTGAGCCGCGCCGTTTTCTTTTCGAAGGCCGTCGACTGCTACTTCATCACCACTTCGATCTGCGTCGTCTCGCCGGGCTGGACGGTGAAGCCGTGCCGGAACACGCGGCCTGAATGGCTCGCCGTCACGACGTAGCTGCCCGCCGCCAGGACGTGGGTCGGCAAGGCGCCGGCACTCTCCTTGATGACTTCGCCGTCGGGATCGAGGATCGACCACTGCGCACCGCTCTGGGCCTCGCCGCCTGGGCGCGTGACGAGCTTGAAAGTCACGGTCGCGCCCGGATGCGTGATCGCGACCTCGGTGAGCTTGCCCGCTTCGACGGTCACGTCGGCATTGACGACGGCGTTGGCGTCGCCGTAGCGGCTGACGATGTGAAAGATGCCGGCATTGAGGCGGATGATGAGTCCGGGCCGCGCACCGCTCATGATGCGCTGCCGATTGCCGAGCTGATCGGTCTCGCCGGAGAAGATGTCATAGCTGACCGCGGCCTCGGGCGCCGGCGTGCCATTGCCGAGGTGTGCGCTCACGCGCAGTCCGCCCGCGTTGAGGACGAAGCGCTCGTTCAGCGTCGCGCCCTGCTCGACGACGAGCGTGCGCGTCAGGTTCGCGCGCCCGAAGGAGACATTGATGAGATAGCGCCCCGGCGCCAGCCGGATCACGGGGTTCGCATCACGGACCGTACGGTGATGGCGGACGGGCGCCCCGTCCTTCTCGCTATCCTGGAAGATGTGCCAGACGAGGCCCTGATCGATGGCTGGCGCATCGTCCGTAAGAAACGCCGTGAGCTGCACTTCTTGCGCGCCGCCCGTCGGTGCGGAACGCGGGACCACGGTCACGTTCGGCGGCAGGGAAAAGACGCTGTTGCCCGCCGGAGGGCCACCGGGCGCCACCCGGGTATCCGGTCGCCAGGCCTCGGTCCCCTGCTGGGCATGTCCCGTGGCCGGCACGAGCAAGCCGAGGATCGCGCAGAGCATTGCCAAGCAGAAGCGGAGGCGGGCAGGGCGCGCAGACGCCCGAACGGTCCCGGCACGGCGGGTCTGGCCCACGTCCCCCACGACACTCGCTCCTCAGTCGGTGCGCGCCCGTCGGTCCCTGCGAATCGCGGACCGCCGCGCGGATGGTTGCCCTAAAGCAACGGACTTGAAATTCGCCTCAGCCCGATGCCCGGCAGGGAGCGAGTTTCAAGTCCAAAGTTGCTTTAGAATTGTTGAGTCTAAAGCGTCTTTGGACATCAGAATGCGACTCCGAGCCCGATCCGAATCGGGGGTCGCACTCAAGGTCCGACGCTTTAGCCCTATGACTTTGGCGCGAGAATGGCCACCCCCACCGGCCCGGCCGAGCTCAATTCTCCCCCACGATCAGCACACGGTCAGCCCCCGCGCGAATGTCGGCCGAGCGCTCATGGCGCGCCTGACGCGTCTGCACCTCGATCACGTAGTTGCCCTGCTGCAGGAGGCCGACGGGCTCGCTCTCCGTCGAGCTCCACACGATCGGACCGTTGGCCAGCCGGACCTTCCAGAAGATGTCGCTGACCGCCTCGCCAGGCTCCGATACGAGGCGCAGCCGCACGCGCGCAGCCGGCGGCGTCAGCGACACGGTCTCGCGCGCGCCCGCTGCAACGGCAATGTCGCGGCTCGCCTCGGCATTCAGCGTGCCGAAGCGCCCCTCGATCCGGTACTTCCCGGCGGCGAGCACGACGCGCGCGTTCTTGCCATAGGCGCGGATGGCTTTGCCATCACGCTTGTCGAGCGGCACGATCCGCCATTGCACGTCGTCAGGTGCGCTCGCGAGACGCGGTACGATCCCCGAGGCAAGATTGATCTCGGCAGAGTTCAGGACAAGATCCCGGCGCACGACCTCGCCGGCACCGATCGCGACCCGGTCGCGCAGCTCCACCGCACCATGGCTGGCAATCACGTGATAAGTCCCAGCGGGCAGTGCGAACACGGGCCGCGCCGCGGCCGAGCGCGCAACCTCGCGGCGTCCCTGTGGCGCGTCGGGATCATCCTCCTGGATCACGTACGTGACCTGCTCGAGACGGCCGCTGCCCTCATTGGGGAACGTCAAAAGCTCGAGCTCACCGACCGGCAAGCGCAGCTCCGCGGCGCGGCGCTCGCCTGCAATCACCTGCGCTTCCTGGACGACGCGGATGCTGCCCAGCATGGCGACGACCTCGTAGCGGCCGGGCGGCAGCGCGATCTCGGCACGCGGCCCGCGTGCAAGCCAGCTCGATGAGGCGGCGTTCGCCGGCGCGTCGAGCGGCCGGATGATGAAGCGGGTGCCGTCGAGCGGCTTGTTCATGCGACCGGCGAGTGCCGCCATCTGCAGCGTGCCGCCCGAGAGCGAGAGCTGCACGCGCGCGGACGGCGCGTCCGACACGTCGATCTCCTGGCGCGCCGAGAGGGCGTCCAGCTCGGCAGTGAGGGCGTAGCGGCCAGGGCCGAGCGGCAGCGTCACGGCCCCGCCTTCCGCGCGCGAGGCGGCCGGCGCCTCTCCGCCGCCAAGTCGCTCGATGCGCCAGCGCACGGGCAGATCGGGCACCGGCGTCCCTGACGCCGCTTGCCCCAGCATGGCGACCAGTTGCACGCCCGGACCACTCGGCTCCGGCAATACTGCGGAAGCGGCAGGACCGCCGCCCGCCGTCGCGGCAGGCGCCCGCGGCTGTGTCCGCGCCGCGATCTCGACGACCTCGGCAATAGCATTGAGGATCTGCGCGCCCGAAGTGGCGACATAGTGCTGGCCGTTGGTCGGCACCGTCAGACATTGCATCTGCCGCGCATCTGCCGGATTGAGACCGATCGACAGCACGTGGATGGTCACGCGCGGATGCTGCGCGCGCACGCTCTCCATCAGCGCGCAGGGGTTCTGCTGGCAGTTGTCGAGATCATCATGGACAAGAAGGATGGTGCCGGGATCGTCCTTCGGCAGGGTCTCGAGCGCGGTCTGCAGGCCCGCCGCCACCGGTCCACGGCCCTTGGGATTGAAGTCGTTCAGCATGTCGGCAATGCGGCCCGGCTCGCCGGCCTCCGGTGCGCGCAGCACCTCGACATCCTGGCAGCCCGTGCGGCGGTGGCCAAAGGCGACCAGCCCGACACGCGTCATGGCCGGCAGCTTCGGCAGGGCCTCGGCAAGCCCCTGGCGCACGACCTGGAACTTCGCGAGGCGCTCGGTGCCGAGCTTGCCCCACATGGAGCCCGAGCCGTCCATGACGACCGTCAGCGCCGGCCCTTCGGCCGCCTTAGCCGGGAGTGCGGCCGCAAGCCACATCGTCCCTGCGAGAAGCAGGACGACGGCTACAGACAGCCACCGCAACCACTCTTGACCCATTCCAAACCCCCTCCGCGAGTAGTGTTCCAACCATTGTACCGTATTAGGATATACGTTAGCGAGAAGGCACGAGCGCGGGTGCGTCTCGGTTCGAACCCTGGGTTTGCCGCGTCCTAACCTTCGGTCCCCTGTGGCTCAGCAGATCGGAGTTGCCGTGTTATCCGAGAACCTGGACTTCATCGCATTCTTGCTTGCGGTGCTCATCGTACCAATCGTAATCGGAGCGCTCTCGTCATCGCC
>ERZ778025.2229-NODE-2229-length-11280-cov-4.163296_pt1 | contig 11280 bp, 8 predicted proteins | sample MGYA00375755_ERZ778025 | MGnify/ENA primary metagenome ERZ778025 (study PRJEB29350, sample SAMN05389825) | bioreactor metagenome | isolation source: Thiocyanate bioreactor | place: South Africa: University of Cape Town | collected 2014-03-17 ... | reverse complement strand
TTCCTCGCAGAGCACGGCATAGATTCTCTCGCCATCGCGCAGGGTGAACAGCCCCTCGCCTTCGACGAAGAAGCGGACCTCGTCCTCCGAATGGCGATGCTCGGAGAGGAACTTGCTGCGCAACGCCCCCCTTTCGGGGTGGTCGGGCACCATGCGGATCACGTCGACGGACCGATAGCCCTTCTCGGCCTTGAGCCGCTCGACCTCCGGGGCGAAGGCCTCGAGCACTTCCTCCTGCCCGGCATCGGCGGCAAGCGGGCGCGACGGCCATTGCTCGAAGCGGACGCCGATCGGCGCCAGCGCCGCCGCGATCGCCCCGGGATCGCGCGTCTCGGTGAGCGGCGCGCCGCCCGTTTCGTCGAAGACCCTGAGATGCGTCATCGCTTCCATGCCCTTTCGGCCAGCTCGGCGGCGATCAGCCATTCGGTGCCCTCGAGCACGCGCTCGGCCTCGGCCAGGTCCTTGCCCCAGGCATAGAGCCCGTGGCTGCGGATAAGATAGGCCGGCGCCGCGCCCGGCGCCAGCAGCGCGGGCGTCACCGCAGCCTCGATCACCGCCATGTCCTGGCTGTTGTCGACGATCGGCAGGCGGATCTCCGCCTCGTGCGTGGCGTTCCCCGGAAAGACCTTGAGCATCTCATGGCCGGCGAACACCCATTCGCTGGCGTCGGCGGCGGCGCGGCTCATCCCCACGGCCTCGGGCGAATGCCCGTGGAGCACGGCGCCCGTGTCGGGGAACAGGCGATAGATGGCGAGGTGCAACGCAGTCTCGGCCGAGGGCTTGCCGGGCGTGAGCCCCTTCCCCTGCAGGTCGACCCGCATGATCCCCGCGGGCGTCAGCCGGCCCTTGTGCCAGCCGGACACGGTGACGGCGACGCTGCCGTCGTCGAGGCGAACGGAATAGTTGCCGGCGGTAGCGGGGGCCCAGCCGCGCGCGTCGAGCCGGCGGCCAACCTCGACCAGTGCGTCGGCGGCATCTGCGAAGGACATCGTCATGCCCGCGGCCTTAGCCGATCCGCGGGCACCGAGGGCAACAGATTTTATTTGTAGCCGCGGCGCGGAAGCGGCTGGACGATCTCGCTGGCCGGGCCCGTGACCCAGCTCGCCGGCTGGGGCTGCGGACGGGGCGCCATACCGGGCATGGTCACCATGTTGAACGCCTCGCCGCCCAGGTTGCGGGCGTCGGCCATCAGGATCGGCGTGGAGGGCCCGGAGCGCTCGGGATTCGTCACCGGCTCGTCCGTCACCATCACGTCGCCGCCGATCTCCGTCAGCGCGTAGAGCTGCTTGGCGAAGGCCGCAGGGAAGCGGATGCAGCCATGCGAGGCGGGATAGCCGGGCAGATGGCCGGCATGCAGCGCGATCCCGTCCCAGGTGAGCCGCTGCATATAGGGCATCGGCGCGTTCGAATAGAGGTTCGAACGGTGGAAGACCTTCTTCTGGAGGATGGTGAAGGCGCCGGCCGGCGTCTCGTGCCGGTCCGAACCGGTCGACACCGTGCTCGCCCCCACCAGCTTGCCGCCGCGATAGACATAGGCGCGCTGGTCCGGAATGCTCACCACGATCGAGACGGGATCCCAGTCGTTCGTGCTCGCGCGGATGATCTGCGGCTGCTCGTACCAGACCCATTGGCCGTTGCGCAGCCCCTCGGGCGCGACCTGCATCGTGTCGGACGCGATCCCCTGCGCGGCGGCGGGAGCGGTGGGAAGAATGGCGGCCAAGGCCAGGAAAAGGACGGCAAAGGTGCCGGAACGCATCGAACAGCTCTCCGAATCCGACGAGCCAGGACGGCTCAGGGCGATTCCTTAACGAAATTAACCTAATTTCGTGCCGCTGCCGAATCGGCGATACTCGCACGGCCAAATCGCTGGCAACGTTCCGGATTTCGGGAAGGCTTCGGCGAACCGGGCGAACGATGCGGCGAGTCGCGCAACTTGGGACAGATGTTGAGCAACGCGCTTACCATCTGTCTGGTATAGGTTCCCCCTGGGGACGAGCAGCGGGCTTTTTGGATAGTGATGGATAGTCTCGATACGATTCAGTCGCGTCGCGCCTTGTTGAGGACGGCGCTGGTGATGGCGAGCGGCGCGGCGGTTTCGGCCTGCGCCTCGCGCACGATCGGAACCGCGATGGCACCGGCGCCGCTGCCGGTCCCGGCGCCGATCCCCGAAATTCCCAAGGCGCCCGAAGTGGCCGCCGCCAAGGTGCCCGGCGTGCCCGCCGGCATTCGCCCGGAACTGTTCAAGAAGGCGCTGGCCGCGCTCAACCGCCATTCGATGCGCATCCCGTCGCACGACCGGATCGCGATCGCCGACTTCGCCTCGCCCTCCTACAGCCCGCGCTTCTTCGTGGTGAACCTGGGCACCGGCCAGGTCGAGCGCTTCCTGGTCGCGCACGGCATCGGCTCGGATCCGCAGCATACCGGGCTGCTCCAGCGCTTCTCGAACGAAGTGAATTCGGAAGCGACCTGCGAGGGCGCGTTCCTGACCGCCGACTATTATGTCGGCAAGCATGGCGACTCGCAGCGCCTGCTCGGCCTCGACCCGACCAACAACAACGCGCTCGACCGCGCGATCGTGGTCCATTCGGCCTGGTATGCGAACACCGACATGATCGGCCGGCACGGCAAGCTCGGCCGCAGCCAGGGCTGCTTCGCGGTGGGAGAGAACGAGCTGGCCAAGCTGTTCGAGCGGCTCGGCCCGGGCCGGATGATCTACTCCGCCAAGGTCTGATCGCCTCAATTCCTCGGCAGCGCGGGCCCCGGCCCCGTTCCGCAGGGAAATGGCGGCGCCCAGCAGGGATAGCCGAATTCGAGCTTCGTCGCATAGCGGGCGACCGGCCTTTGCGGCCAGCTGCCCGGCAGCACCACCTCCGCCTTGCCGCTGCCCCTGGGCCAGGTCGCGACGCTGGCGGGCGTGACGCCGTACCACAGCGCCTCGCCCTCGAACCGCCGCTTGAAGGCGATCGCCATCACGCGGTTCCCCATCCATAGCTGGTGATAGTCGGCCGGGCTGCGCTGGGGACCCTTCGCATCCACCACTGCCGAGCGGGCGAAATAGATGTCCTGCCACGGCGCTGCCGGCGCGGCGAAGGCGAGCGCCTTGGCCGGCTCCTGCGGCATGGCGGGACGCGGCACGATGCGGAAGCTGGCGAGCAGCACCAGTGCGGCCACCACCACCAGCCCGCGCAGGTCGCGCCAGGTGAGGAGCAGCCAGGTGAACAGCGCCGCCATCGGGAACAGCCACTTGAAATAATGGGCGTTGAAGAAGCGCCACATGCCGCTGGGCACCAGATCGACATAGGCAAGCATCATCGCGGTGTAGATCAGCGCGGCCAGCGCCATGCAGAGCGTGAGCCAGCGCGCCGGGCCCCGCAGGCGCATGACGCCCAGGATCAGGCCCGCCGCGCCGGTGAGCAGCCAGGGCAGTTCGCGCAGCAGGCCGGTCTCGCCGGGGAACCAGGGCGCGGGATCGACCAGCAATATGCTCGCCTTCCAGCCGAGATCGGCGAAGGCGAAGCCATAGTCGCCCGAGAGCAGGGTATAGTCGGTGAGGCGCCAGCCATAGATGGCGAGATAGAGCGCCGCATAGGGAAGGAACGCCGCCGCCGCGCCGCCGGTCGCCCGGGCGAGATCCGGCCAGCGCCGCTCCATCAGCACCGGGCGCCACAGGGCGAAGCCGCCGATGACGACCCCCACCACGACGTCCGCCGGCCGAACCAGCGCGATTCCCGCCAGCAGCGCCCCGAGCAGCCAGGGGCGGCGGCGCGCGCCGGACATCATGTCCGCCGCCTCGGCAAAGGCGAGCCAGATAAGGGCCGCCGACATGGTGGTGGTCCAGGGCTCGAGCCAGAATTTGGAGATGCGCAGGTCGCCGATCGTCGCGGCGAGGAACAGCAGCCCCGCGGCGAAGCTCCCGACCCCGAGGCGCGCGCAGACGCGGTGGAAGCCCCAGAAGGCAAGCGCATAGCAGGCCAGGTTGATCGGCACGAAGGGCGTCGGCGCCCAGGCGAAGGGCGCGCCCGCGAGCGGATAGAGCAAGGGGTACCAATGCTGGTCCGGGCTCAGGTCGAGGCGCAGAAAGGCCCTGGCCGACAGCAGATACTGCTTCTGGTCGTGCCAGCCGCGCCACCATGGCCCTTCCGGCGCGAAGAACTTCAAGTTGATCTTGAAGACCGTATAGGCCGCGAAGACGATCATGACCGCCCGCACCGGATGCGCGTCGAACTGGCGGCGGATCCAATGGAGCATGGCCTGCGGGTATCTTCTGCGCGGGGTTGGCACAAGCGCGCCCGAGCGACTAGGTGTGTGGCGTGATCGAAACATAACCGGTTGCAAGACGGAGACGATGAGCCAGTCCCACCCCTTTTATTCGATCCACCGCCAGGGAATGATCCGCGCGGGCCTGTGCACGCCGGCGGTAGTGGTGGGCGATCCCGCCGCCAACGCGCAGGCAGCGATCGCGCTGGCGCGGCAGGGCGACGAACAGGGCGCCGACCTGCTCGTCTATCCCGAACTCAACGTCACTTCCTATGCGATCGACGACCTGCACCTGCAGGACACCATCTGCGAGGCGACCGAGGCGGGGATCGCGGCGATCGTGGCGGCGAGCGCGGAGCTGAAGCCGGTATTGCTGGTCGGCGCCGCGCTCCGGCGCAACGGGCGGCTCTACAATTGCGCCGTCGCCATAGCGCGCGGACGGATCCTGGGCGTGGTGCCCAAGAGCTACCTGCCCAATTATCGCGAATATTACGAGAAGCGCTGGTTCGCGCGCGGGGCCGGCCTGGCGGGGCTGGAGATCGTGGTGGCCGGGCAGAGAGTGCCCTTCGGCACCGACCTGATCTTCGCGGCCGAGGAGCTTCCCGACTTCGTCTTCCATGTCGAGATCTGCGAGGATTACTGGTCTCCCCTGCCCCCCTCCACCGAAGGCGCGCTGGCCGGGGCGCTGGTGCTGTGCAACCTCTCCGCCTCGAACATCGTGGTGGGCAAGGCGCGCGAGCGGGCGATGCTGTGCGCGGCCCAGTCGGCGCGGGCGGTGGCGGCCTATGTCTATTCCGCCTCCGGCCCCGGCGAGAGCACCACCGATCTTGCCTGGGACGGCCAGGGCATGATCCACGAGCTGGGCGAACTGATCGCCACCACCGAGCGCTTCGAGCTGACCACCGAAGTGGTGTGCGCCGATATCGACCTGGAGCGCCTGCGGCTCGAGCGGATGCGGATGGGCACGTTCAACGACTGCGCCGCCGACAATGGCGATCCGGAGACGCGCTTCCGCCGGGTGACCTTCCAGCACCGGCCGGACCATGCCGACAGGGGACTGCTCCGTAAGCTGCGCCGCTTCCCCTTCGTCCCCAACACCCCCTCCCGGCTGGAGGAAGATTGCTACGAGGCGTTCAACATCCAGGTGGAGGGGCTGCGCAAGCGGCTGGAAGCCACCGGCGCGAAGCACATCGTCATCGGGGTCTCGGGCGGGCTCGATTCCACGCACGCGCTGATCGTCGCGGCCAAGGCGATGGATCGGCTCGGCCGTCCGCGCACCGACATTCTCGGCTTCACCATGCCGGGCTTCGCGACCAGCGAGGGGACCAGGGCCAATGCCTGGGCGCTGATGGACGCGCTGGGCGTGACCGGCGCGGAGATCGACATCCGCCCGGCGGCGCGGACGATGCTCGAGGGCATCGGCCATCCCTTTGCCAGCGGCGAGCCCGTCTATGACGTGACGTTCGAGAACGTCCAGGCGGGCCTGCGCACCGACTATCTGTTCCGCCTGGCCAACCAGCGCCACGGCTTCGTGCTCGGCACCGGCGACCTCAGCGAGCTGGCGCTGGGCTGGTGCACCTATGGCGTGGGCGACCATATGAGCCATTACGGCGTCAATGCCGGCGTGCCCAAGACGCTGATCCAGTATCTCATCCGCTGGACGGTGCAGACCGGCCAGTTCGCCGGCGCGGCGGCACGCGTGCTGACCAGCATCCTCGATACCGAGATTTCCCCCGAGCTGGTCCCCGCCGATGCGGATGGCAAGATGCAGAGCACGCAGGAACGGATCGGCCCGTACGAGCTGCACGATTTCTTCCTCCACTACACGATCCGGTACGGCCTGCGCCCCTCCAAGATCGCCTTCCTCGCCTGGCACGCCTGGAAGGATGCCGCGACGGGGCAATGGCCGATCGGCTTTCCCGAGGATGCACGGCACCATTATGACCTGGCGACGATCGCGAAATGGCTGGAGGAGTTCCTGTTCCGCTTCTTCCAGACCAGTCAGTTCAAGCGATCGGCGCTGCCCAACGGGCCCAAGGTCTCGGCCGGCGGCGCCGTAAGCCCGCGCGGCGACTGGCGCGCGCCCTCGGACGGGGTGGCGCGGCCCTGGATCGACGAGCTGAAGGCGAATCTTCCCTAGGTCGAGGACTCAAACAAGTATCTGATTTTCCTCCGTCATCCCCGCGCTCTCTTTCGTCATCCCCGCCTGCGCGGGGATGACGGGGTTCGCTGAATGAGTCCTCGGCCTGGGTTTCCGTGTCATGGTCACCTTCGCCTCGTCCGGAAAGGCCATAGCCATCCGGGCGATAGCGTTACCAGCGCTTGACCTGTATATCCTTCCCGACAACGCTGACAAAAAATAGCGAGAGAGGGAATCATGCACGTCCGCCGTCACGCCTTCACGGCGCCGTTGATCGCACTGGGCATCGCTCTCGCGGCCGCGGCCCCCGCCGCCGCACAGGACCAGCCCCGGCCCTGGATGGATGCCGGCCTCGCTCCCGATGCGCGGGTGAAGGCAGTGCTCGCACAGATGAGCGAGGACGAGAAGCTGACGCTGGTCTTCGGCTATTTCGGCACCGATTTCGCGCCGAAGAACGGCTACAAGGCCCCCGCGGAAGCGCGGCAGGGCTCGGCCGGCTATGTGCCGGGCATTCCCCGGCTGGGCATCCCCGCCCAGTGGCAGACCGATGCCGGCATCGGCGTGGCCACCCAGGGCGGCGCGGCGCGAAAGCGCGGACGGACCGCCCTGCCCTCGGGCCTCGCCACCGCCGCGAGCTGGGACGTCGACCTCGCCCATGCCGGCGGCGCGATGATCGGTGCGGAGGCGCGCGCGTCGGGCTTCAACGTGATGCTCGCCGGCGGCGTCAACCTGATGCGCGAACCCCGCAACGGCCGGAACTTCGAATATGGCGGCGAGGACCCGTTGCTCGCCGGCACGATGGTGGGCGCGCAGATCGCCGGCATCCAGTCCAACCACATCATCTCCACCGTGAAACACTATGCGGTGAACGATCAGGAAACCGATCGCGACACCGGCAACTCGATCATCGACCAGGGCGCGGCGCGGACCAGCGACCTGCTCGCCTTCCAGATCGCGATCGAGAAGGGCGATCCGGGTTCGGTGATGTGCGCATACAACCGAGTGAACGGCATCCATGCCTGCGAACACCCCTGGCTGCTGACTGACGTGCTGCGCCGCGACTGGGGCTATAAGGGCTATGTGATGTCGGACTGGGGGGCGACGCACTCCACCGCGCCGGCCGCGAATGCCGGGCTCGACCAGGATTCGGGCTTCCCGTTCGACAAGGAGCCCTATTTCGGCGCGCCGCTGAAGGCGGCGGTGGCGAAGGGCGAGGTTTCGGCCGCGCGGCTCGATGCGATGGCGGGCGCGATCCTGCATGCGATGTTCGCCAACGGGCTGTTCGAAAGGCCGATCGCCGAGGCGCCGATGGACCTGGCCCCCGCGATGCTCGCCACCCATGCCGAAGCGACTCGCCGGGATGCCGAGGGCGGCGCGGTCCTGCTCAAGAACCGGGGCGCGATCCTGCCGCTCTCGCCCACGGCAAGGAAGATCGTCGTGATCGGCGGGCGCGCCGATAGGGGCGTGCTGGCGGGCAGCGGCTCGTCGCTGGTCTATCCGGTGGGCGGCAATGCCGTGCCCGGCCTGAAGCCGGCGACCTGGCCGGGGCCGGTGATGTACTATCCCGATGCGCCGCTCGCGGCGATCAGGGCGCAGGCGCCCAATGCCGAGATCCTGTTCGCCGATGGCGGCAATGCCGGCAGCGCTGCGAAGCTCGCCCGGGATGCGGATGTCGCGATCGTCTTCGCCACGCAATGGGCGGGCGAGGCGTTCGACGTGTCGCTCACGCTCGAGGACGGCCAGGACAAGCTGATCGCGGCCGTGGCCAAGGCCAATCCGCGAACGGTGGTGGTGCTCGAGACCGGCGGACCGGTGCTGACACCATGGCGCGACCAGGTCGCCGCCATCCTCGCCGCGTGGTATCCGGGCACCCAGGGCGGCAACGCGATCGCCAACCTGCTGTTCGGCAAGGAAAATCCTTCAGGCCATCTGCCGGTCAGCTTCCCGGCGAGCCTCGACCAGCTGGCCAAGCCCGCCGCGCCCAACAAGGGCGACACGACCTATGGCGAAGGCGCGACGGTGGGCTATAAATGGTATGACGCCAAGGGGCTGACGCCCGCCTTCGCCTTCGGGCACGGGCTCAGCTACACCACGTTCGCCTATTCGGGGCTGCGCGCGCGCGCCGATGGCGGAACGGTCTCGGCCAGCTTCACCGTGCGCAACACCGGCAAGGTGAAGGGCAAGGCCGTGCCGCAGCTCTATGTCGCCGGCGCCGGCTGGGAGGCCCCGAAGCGGCTGGGCGCCTTCGACAAGATCGCGCTGGCGCCGGGCGAAGCGAAGCAGGTTTCGCTCAAGATCGATCCGCGCCTGCTCGCGACATGGGACGCGGCGGGCAATGGCTGGAAGATCGCGGGCGGGACGGGGCAAGGGATGCTGGCCACCTCGGCCAAGGATATCGTCGCGACGGTGCCGGTGACGCTCGAGGCGCGAACGATCGCGGTGGGGTGGCGACCCTAGGCCATAATCGTCGCCTGGATGACGGCTGCGGTGCGCGACCGCGGTCAAAGGGTCAATCGCCGCCCTTCCCGCGCGCTTTCCCGCGCCATCTCCATGATCCGCAGCCCCAGCACCGCGTCCTCGCCGCTGACCGGCACGGGCGCTCCCTCGGTGATCGCCCTGGCGATGCCGGCATAATAGCCGCGATAGTCGCCGGTTTCGGTCGGCACGATCTCGCTGCCGCCATCGGCGCGCGTGAGGGTGCCGTGGAATTGCGGCTCCTCGTCGCCCATGGCGGGATCGGTGTAGCGGGCGCCATCCTTCACCCGCGCCTCCTGCGGATCGAGGCCGTGCTTGGCGAAATCGGCCCGGGTGCCGTGCAGCCAGAAGCGCGGACGCGGCGTGACGAACAGGCGGCCGGCCGAAAGCGTCACCCGGCGCGGGCCATGGAACAGGGTGATCTCGAAATAATCGTCGGTGCGTCCGCCCTGGCGCTGGACCGCGAGATCGGCCTGGAGCGCCTCCGGTACGCCGAAGAGCTGAAGCGCCTGGTCGATCAGATGCGGACCGAGATCGGCGAGGATGCCGGCCCCCGCTCCGGGATCTTCCTTCCAGGCCTGGGCAAGCGCGGGGCGGAACCGGTCCCAACGCAGCTCGGCCAGCATCACCTCGCCCAGCACGCCGCTGTCCAGCAGCTTGCGGACGGTGCGGAAATCGCCGTCCCAGCGGCGATTGTGGAAGGCGCTGACCAGCAGGCCCTTCGCCTTGGCGAGCGCGACCAGCGCTTCGCCGTCGGCAAGGCTGGTCGCGAAGGGCTTGTCGATCACGACATGCTTGCCGGCCTCCAGCGCCCGGCGCGCAAGCGGGGCGTGGGTGTCGTTGGGCGTGGTGATCACGACCAGCCGGATGTCGGGATCGGCAAGCAGCGCCTCCGGCGTGGTGACGGGCACGTCGGGATGGCGCTCATGCACCAGGTCGGCGCGCGAAGTGGCGATGGCGGCGAGTTCCAGCGCCGGCACGGCGGCCACCAGGGGCGCATGGAAGGCCATGCCGCCCAGGCCATAGCCAATCACTCCGGTGCGGATCATGCGACGCTCCCTCTATCCTGCTGCCACCGCCCCTTAGGGCCAGGCAGGCGGCCGCGGGAAGAAAAAGCGTGACCCCGGCCGTCAGCCGGGATCACGGAGGGGACCTCTTCAGATCGCGTATTTCGCCCGCTGCGGCCGGTTGAGCATCGCATTGGCCGCATCGTCGCCGATGAACCGCTCCGACACGGGATCCCATTTGAGCCGCCGCCCGGTCTTCATCGCGATGTGATGGAGCAGGCAGGTCGAGCAGGCACGGTGGCCGATCTCGGCGGGCGCGCTGACCGGCACGCCCTTCAGGATCGCGTCCAGCCAGTTCCGATGTTGCTCGGGCGCCTTGTAGAGCCGGACCTCGTTCGGGCCGATCACGCTGTCGAGGATTCCCGGATCGCTCGCGGTCAGCGGCACGTCGGCAGGCTTGGAGGGATCGGAGGAGGAGACGGCGCCCGTGCGCTGGACGAAGACCCAGCCCTTGTCGCCGATGAACTTCACGCCATTGGGCAGCGCGCCCGAGATCGTCATCGTCACGCCATTGGCATAGCGGGCATGCGTCTCGAACGGGCCGTGCACGTTCCATAGCCCGGACTTGGGGAATTCGGCACTGCCCCAGATCTCGACCGGGCCGCTATGCTCCATGTCCATGCCCCAATGGGCGATGTCGACGTGATGGGCGCCCCAGCCGGTGATCATGCCGGCGCCGAACTGCTCCATGCGGAGCCAGCCGGGCCGATCCTCGAAGCTGTTCTGCGGGTGGACGCGGGTCTCGGTATAATAGACTTCGGGCGTGGTCCCCAGCCAGGCGTCGTAATCGAGGTTGGACGGAATCGGCATCCGCGGCGCTTCCGGTCCGGAGGGATCGCCGGGCAGGCCGATCTCCACATGCTTCAGCCTGCCGATCCGGCCGTTGCGGACCAGCTCGCAGGCGCGGTGGAATTGCGGCCAGGGGTCCTGTCCACGCTGCTGCGACCCGATCTGGAGGATCCTGCCGGATTGCTTGACCTCGTCCGCCATCCGCCGCCCCTCGGCGATGGTGAGCGAGGCGGGCTTCTGGAGATAGACGTGCTTGCCCGCCCGCACCGCATGCACGGCAAGCGGGGCGTGCTGGTGATCGGGCGTGGAGATCAGCACCGCGTCGATGTCCTTCGCGGCAAGCAGTTCGCGATAATCGGAATGGCCGCGCGTGCCCGAATAGGGTTTGCCGGTGCTTGCGGCATAGCGATCGTCGACCAGCTGCATGCCGGCGCCGAGCCGCTTGGTATCGACATCGCACACCGCGACGATCTGGGCATCGGCGTGCTTGTGGATCTCCTTCATGTCGTGGACCCTGCTGATCCGGCCGACGCCGATCGCGCCGATCGTCAC
>ERZ778025.2226-NODE-2226-length-11285-cov-3.927070_pt1 | contig 11285 bp, 12 predicted proteins | sample MGYA00375755_ERZ778025 | MGnify/ENA primary metagenome ERZ778025 (study PRJEB29350, sample SAMN05389825) | bioreactor metagenome | isolation source: Thiocyanate bioreactor | place: South Africa: University of Cape Town | collected 2014-03-17 ... | reverse complement strand
GGCTGGTGGGCTGGGGGGGGCGGATCGTAATGATCGAGCCGAGCCCCTACGAGATCGCCACCCTTCTCGGCCTGATTTTCTTCTACGCCACCGGCCTGCGCTTTCGCCCGGTGTTCCTGCCGCTGCTGGCGCTGCTGGTCACGCTCAATCTCGGCTACACCATCTGCGCCGCTTATCTGATGGACAAATCCCCGATCGTGAACTGGATCGTCACCTCGTGGTACATGGCGGTGACGGTGCTGTTCTTCGCCATGGTGCTGTCGGAGGACACCGAAGCGCGGCTCGACCTGTTCCGGCGCGGACTGATCGCCGGCGCGCTGATCGCCTCGCTCGCCGGCATCGCCGGCTACTTCCGGCTGATTCCCGGCGCCTTCGACCTGTTCACGCTCTATGGCCGCGTCAAGGGCACCTTCAAGGACCCCAACGTGATCAGCGCGTTTCTGATCCTGCCGGCGCTGTTCACGCTGCAAGGCGTGGTGACGCAGCCCTTCGGCAAGGCGGCGAAGAGCGCGCTGGCCCTCGGCATCATCGCGATCGCGCTGCTGCTGGCGTTCTCGCGCGCGGCGTGGGGCCAGCTCGTCTTCACCTCGGCGCTCATGCTGATGCTGATGTATCTCACCAGCCGCGAGACGCGGCAGCGCAACCGCATCGTGCTGACCACGGCGGCGGTCATCGTGGCGGCGGCCGCGATGGTGCTGGTGCTGTTGTCGTTCGATTCGATCGACGCGCTGTTCAAGGAGCGCGCCAGCCTGCACCAGAGCTACGACAGCGGGCGGTTCGGCCGCTTCGGCCGCCACGCGCTCGGTTTCCAGATGGCGCTCGACCTGCCGCTCGGCATCGGCCCCCTGCAATTCACCAGATTTTTCCCCGAGGACACCCACAACTCGTTCCTCAACGCTTTCATGTCGGGCGGCTGGATCGCGGGCATCTGTTTCCCGGTGCTGGTGTTCATCACCGTGGCGATGAGCTTTCGGCTGATCTTCGTGCGGGTGCCGTGGCAGCGCAGCTATCTGGCGCTGTTCTCGGCCTTCCTCGGCACCGTCGGCGAAGCCTTCATCATCGACGTCGACCACTGGCGGCATTTCTGGATGCTGCTCGGCGCGATGTGGGCGATGAATGTCGCGGCCTACGACTACATGTCCGGGGACAGGAAGACCGCCGAGGCGCGACGCCGGGCGGCCGCCGCGAGCGCAGCAGCGCCCTGACCGCCTCCGGAAATTCTCAGAACGTGACGCCGACGCGCACGCCGCGGGTCCAGATCACGCGGCATTTCTTGCGGGTGTTGCCGTAGAGCAGTTCAAACCGCGGCGGCAACGGCGCGCTGACCTCGAGACAGGCCCCGCCCGCCGAGTAATCGACGATGCTGCAATCCATCATCGGCGATTTGGGATCAAGGATGATCTTGCCAGCCTTGGAAACCCGGCCCGAGGGCCGCACCCGTTCGAATCTGCGATTCTGGCTCATGGTGAAACCTGCTGCCTCGTGGATTGATCGATCCGGTGTGCCGGCCTGACTGCGATGTTTCAGTGATCGGCCGCCGCGGCCTCACGCCGCGGCGCTGAAGCGGGTTTTCTGCGCGCACCGGCCTTGAGAAAGCGCGCGCCGATCTGCTCCCCGCTCACCCGCACCAACTGGCAGCGGCGATAGGCCAGCCCGGTCGATGACAGCAGCAGGAAGAATTCGCGCATATCGAGTCCGGCAACGGACCCCTCGACGCTGAGCAGGACGCCGCTGGCGGAAATATCGATCATCTTGCAGGAGCGGCGCCAGGTGCCGTCGATTCCCATGATGTGAACGTCGACGCCCTGTTCAAAACCGACGCGCGGGGTCAGGCGCTGTTCTTTGCTCAAGGCAACCTCCCAATTGAGGCTCGAAAAAAGATGAATAAATCTGCAGTCGAACGAATAGGTTTGTCCGCCTGACGCAGGATCGGTATTTCAATTAGAATTCACGGTATGACGTTAGTGGCCAATCCTGAACATTGGTTTAAACCAAACCGCTAGCCTGGGGCGCCATGGCGCCGGCCGTCAGGCGAAGCGCGATGCAGGTCCGGGCGAAACGGGCCTTACGGCTGCCGGCGCGCAGCGGCGGCACGAACCAGCCGGGGGCCCACATCCTGGCCAAAACCGGCCCCGGAGGGCTGAAATGATCCGAAATCAGCGCCTCACTGCTTGCGCCGCGCGGCGAATTTCCCTAATCAACCGAGGTCGATAAGACGTCGGAGCGTAGCGCAGCCCGGTTAGCGCACTAGTCTGGGGGACTAGGGGTCGGAGGTTCGAATCCTCTCGCTCCGACCATTCAATTAATTGAAATCACAGCACAAAATTGGATTTTCGCTGTTGATGCGGTGGCTCGAAAAACTAATGAGTCCGCACGAGGTCCGCACCGACAGCGGCCCATCAATTACAGACCCCACACCACAAACAATTCCTCCTACCAGCGCCGCCAACAAACACGTCTGTGAATATCTTTCCTATTATCTCGATCTCGCGCACGCTCCACGTTTTGCCGTCCTCTTGTCGGGTCCGTGGGGCGTTGGAAAGACCCACCTACTGAAAGCGTTTCTGAAATCTAGATTTGGCGATGAAGCAAACGCTTACGTCTATGTGAGCCTTTACGGCCTCTCGAACCTCAATGAAATCGACGACGCGTTATTCCAAGCCGTGTATCCGATGCTCACTGGTATGCCGGCCAAGATCGCCGGCCGGGTCGGAACAGCGGCGCTAAAATGGGCCAAATTCGACGCTGACCAGTTCAGCCTCAAAGACTTCGCGAGTAGGTTCAAGGCAAAGCTCTATGTCTTCGACGACCTAGAACGTTGCGATGCAAAGCCAGACAAAGTCCTTGGTTACATCAATCAGTTTGTTGAGCACGGCGATGCCAAGGTGATTGTTCTTGCCAATGAAAAAGAGATTAGCGACCGCGAAAATTATGATCGGCGCCGGGAGAAGCTGATAGGCAAGACGCTGGAGGTGCGTTCGGAGTTTGAAGCAGCTTTCGGTCATTTCGCTGAAAATATCGATCACCCAGATACGCGATCCTTCATTCAGGCGAGCGCCGCCGACATAGCCAAGATTTACGATCTATCAGAGCTCAATAATCTTCGCATTCTGCAACAGACGCTATGGGATTTTGAGCGATTTCATGCATCCCTTTTGCCCGAGTATAAAGCTAACAACGACGCCATTCTAACCTTGATGCGTCTGATTTTTGTGCTTTCCTTTGAGTTTAAAGCTGGCCGCATTGCTGAAGCTGACATTCGCAGTGGTCGTGGAATGCACGCGATGGTGCTAGCGAGATTGAACAAAGAAGAACAGAAGTCTGCGATCGAGGTCGTTGCCGATCGCTATCCGATCGTCGATGTGAATGACAATATTCTCTCAAATGAACTGCTCGTGGATTTTCTCGTGCGCGGAACTGTCGATGCCAATGCAATAAATGCAGAGATCAAAGCCAGTAGCTTCTTTATTACCGTCGCTGATGAACCATCTTGGCGAACCGTCTGGCATTGGCTGGAGCGATCGGATGCGGAATTCGAAAATGCCCTGGCGAAAATGGAGCAGCAATTTGCTGAGCGAGCTTTTGTAGGCGAAGGCGAACTTCTCCATGTTCTTGGCCTTCGTCTTTTTCTTTCCGATCGCGGCATCTTGCCCGTATCCCGGCCAGAAATCGTCGAACAAGGGAAAATTTATATCGACGATCTTTATGAAACAAAGAAACTCCTCATTCGACGGTTCGATGACATAACAGAAATCCGATTTAGCGGATGGGACGGCCTTGGCATTCATGAAAATGAGGCGCCGGATTTCAAAGAGTTGTTCTCTTATTTGACACTGGCTTTGAAAAGGACAGCCGAGGATAATTTCGCCATTCAGGCCAACATTGTTTTGTCTGAAATGAAGAAAGACGCGCAAAAATTCCTGCGCCGCCTCTGCTGGACCAGCGACGGCAGCGAGCAACAAATCAGAGAGCCTGTACTGGCAAAACTCGACGTAGCCGAATTTGTTGAAGCGATGGTCGGATTGCACCCTCAGGAACAACGCATTGCCATGATGGCCCTCAAGGGGCGCTATGAAGGCGCGGTCCTTGACCGAGAACTTGCAGATGAAAAGCTCTGGATAATTGATGTGAGAGATGCGCTGTTAGCACGAAGTGAGACATTAAAGCCGATCGCAAAATATCGAATACAAAAATTAGTGGAGTGGAATTTAAAGGCGGCAGAGGCCGCGGTCGAAAAAGCAAAGCCTCTCTCCTCTACGGATGTTTCAGAGCCCGAGGGCGCATAGTGATCGAATTTCATTGGAAGGGGGAGATTGATCCGATCGCAGTTTATGCCGCTGTTGTTTCAACAGCCGCGGTGATTTTTGCCGGGGTAAATGTCTGGCGCAATCGCGCCCGCCTGGCCGTGACAGCTACGCCGGATATGATGATAATTGGATCAGAGAACTCCGATAACGACGAAAGCGATCTCGTCGCGGTTCGGGCAGTCAATCGAGGCAACAAAGCCACGACGGTTCTCGGTCTTTATATTACGGATCGCGGCAATGTTTGGAATAGAATTCGTCGGGCCGATCGGAAGCATTTCGCGGTATTGAACCCACAACCCAAGGGTTATCCGCCTGTCTTACCGAAAGTGCTCAATCCCAATGAAGAGTGGACGGGATACATAAGGCTGCGTCTGGATATCATCCCTGATCTCTTGGATGGAAACCATCTTGCGGTAATCAGCGCAACACACTCTGAAAAGGCAGCATCCGCGGTGATACCTAAATTGAAGCCTGCCAAGAATTGATGGGGATGAGATGCAGTTTTTAGGATGGCCGCGATTGTCGTGATTTATGCGCTTCAGCCCGAGTATCGTTCGGTCAAACTGGTGGCACGGCCGCGCCTATGCCACCTATGGCGGCGTCTACATCGTCGCGTCCGTGTTGTGGCTGTGGCTGGCGGAGGGCGTGCGTCCGGACCGATGGGACATCGCGGGCGCATCGATCTGCCTGATCGGCGCCGCCGTCATCATCGCCGGGCCGCGATAGAACCCCACGCCAGCAAAGCCATCCTTCAGCACGCGGTCGAGCATTTCGCGCGCATCGACCAGATCGTCGAGCACGGTCTTCAATTTGTCGCGGTCGACCGCCGGCGCGCTGCCGTTGCGGATGCTGGGCGGCGCATAGGCCTGCGCGCCGGAAGGCCCGGCGGCCGGACGCGCCACCACCGGCCGGGGCTGCAGGCTTGCCGGATCGGGCATCGGCACGGTGGCGATCGGCACCGTCTCGCCGCGCGGGCGCGTCATGACAGGCTCGTTCAAACGAGGCTCGTTCAGGCGAGGTTCGGGCAAGCGCGTCTCGCTCAGCCGGTGCGAGGACGGCGGCACGAAATCCATCGGCCCGCGCGCGGCCCGAACGCGGACCTCGACGTCGCGGACCTCGATCTCGTCGCCCTCGTCTTCTTCCTCTTCGTCGAAATCCTGTTCCTCGGCCTCATCCTCGGCCTCGTCGGCCTCTTCGAGATCGGCCGCCTCCTCTTCGAGCTCGGCCTCGATCTCCTCGTCTTCCTCCTCGGGCTTGCGCCGCGCGGAACGCGCGCCGCGTGCCCGCGTCTCCTGATCGAAGGAAGGTCCGCTGAAGGACGCCGGCGCGATGGCGGAATCCTCCATCAGGCCCTGCACCGCCTTGATGCCGTGCTCGCGCAAAATGCGCTGCACGCCGCGAATGGTGTAGCCCTCGCCGTACAGCAGACGGCGGATGCCGCGCAGCAGATGCACGTCGTCGGGGCGATAATAGCGGCGACCGCCGCTGCGCTTCATCGGTTTGATCTGGACGAAGCGTGTTTCCCAGAAGCGCAGCACATGCGCCGGGATATCGAGATCGTCGGCGACCTCGCTGATCGTCCGAAATGCATCCGGCGCCTTGTCCAAATGCACACTCCCTTTATGGCCGGGCCGTCATCAGGCGGCGACTCAGCGTGCAGGCTGAATCACGACGCGCGGAATCTACCGCGTTTTCCGGCGCAGGGGAATTCTCAAGGAAAAAGCCGAGGAATTATCTGCCTGTACGTCACAGACACGGCACGGCCGCGATTCACGCCGGCGGCGTGACGAACAAAATCGAACCCTAGTCCGACTCGGCGACAACGGCGCTGCCATTGGCGTGGCCGTTGATGCGCTGCTTGAGGATGGCCGATGGCTTGAACACCATCACCCGGCGCGGCGAGATGGGAACCTCGGTGCCGGTCTTGGGATTGCGGCCGATCCGCTGGCCTTTCTGACGGACCATGAACGAGCCGAACGAGGACAGCTTCACCGTCTCGCCCTTCTCGAGGCAGTCGGTGATTTCCTTCAGCACCAGTTCCACAAAGGCGGAGGATTCAGTCCGCGACAGCCCCACCTTCTGATAGACGGCCTCGCACAGATCGGCGCGTGTTACGGTCTTGCCAACTTCGCTCATCGCCTGCCCCACAATCATTTCCGGCGAACAATTCGCGTCTGAAATTAGGGGGTTAACCCGGAGGGGTCAACCCGCACTCACCACTCAAAACCATCTGTTTTCCGCGGGAAAACGTTTGATTTTTATCTAATCCCTCACCAGCGCAGCAGCGCCGAACCCCAGGTGAAGCCACCCCCCATCGCCTCCAGCATGACAAGGTCGCCCTTCTTGATGCGCCCGTCGGCCGCCGCAACGGCCAGCGCCAGCGGGATCGACGCCGCCGAGGTATTGCCGTGCTCGTCCACGGTCAGCACCACCTTTTCCGGCGCGATATGCAGTTTCTTGGCCGAGGCATCGATGATGCGCTTGTTGGCCTGATGCGGCACCAGCCAGTCGATGTCGTCCGCCGTGGTGCCGGTGGCGTTGAAGGCGTCGACGATCACGTCGGTGATCATGCCGACGGCATGCTTGAACCCCTCCCGCCCCTCCATCCGCAGATGGCCGGCGGTCTGGGTGGTCGAGGGGCCGCCATCGACGAACAGCTTGTCCTTGTGGCGGCCATCCGAGCGCAGATGGGTGGTCAGCACGCCGCGGTCGGCGCTGCTGCCGGGCTGCTGCTGGGCGTCCAGCACCACCGCGCCGGCGCCGTCGCCGAACAGCACGCAGGTGGTGCGGTCGTTCCAGTCGAGGATCCGGGAGAAGGTTTCGGCGCCGATCACCAGCGCCCGCTTGAAGGCGCCGCTCTTGAGGAAGTTGTCGGCGGTGGCGAGCGCGAAGATGAAGCCGGAGCATACCGCCTGCACGTCGAACGCCGCGCCGTGGTGGATGCCGAGCGCTTCCTGGATCTGCACGGCGGTGGCGGGAAAGGTGTTGTCGGGCGTCGAGGTCGCGAGCACGATCAGGTCGATGGACTGCGCGTCGATCCCGGCATTGGCGATCGCCGCCTGCGCCGCCTTGATGCCGAGATGCGAGGTGTATTCGCCGTCGGCCGCGATGTGGCGCTGGCGGATGCCGGTGCGCTGGACGATCCATTCGTCGGACGTGTCGACCGTCTTGGTCAGTTCGGCATTGGTGACGATCCGCTCGGGCAGGTATGCACCATAGCCGAGCACGACCGAACGCGTCGTGGTCACGAGACAGCCTCCTGCGCGGTCGGCACCATGGCCAGAAGGCCGCCGCCGCGGTTGAGTGTTTGATTGATCTTTGTCAGGAGATCGTAGCGGACCATGTCATAGCCAACATCGACGGCCGAGGCAAAGCCTTCGGCGTCGGTTCCGCCATGGCTCTTGATCACGACACCGTTGAGGCCGAGAAACACCCCGCCATTGACCTTGCGCGGGTCCATCTTGTCGCGGAGCGCGTTGAAGGCCCCCCGCGCCAGGATATAGCCGAGCTTGGAGCGCCAGGTGCGCCCCATCGCGCTGCGCAGATATTGCGCGATCTGCCGCGCGGTGCCCTCCGCGGTCTTCAGCGCGATATTGCCGGAAAAGCCCTCGGTGACGATCACGTCCGCCGCGCCCTTGCCGATGTCGTCGCCTTCGACGAAACCGATGAAATCGAGCTCGGGCAGGTTCATCGCCCGGAGCAGTTCGGCGGCGTGCCGCACTTCCTCGACGCCCTTGACCTCCTCGACCCCGATATTGAGCAGGCCGACCGTCGGCCGCTCCAGATCGAACAGCACCCGCGCCATCGCACTGCCCATGATCGCCAGTGCCGCGAGGTGCTGCGCGTCGCCGCCGATCGAAGCGCCGACATCGAGCACGACCGACTCGCCGCGCACCGTCGGCCAGGCGCAGGCGATCGCCGGCCGATCGATCCCCGGCAGCATGCGCAGGTTGAAGCGGGCCATCGCCATCAGCGCGCCGGTGTTGCCGGCGGACACCGCGACATCGGCCTCGCCCTTCTTCACCGCGTCGAGCGCCAGCCACATCGACGAGCTCTTGCGTCCGCGCCGCAGCGCCTGGCTCGGCTTCTCGTCCATGGTGATGGCAATGTCGGTGTGGATCACCCGCGAGGCGGCCTTCATCGCCGGATGGGCATCGAGTTCGCGATTAATCTGGGCGCTGTCGCCGAACAGCAGAAACTCGGTGTCGGGATGCCGGGTCAGAGACAGACCGGCTCCGGGAACGACGACCGATGCGCCGTAATCGCCACCCATGGCGTCAAGCGCAATTCGAACCTTTTGGGCCATGTCCGTTCCGGAAACCTGAATCTGCGGTCAAAAACCAAAAACCGCTCCTCTGCAGGAACGCCGCGAAGGCGCTGCAGGCAGCGATAAGCGGACAGCGGTGGGCTGACCCCAAAACAATACCTTGTCCGCGTGGCGATACAACATCTTGACGGGCCTGTCTCGCCCCACTCAATGCCGTTTGGGTTTCTTGCCGGACGGCGGGGCGGCCTCTTTCAGCGCCTTGAGCGCCGCGAAGGGATGCTCGTCGGGGTCGGCCTCCTCCTGCGGCGCGTCGAAAACCGCGTCCGCCTTGCGCGGATAGGGATCTATTCCCAGAAACAGCATCTCCGTCGCCAGCCGGCCGAGATTGATCGCGCCGCCGACGATCTCCTCCGGCGGCTCGGGAATGTCCTCCTCCTCGCCCGCCGTATGCGGCACCGCCTGCGTCGCCACCATGCCGGCCGGCGCGAAGGTGATATCGACCGGCTCGACGACCAGGCTTTCCATCGGCTCCAGCGTCACCACGCAGGTCTGGCCGACCTTGCCCCGCACCTGCCCGGTGACATGAATCAGCCCGCCCCGGCCATGGGCGAGATCGAATTCCGCCGATGCCTCGGAAATCTCGCGCAGGCCGCCGAGTTGCGCCAGCGCGGCGCGCTGATCCGCGTTGGCGGCGAAGGCGACATGCGATCCGGCTTCCGGAATCTGCGCCACGATGACGGGGACGCTCCAGGGCATATCTTTCCAGAGCGTGTCCTACTCCGGAGCGCCGGTGCGGCGGGGTTTCTCGGTCATGGCGGATGCCTTTCAGTTCGATCCGGACGGCGGGGCCGGAAAACGCCAGTCTGCGCCGGTCAGGGCCGCGCGGTCGAGCGGCTCCAGCGCGGCCAGCACGGTGGTCATGTAGGCGGCGATCTGCGCCGCACTGTCCGGGTGCGCGCCGTTGAGGACGTTGCGGTCGATCGCGGCGGCCAGCGCCTCGCCGCCGGCGGCCAGCGCGGCATCATAGGCGGCGGTGCGGCCGTAAAACGCCTCGCCGAACGCCTGCATCCGTTTCGGCACGGTGAGATCGCCGACGCCCATTTCGCGCAGATTGCCGTCCATGTCGGTGCAGAAACGGTCGAACAACTGCTGGGCGAGATCGGCCGCAGCCACGGCGCGCAGCCGGCGCAGCACCGGCCACAGATGCAGCACCAGCATGTCGAACCGGCCGTTCACCGTGTCGGGCACATCGAGACTGGCGTAAAATGCCGGTTGTCGTGCCTGCGCCACGATCATGCCATAGATCGCTTCAATGGTGCCGCCGGACGGGGCAGAACTCCGGAAGTGTTTGAACGGCCAAAGCATTACTGGCTCCGCATCGGGCCACCGGCCTGCGGCGGCGTTCGGACGTGTTGCAATCGGAAGTCCTGCCGGGTACGTCAACGCACCACGCGATGCAAGAGCGCATTGCGTGGTCATGCAAGAGGATAGCCCCTTTGGCCGAGATGATCGTGAGCCCCGACGCAAGCCGGCAGACCCGGACACCCCGCACGCGGTGGCTGCGCCCTCGTGGCTTGCGCCTCGCGGCGGCCGCGCTTGCGGTCTGCGCCGTGCTCGGCGGCTGCACCGGCGAGCAGTTCCAGAAGGGCTACATCCTGCCGGCCGGCGCCCTCGAGCAGATCCCGCTCGGCGCCAGCCAGGACCAGGTGCTGATCGTGATGGGCACGCCCTCCACGGTCGCGACGCTGAACGGCGAGGTGTTTTACTACATCTCGCAGCGCTCCGAGCGCAAAGTCGCCTTCATGCGCCAGCAGGTGATCGACCAGCGCGTGATCGCAATCTATTTCGACAAGGATCGCCGGGTGCAGCGCATCGCCAATTACGGCCTCAGGGACGGCCGCATCTTCGACTTCATCACGCGCACCACGCCGACCAGCGGTCAGGAGCTCTCCTACCTGACGCCGCTGTTCAAGATCCTCAGCACGCGGGATTAGAGCAGGCTCAAGTTAAGGCGAAGCGTTGCCAGAAACATGAGGCTGCTCCCTCTCCCCGCCGGGGAGAGGGTTGGGGTGAGGGGAAATAGAATTCTCGATAGATCGTAACCCCTCACCCGGATTGCTATCGCGCGTCTCCGACGCGCGGCAATCCGACCTCTCCCCATGGGAGAGGTGAACCAAGCTCCACGCCAATGTCCGGATATCAGACCGCCACCAGTCCGCGCTCGACGAACTTGTAGCCCGCCTCCCAGCGGCGATATGCCTCGCTGTCCTTGGGATAGGGATTGTGGTGCGGCTCGCGGTTGAAGCAGGCGCGCTTGCCCTGCTCGAACGGATCGTTGTCGTCCATGACACTGCCTCCCCAAAAAGCCGTCAATCGAAACGCCGTACCCTGAAGCGGATTCAACGCAGCCGGCGCCGAAGGTTTCCCGCCGCGCGAAGATGTCGCACGCCCAAACAAAAACGCCCGCGGCATGCCGCGGGCGTTTCGTCGAATGCGCCTGAAATCAGTGAGCGAGGATCGCCAGCAGCAACAATGCAACGATGTTGGTGATCTTGATCATCGGATTCACCGCAGGACCGGCCGTATCCTTGTAGGGGTCGCCGACAGTGTCGCCGGTCACCGCCGCCTTGTGGGCGTCGGAGCCCTTGCCGCCGAAATGGCCGTCCTCGATGTACTTCTTGGCGTTGTCCCATGCGCCGCCGCCCGAGGTC
>ERZ778025.2222-NODE-2222-length-11296-cov-3.263856_pt1 | contig 11296 bp, 8 predicted proteins | sample MGYA00375755_ERZ778025 | MGnify/ENA primary metagenome ERZ778025 (study PRJEB29350, sample SAMN05389825) | bioreactor metagenome | isolation source: Thiocyanate bioreactor | place: South Africa: University of Cape Town | collected 2014-03-17 ... | reverse complement strand
CATGTCGTAGAGCGACGGCGCGGTCTTGCCGAGATGGCGCTGCTGCTCGACGCTCGCCGGCTCGGTGTCGCCCTGGATGACGACGAGGCGGCGCAACATGGCGCGGTACTCGCCCGGCACTTCCTGCCAAGCCTTCTCGCCTTTGTGAGCGCCGAAGTTCACCATACGGCTCTCATCCTGCGGCGCGAGCAGGATGCCCCAGCGGTACTCGGGCATTTTCACGTAGTCGAACTTGGCCCAGCCCTTGGGATCGATCGAGATGGCCGTGCGGAGATAGACGTCGGAGGTCTGGAAACCCTCGGGCCCCATGGTCATCCACCAGTCGATATAGCCGGGGTGCCATTGCTCCAGCGCCTTCAGCACGCGCTGGTCGTCATTGAGGCCGACGTTGTTCGGGATCTTCGTCGAGTAGTCGACGGCGCCTTGGGCGTTTGTTGTCATCCGTTCCTCCTGTTCTCTTCCCCTCTCCCCGCTCTTGCGGGGAGAGGGCTAGGGTGAGGGGCGGCGGCATACTCGAACGTCACGCAAGCTCCCGCCCCTCATCCCGACCTTCTCCCCGTAAGGACGGGGAGAAGGAGAATTGCTAAACCCGCTCGGGATCGAAGTCGGCCTTCACACCGCTGCCGTAGCGCTTCAGGGCGCCATCCGGGCCGATCGCGTTCGGGCGCTGGAATATCCAGTTCTGCCATGCCGTGAGACGACCGAAGACCTTCGTCTCCATGGTCTCGGGGCCAGCAAAGCGCAGGTTCGCTTCGAGGCCGGTGAGGCCGTCCGCGGAGAAGCTCGCGCGCTCCTCGAGAAAGATGCGTACCTCGTCGGCATAGTCGATCGTGTCGTAGGCGATCGTGACGAGGCCGGCTTCCTCGCAGGTTTCGGCATCGAGCGTGCTGCCGATAGCGGCGCGTGCGGCCTCGACGCTCTCGGGCTCGCCGAGAAAGCGCGTCGCGATGCGCGTCAAGCCATTGCTCATGGGATAGGCGCCGAAGTTGAGCGGCGAGAGCTCCATCGTCGCCGCCGCACGGTTGTCGCCCTTCTCGGTGCCGATCAGCATGAAGGAGCGGTCACAGGCGAGCACGATCTCCGCGAGCGTTCCGGCAAAGCAGGAGCCGGGCTCGACAAGCGCGACGAGCGAGCGCGAGGTGAGATCGATGCGCTTCAGCACGCGCTTCCACTGGTGCAGGATCTCGCGCGCGAGCCAATGCGCGCTGTTCGCTCCGAGAAATGCGTCATAGGCCAGCACGCGCTGGGGATCACCCGCCGACTTGAAGACGAGCGTGCCGAGGTCGCGCTCGTTCGTGCGCAGGTCCAAGAGCGCATCATCCAGCTCGCGCGAGAGGCGGAGCGGCCAGAAGGCTGCACCTTCGCGCTGCATGGCCGCCGCATCGGCGGGCGGTGCGGTCTCCGGTCCAAGAATGATAAGCGTCGCGCGCCGCGCCGGCCGATCGATCTCGACGCGCAGGCTCGAATACGTGATGGTGCCGCTGTCTCTCGCCCGCTCGAGCGGTGTCAGCTTGATGCCCTCGACGTCGCTCGGCCGATCCGATTGAGCCGCGAGCCGCGCCGCCGCGTCCCGCACAGCGGCCTCCATGCGCGAGCGCGGCACGACCTGATCGACGACGCGCCACTCGGCCGCCCGCTTGCCCTTCAGGCCTTCCTCTAACGTGCAGAGCACATCCGCGCGATCGCGGCGCACTTTGCGCTTGTCCGTGACGCGCGTAAGCCCACCCGTACCCGGGAGCACCGCGAGCAGCGGCAATTCCGGCAACGAGACGCTCGAATTCCCATCGTCGGCCAGAATGATCTCGTCACAGGCGAGCGCCAGCTCGTAACCGCCGCCGGCGGCCGTTCCCTGAATGGCGCAGAGATAGCGCTGGCCCGATCCCGCGCTTGCATCCTCCATGGCGAAGCGCGTCTCGTTGGTAAATTTGCAGAAGTTCACCTTGTGGGCGTGGCTCGACCCCGCAAGCATTCGAATATTGGCGCCGGCGCAGAACACGCGATCCTTGCCCGAGCGCAGCACCACGACCTTCACGCCCGGATGCTCGAAGCGCAGGCGCTGTACGGCATCGGCCAGCTCGATGTCGACGCCGAGGTCGTAGGAGTTCAGCTTGAGCTGGTAGCCGGGCCGGAGCGTCGCGTTCTCGTCGACGTCAAGGATCAGCTCGGCGACGGGGCCGTCGACGGCAATGCGCCAGTGCTTGTAGCGTTCGGGCGCGGTCTCGAAGTCGATCCTCGCGGGCGCCGCCGGCTTGTCCGTCGTGTCGCTCACATCGTCCTCCCTGGGTTCTTCGCCGGCGGCATGGTCCTCTTGGAGGGGATCCTTGGGGCAAACCTGGGCCTGCCGCCGCGCTTGGGCCAGAGTCCACCCTTGTGGTGCCCGACGCAACGGGAATCGTCAGTCCGCGGTTCAGCTCTTGAGCGAAGGCTTGCCGCGAGGGGCTTGCCCGAACGGCTGGAGAACGCCAGATAACAGCTCGGGCGGCGCCGTTCGGGCTGCCGCGGTACAAGGACCACGCTGAATGTCGAATTTCTCCCCCCGCGAGATCGTCTCCGAGCTCGATCGCTATATCGTCGGCCAGCAGGACGCCAAGCGGGCCGTCGCGATCGCACTCAGGAACCGCTGGCGGCGCCAGCAGCTCGAAGGCGAGCTGCGCGAGGAAGTCCAGCCGAAGAACATCCTCATGATCGGCCCGACGGGGTGCGGCAAGACGGAGATCTCGCGCCGGCTGGCGCGGCTTGCGGGCGCGCCCTTCCTCAAGGTCGAGGCGACGAAGTTCACCGAGGTCGGCTATGTCGGCCGGGACGTCGACAGTATCGTGCGCGATCTCGTCGAGGTCGGCATCGGCCTCGTCCGCGATACGAAGCGCCGCGAGGTCAAGGCGCTCGCCGAGAAGAATGCCGAGGAGCGCGTGCTCGACGCCCTCGTCGGCCCCGGCGCGCAGCCCTCGACGCGCGAGGTGTTCCGCAAGCGGCTCCGGGGGAATGAGCTCAACGACAAGGAGATCGAGATCCAGGTTGCCGACAGCGGCCCGGGCTTCCCGACCTTCGACATCCCCGGCGGTCAGGTCGGGATGGTGAATATCAGCGAGATGCTCGGCAAGGCCTTTGGCCAGCGCATGAAGACGCGGCGCCTGACGGTCGGCCAGAGCTACGAGCAGCTCATCGGCCAGGAGAGCGACAAGCTGCTCGACAGCGACCAGATCGCCGTGGAAGCCGTGAAGCTCGTCGAGAACAACGGTATCGTGTTCCTCGACGAGATCGACAAGATCTGCTCGCGCAGCGATGGGGCGGGCCGTGGTGGGGCGGATGTGAGCCGTGAGGGCGTGCAGCGCGATCTCCTGCCGCTCATCGAGGGAACGACGGTCGCGACCAAGTACGGTCCGATCAAAACCGACCACATTCTCTTCATCGCCTCGGGCGCCTTCCATCTGGCCAAGCCCTCGGACCTGCTCCCGGAGCTGCAGGGTCGCCTGCCGATCCGCGTCGAGCTGAAGCCGCTCACGCGCGAGGACTTCCGCCGCATTCTCACCGAGCCGCAAGCGAGCCTCGTCAAGCAAACCATCGCGCTCATGGGAACCGAAGGCCTGACGCTCAGCTTCACCGATGACGCCATCGATGCCATTGCCGACATCGCGGTCGCCGTGAACTCGACCGTGGAGAATATCGGTGCGCGGCGCCTGCACACGGTCGTCGAGCGCGTGCTGGACGACATCTCGTTCGATGCGTCCGATCGCGGCGGCAACACGGTCGTGGTGGATGGCGCCTATGTGCGCTCACGCGTCGGTGATCTCGCTCGCAACGCTGATCTGTCGAAGTTCATCCTCTAGGCCGCGACGAATGTTGAGCTAGCCGAATGGCGGCCGCCGGCAGGGCACGACGTAGATTAAGGGGACTTCTTTCCAGCAGCCGGCGGTGCTTGGTTAAGCCCTATCCCGCACGATCTCGATGCCGACCGTGCGGCAGCCGGGAACGATGTCGGGCTTCTCGAGCCGCACGACCACGCGCACGACGCGCGGGTCGGCGAGGCAGCGCGTGGCGATGCGCTCGGCCAGCGTCTCGAGCAGGTTCGTGTGCCCGCTTTCGACGATCGAGCGAATGCCCGAGACGACGGAGCTGTAGTCGAGCACGGCGCCGAGGTTGTCGGATTGTCCGTCGTAGTCATCGAGGACCATGAGATCGGCGGAGATGATGAGGCGCTGCTCGTAGCGCTTCTCGAGCTCATAGACGCCGACGGAGGCCATCAGCTCGAGGTCGCGCACGAATACGCGTCTGAGCGGCCGGCGGTCACTTGCCGGCGTGCGGTCAGCACAAGTGCTCGTAGGGGCGAGCGGCTCGGTCATGGTGCGATCTCGGAGGTGCTGGTTCTCGCGGGGTTATTTGCTCGGTCGAGATCTGGTCGCCGTACAAGCGTGCAGACGGTCAATCCGTTCCGTCCGGCGCCGGCGGTGCTGGCCAGGCGAGGTGTTGGCCCGCATCGAGGGCGATCATCTGGCCGGTCATCGACGGTGCGTCAAGGATGAAGCGGACTGCGGCGGCGATCTCCTCGGGGGACGTGGCGCGTTGGAGGGGGGGGCTGGCGACCTCCTCGGCGAAGGCAGCCGCCGACTGATGGATGCTTGCCAGGACCGGCCCCGGCCCGATGGCGTTCACCCGGATGCGCGGTGCGAGCGCCTGGGCCAGCGTCTGGGTCGCTGCATAGAGGCCGGCCTTCGCGATGGTGTAGGAGAAGAACTCGGGGGTCAGGCGCCATACCCGCTGGTCGACGATGTTGACGATCAGCCCAGCGCGATCAGCGGGCAGATGCGCGGCAAATGCCTTGGCGAGCAGGACCGGGGCCCGAAGATTGACCGCGTGCTGGCGGTCCCATTGTGCCGCATCGAGGGTCTCGAGGCGGTCGTCCAGAAAGAGCGCGGCGCTGTTCACCAGAAGCTCGGGCGTTCCGATCGCTTCGGTGCATTGGGGCAGGAGCGATGCGGCCTGCTCAGCATTTGCCAGATCAGCGCGAAGGGCCGCCGCATGGCCCCCTGCAGCCCGGATCTCGGCAACCACCCCCTCGGCGTCGTCGCGCGAGGCAGCGTAGTGCACGCCGACACGCCAGCCATTGCGGGCGAGGTCGAGCGCGATGGCCCTGCCAATTCTGCGGCCGGCTCCCGTGACCAATGCCGTCCGGGCGCCCGCTCCGTTAGATCCTCCCACCGTCTGCTCCGTCAGCCCGCGACGCCGGCAATCTGCCCCTGGCTGCGGCCCGGCTGAGTCGTGCACGCCGGAGCCGCTGAGGAACGATGGGCGGATGATCGCGCGTGTCGGACAATCCGACAAGGTCTTCGAGAAAAGGACGTTAGCTGCCTAATTGGCGCCAAAAGAGGCAGGTTGGAGGCCAAATGTGACTAATTTGCAGGCATTCTAGACTGGCAAAATGCCCATAAACACCAAAGTGTTACGGAAGCGCCACGCACGCTTTGCAACATCGCGCAAAACCCAAAGCGCGGCTTGCGCGGAACACCTCCCATCCGCAACATTCCTGTCACAGGGAATTCTCAGGGCATTCGACGAGCGACGAGGGGACGAATAACAATGACCACGAGGATCGGGACGGTGGCGAAGTGCATCGCGGGGGCGATGGCTCTCGCGTTTCTCGCAGGACCGGCTGCCGCTGGCGGCCTCAAGGATGAGCCGGCGCCCAGCGACCGGACGCTGGCATGGGCGGCAAGCTTTGCCGTCACCAACGACTACGTCTTCCGCGGCCAGTCCCAGACGGCGAAGGATCCGGCCGTTCAAGGAACGTTGGATCTCACCTACGGCATCCTCTACGGCAGCGTGTTCATGTCGAATGTCGACTTCGGTGAGGTCAGCGGTGGTCGGAATGCAGCTTGGGCAGAGCTGACATTCTCGGCAGGCATCAAGCCTGTCCTCGGGCCGGTCAGCTTCGACTTCGGCGTGATCTACTACACCTATCCCCGGGCGCGGGATTCGGCCGGAGAGTTCAACTTCTTCGAAGTGAAGGCGGGTGCCTCGGTCGCGCCGTGGAAGGGCGGCACCGTGGGCGTCACCGGCTTCTGGTCGCCTGACTACACCGGCGAGACCGGTAGCGTCTGGACCGTGGAAGGCGCGCTTGCCCAGGAGCTGCCTAAGCTCGGCTCGATCACGCCGACCTTCAGCGCACTCATCGGCTACCAGCACGGTGGCGACTCCGCCTACAAGGTGGCCTTCGATACGAGCAGCTACATCTACTGGAACGCGGGTGTGACGCTCGCCTTCACGGACCGGGTCTCACTCGACCTGCGGTACTGGGACTCGGACCTGGACATTTTCCAGTCGCAGAGCCTGTTCCACAGCGGCTCGCGCTTCGTCGGCACCGCCAAGATGACCTTCTGATCTGACTGCTTCCCGGCAGCAAGAATGCGAGCGGGGCCCTCTGGGTCCCGCTTTCATTTTGAGAGCTGTGGATTGGAGGCGCGCGCCGGCCCCCGGGAGGCTTCCGCGCTACCAGGTCACTGCTGCCTTGAACTTGCCCGCCCAGTCCGAATTGGTCTCGCTCATGCCCGTCAGGGCGCCGATCTCGAGCGAGAGCTTGGAGCCATTCAGATCCGGCATCTGGGTCGGCAGGAGGCCGAGGCCCACATAGAGGCCGGGGGCTCCACGGTGCGTCTGCAGGGCCGTGCCGGGGACCGAGGCAATATCGGATGTCGATCCGAAGGCCTCGATGCCCAGCGAAACACCCTTGGCGATCTCGCTCTTGAGGCCGGCCGTATAAGCGAAGGCGACATCGCCCTCGTTATGAGTCCCGAAATTGTGCGCCACCTTCGGGCTGAGCGTCAGCGCGAGCCGATCGTCGCCGAACTTGAACTGTGGACCGGACTCGATCGCGTGCGTGCCGCGGCCGGATTGGACGCTCATGTCGACGCCCGTGTTCCAGCCCCAGGAAATGGCGGGGCCGAGGCGGCCCAGGGCATATCTGGCTTCGGCACCGGCTGCCGTCATGCGCATTTCATCGCCCACGGGAGCATCGAAGCCCGCCCGGACGCTCGCCTTGAAGCGGTCCGACACGGCATATCCGCGGTTCATCTCGGCCGGGAGCTGGTCGGCCTCGATGCCGACCGAATAGCCGGATTTGATCGCGCGGGCGATCGCGCTCTGTGTCTCCTGCGGCGTGAACGCGTTCGCTGCACCCGGCGAGGCATCTGCCATTGCCGCCGGCTTGTTGGCCCAAGCGGCTTCCTTGTTGAGGTCGAAGGTGAGCCACGCAGGATCGATGTGGAGAAGATATTCCTCCTGGAGCGCGCTTTCGTTCGCCTCGAGCTCGGATGGATTACCCTTCAACGGCCACGCGATGGCGGCCGGCGCCGTGCCCGCAAGAAGGGCCGCTGCCAGGAGCCCAAATGTTGTTTTGTGAACGCGCATGATCTCCCCGCCTACTCGTCATGCTCGACCGACCTTAAGGAGGGAGATTGGCGGCCTGAAGGCCGAAATGCTCTTAGAGGCATTGTGCCGCGTGATAGCTGGGCGACATGTGCGCGAGGTGCAACAATACTCAGAGGGCCACGCACCTTATGGCCGGGCGTGACGCGGGAGCGGATTGCGGTTGCCTCCGGGCCGGTGGTCTTGGCAAAGTTGCACCAAAGCGACATGGGTAGGCCATCAGCAGGCCATGTGAGCTGGATGCGCCATACCAGAAGAATATGGGAGGCCACCACCATGACCCTCGCCTACATGCCGGGTTTCGGCAACGACTTCGAGACCGAAAGTCTTCCGGGCGCCCTTCCGCACGGCCAGAACTCGCCCCAGCGCTGCGCCTACGGGCTCTATGCCGAGCAGCTCTCCGCCCCGCCCTTCACCGCGCCGCGCGGCACCAACGAGCGCTCGTGGCTCTACCGCATCCGCCCTTCCGTGCGCCACGCGAGCCATTTCAAGAAAGCCTCCGTCCCGTACTGGAAGACGGCGCCGGCCCTCGATGAGCACGAGCGGCCGATCGGCCAGTTGCGCTGGGGACCGGTGCCGATCCCCAACGATCCCCTCTCGTTCATCGAGGGCCTGCGCACAATGACAACGGCGGGCGATGTCAACACGCAGGCCGGCATGGCGGCGCACGTCATGCTCATGTCGCGGCCCATGGAGGACGAATACTTCTTCAATGCCGATGGCGAGCTGCTGATCCTGCCGCAGGAGGGCCGCGCGCGCTTCTTCACGGAGTTCGGCATCATCGAGGTCGGGCCGGGTGACGTCTGCGTCATCCCGCGGGGCGTGAAGTTCAAGGCGCAGCCGATCGACGGCCCGGTCCGTGGTTATGTCTGCGAGAACTACGGCGCGAAATTCACGCTTCCCGACCGCGGCCCCATTGGCGCCAACTGCCTCGCCAATGCACGCGACTTCAAGACGCCGGTCGCCGCCTTCGAGGACAAGGAGAAGCCCTGCAAACTGACGGTCAAGTGGGCCGGCAAGTTCTACGTCACCGAGATCGGCCACTCGCCGCTCGATGTGGTCGCCTGGCACGGCAACTACGCGCCCTACAAGTACGACCTCAGAACGTACTCGCCCGTCGGGGCCATCCTCTTCGATCATCCCGATCCGTCGATTTTCACCGTGCTCACGGCGCCCTCGGAGACGGCTGGCACGGCCAACGTCGACTTCGTGATCTTCCCCGAACGATGGCTCGTCGCCGAGCATTCCTTCCGCCCGCCGTGGTACCACATGAACATCATGTCCGAGTTCATGGGCCTCATCTACGGCGTCTATGATGCCAAACCGCAGGGCTTCGTGCCGGGCGGCATGAGCCTGCACAACTGCATGCTCCCGCACGGCCCTGATGCCGATGCCTTCCGCCACGCGAGCACGGTCGAACAGAAGCCCGTGAAGCTCACCGGCACCATGGCCTTCATGTTCGAGACGCGCTTTCCCCAGCACCTGACGCGCTTTGCGGCGGAGCTGGAAACGCTCCAGCCCGACTATGCCGCCTGCTGGGACGGCCTCGAGAAGCGCTTCAACGGCAAGCCCTGAATTCAACGACAACAGCATTGGGAGGACGCATGAGCGGCAAGGCATTCGCGTCGGTCGGCGACATGACCGAGAAGAAGATCTCGTTCACCGAGATCGGGCGCAATCTCTATGCCTTCACCGCGGAGGGCGACCCGAACACCGGCGTCATCATCGGCGACAACGCCGTCATGATCGTCGACGCGCAGGCAACCCCGCGCCTCGCCGGCAAAGTCATCGAGCACATCCGCAAGGTCACGGATAAGCCGATCAAGTATGTCGTGCTCTCGCACTATCACGCCGTGCGCGTGCTCGGTGCTTCGGCCTTCAAGGCGAGCGAGATCATCGCCTCGGAAAAATGCCACGCCATGATCCACGAGCGCGGGCAGGAGGACTGGGACTCCGAATTCGGCCGCTTCCCGCGCCTCTTCCAGGGCCACGAGTCCATTCCCGGCCTCACGTGGCCCACCATGACCTTCAAGCAGCGCATGACCGTCGATCTTGGCAAGCGCCCCGTCGAGCTCATGTTCGTCGGCCGCGCGCATACGGCCGGCGATATCGTCGCCTTCGTCCCGGATGCGAACGTCATGATGACCGGCGACATCGTCGAGTATCACTCCGCCTGCTACTGCGGCGATGCGCATTTCAATGACTGGCCCGGAACGCTCGAAGCCATTCGCGCCTACGCGCCGGACTCCATTGCGCCGGGCCGTGGTGGCGCGCTCGTCGGCACGAAGCAGGTCAACGAGGCGCTCGATCTCACCGCCGATTTTGTGCGTTCGACTTATCGTCCCGTGGCCCAGGTCGCGCGTCGCGGCGGCTCGCTCAAGGAAGCATGGGACGCCTGCCGCGCCGAATGTGATCCGAAGTTCGCGAGCTACGCCATCTACGAGCACTGCCTGCCCTTCAACGTCGCGCGCGCCTACGACGAGGCCCTTGGCATCGACACGCCGCGCATCTGGACGGTGGAGCGCGATCAGGCAATGTGGAAGGCGTTGCAGGGATAGTCGCGCCTTTGGCGCGAGTGGGGCCTTGGCCCCACACCCCGATCGGGAGACACCCCCGAACCCCTGTCTTTTATGGACTAAGTCATAAAGCCGGGTGGGTGCGGGAGGGTGTCCCTCCCGCTAGGGGTGCGGGGACTAGTCCCCGCTCGCGAAGCGACCGGGATCGTCGACATGCCGCGCTATCGCTCACCGGTTTTTCCCTTCGTCCGGCCGCCCGAGCTGGACGGCCGCGCCGGGCGTCGCTGGCCGGTTGCGATTGTCGGCGCTGGCCCCGTGGGCCTCGCTGCCGCGATCGACCTCGCGCTCGCCGGCATTGCCTCGGTCGTGATCGACGAGAGCAATGTCGTCTCGACGGGCTCGCGTGCCATCTGTTGGTCGAAGCGCACGCTCGAGATCTTCGACCGCCTCGGCGTCGGCGATCGCATGGTCGCGAAGGGCGTGACATGGAAAGTCGGTCGGCTCTTTCACCGCGATCGCGAGGTGTATGCCTTCGATCTTCTGCCTGAGCCCGGCCATAAGCGCCCGGCCTTCATCAACCTCCAGCAGTACTATGTCGAAGAGTATCTCATCGATCGCGCGCGTGATTTCCCCGACCTGATCGAGCTGCGCTTCATGAGCCGCGTGACAGGCGCCGGGCAGGATCCTGATCGTGCGTGGGTCGATGTCGAGACGCCGGAAGGCAAGTATCGCCTTGCCGCCGACTATGTCATCGCCTGCGATGGTGTGCGGAGCACCGTGCGCCGCAGCCTAGGTCTCGACTTCATCGGCCGCGCGTTCGAGGAGCGCTTCCTGATCACCGACGTCGAGATGGCGGCGGAGTTTCCCTCCGAGCGCTGGTTCTGGTTCGAGCCGCCGTTCCACGACGGTCAGTCGGCGCTCCTGCACAAGCAGCCGGACAATATCTACCGGATCGACCTGCAACTTGGGCCCGGTGCCGATCCGGAGGAGGAGCGTCGCCCCGAGCGCGTCATCCCGCGGATCAGGGCTATGGTGGGAGAGCGACCTTTCGAGATCGATTGGATCTCCGTCTACAGCTTCCAGTGCCGGCGGCTCGCGCGTTTCGTGCATGATCGCGTGATCTTTGCCGGCGACAGCGCACACATCGTGTCCCCCTTCGGCGCGCGCGGCGGCAATGGCGGCATTCACGACGTCGACAATCTCTGCTGGAAGCTCGCGGCGGTCCTGAAAGGCGAGGGCCCATCCGCACTGCTCGAGACATACAACACGGAGCGTGTGCACGGCGCAGATGAGAACATCCTCAACTCCGCGCGCGCGACGAGCTTCATGACGCCGAAGTCGCGCATGGAACGTCTGTTCCG
>ERZ778025.2220-NODE-2220-length-11300-cov-3.410760_pt1 | contig 11300 bp, 9 predicted proteins | sample MGYA00375755_ERZ778025 | MGnify/ENA primary metagenome ERZ778025 (study PRJEB29350, sample SAMN05389825) | bioreactor metagenome | isolation source: Thiocyanate bioreactor | place: South Africa: University of Cape Town | collected 2014-03-17 ... | reverse complement strand
GCCGTCGGATGATCGAGGACCGGAATGCCGCGGCTCGTCAGGAGATCGCGCAGACCATTGCGCACGCCCGGTCTTGCGGGCTCGGTGATGCCGAGGAACAGCTCGGACGATCGCGCGCCGAGCCCGGCCGCATCAACGGCCTGCAGGGCGGCAGCCGCCTGGACCAGCGTCTCCGGCGTGCCGCCGGATTTCGACGTGATGACGAAACGCGTCGTCGCGAGATCGACGTCCTTGAAGGCGAGCGCGAGCGTTGATGCATCGAGGTTGTCGTAGAAGCGCGTGCGCGGGCGCTTGCGCTGCTCGACATCGGCGGAGCCTGGAATGTTCCAGCCACCGAGCTGGGCGAGCGCCTGTCCGCCAAGGCTCGAGCCGCCCATGCCGAGAAACACGATCATCTTCGCGCCGACGGAGAGCTTCGCGAGCGCCGCCTCGGCAGCGACGATATCGGCTTCCTCGCGCGTCAGCCGCAGCAGCGGCAGGCTGCCGTCAGCGTGCGCGGCCTTCAGCTTGGCGAGAGGGGCTGCGGCCTCGTCGAGCCAGGCGGCGAGCGTGCGGCTATCGAGCCCGTGTGTGCCAATGCGCGCGTCGAGGCAGCCCGCAATGCTCTGACGATAGAGCCGCGCCCCGGATCCGGCACCGGAGACATCAAGCTCGACGGGATCGGTCATCCGCTCAACTCCCTCGCCTTCCAACCCCACATGCCAATCGAGAAGCCGGCGCCATTTCGGCACATCGGCTTCTCGATCTTGGCATCACCATATGAAACGCGTTCGAAACTCAAGTCGTTCCGCACGCGATACTTTACTGCTGCGCGAGCCCTTGCGGCTTGCCGACGACGGTGACGATCAACTCATCGGCCTTCAAGAGCCGGGCCGCAACGCGCTTCACATCCTCGAGCGTCACCGCATTGACCAGCGCATTGCGCTTGTCGATGTAGTCGATGCCATAGCCCTCGAAGAGGAAGCCGAGAAGCTGATTGGCAATCTTCGCGTTCGTGTCGAAGCGCAGCGCGAACGAGCCCGTCAGATAGTCCTTGGCGTTCTTGAGCTCATCGGGCGTCGGCCCATTGCTGGCCATGCGGCGCAGCTCCGAGCGGATCACGTCGAGCGAGCGGCCGACCTCCTCGTTCTTGGTCGCGACGCCACCTGCGAAGATCGCCGTGCGGCGATAAGGCTGCAGATAGCTGTAGACCGAATAGGCGAGGCCGCGCTTCTCGCGCACCTCCTCCGTGAGCCGCGACGCGAAGCCGCCGCCGCCGAGGATCTGGTTCAGCACGAAGGCCGCCATGAAGTCGTCGTCCTCGCGCGCGATGCCCGGCGCGCCGAACTGCACGACCGACTGCGGCACATCCATGTGGATGACCTTGACACGCTCCTTGGCCTCCGGCGTCGTCGGCGGGACTGGCGTCAGCTCGGCCTTGGCCGGCAGATCGCCGAAGACGCGGTCGAGGAGCGCCCCGAGCTGCTCGGCATTGATGTCGCCGACGGCGACGACCTTCAGATTGTCGCGCGCGAACGTGCGCTTGCGGAAGCCCTCGAGGTCATCGCGCGTGATCTTGGCGATGCTGTCGGGCGTGCCCTCGGGCGGGCGGCCGTAGGGGTGGTTCGCAAAAGCCTGCTCGCTCCAGGCCTTGCCGGCAATCCGGTTCGGATTCTTGGCGGCGAAGGCGAGCCCCGACAGAAGCTGACGGCGCACGCGCTCAACGGCGTCGGCGTCAAAGCGCGGGTTGTTCACGGCCATGCGCAGCATCTCGACGGACGGATCGCGATTGGCGGTCAGCGTCTCGAAGCTGCCGTAGATGCCGTCGCGCGAATCCTCGAAGCTCATGCGGAAGGCGAGCTCCTCCATGCGCTCCTGGAACTTGTGCGAGTCGAGATCGCCCGCGCCCTCGTCCATCATGGCCGTCATGAAATTGGCGAGGCCATCCTTGCCTTGAGGGTTCTGTGCGCTGCCGCCCTCGAAGACGAAGCGCAAGGCGATGAGCGGCACGGCCTGCTCCTGCACGAGCCATGCCTCGATGCCGCCGGGACTTTTGACTGTCTGAATTTTCATTGCATGAGCCTTGGCCGTGAGGACGGGTGCCGCGAGGCAGAGGAGCATGGCCGACGCGACGACTGGGAGACGGGCGGGGCGAACAAAGAGCCTTCCACGCAGGGGTGCCGAACTGGACATGATACTAGCCTCGCTATGTCGTCGCGTTGATACAATGTTGATCGGCGCGCGAGCGCCGCGTCGTCCTCGTGTGTGCGCTGGTCACCTCTATGGTTTGTCCTCTCGCATCCTTCAGGAGCGCGTGCCGGGCGGCTGGTTCGGTGCCTCGGGAAGCATCGTGCCGGTCACCGAGCGCAGAATGTCGAGGTGGCGCGTGGCCGCCTGCACTTGCGCCGCGGTGACCTTGGAGAGCCGCTCGGGCCACTCCTCGATATCCTTGACGGTCGCGCCCACGGTCAGGGCCCAGCCGTAGCGGCGCGCAAGCGAGGCCTGATTGTCGCTCTGGAAGATGTACTCGGCGAGATAGGCCTTCTTGGCGCGCTCGAGCTCCGCCTCGGTTACGCCGTTCGCAGCGACATCGGCGATCACGCTGTCGATGAGCTGCTCGATCTTCTCGAACGGGACGCCGTCGTTCGGCACGGCGAATAACGCGATCTTACCGAGGTCGCGGGCCGTGCCCGAGTACCAGCCGCCGGCGCTCGAGGCGACATGCTCATCGACGACGAGCTTCTTGTAGATGCGGCTCGTCGGGCCGGAGGCGAGGATCTTCAGCAGGAGATCGAGGGCCTCGGCCTCACCCGGCGCGGCATGGGTGTAGGCCGGCGCGATGTAGTGGCGATGCCACGTGCGGCGACCGGCGCGCGGATCCTTGAGCTCGATGCGGCGCGCTGCGCGATGCGGCGGCTCGCCTGGACGCTCGACGGTCGACACGTTCGGGTTGCGCGGGATCTTGCCATAGGTCGCCTCGGCGAGCTTGCGCACTTCCTCGGGCGTCACATCGCCGGTCACGACCAGGATGGCATTATTGGGCGCGTAGAAGCGCTTGTAGAATTTCATGGCGTCATCGCGCGAGAGCTTGGCCATCTCGTGCTCCCAGCCGATGACCGGAATGCGGTAGGGATGCGCGAGATAGAGCGCGGCGCCCATCTGCTCGTCGAGGATGGCGCTCGGGTTGTTCTCGACGCGGCTGCGGCGCTCCTCGAGGATGACGTCGCGCTCGGTGAGCACTTCCTTCTCGTCGAGCTTGAGGTTGACCATGCGGTCCGCCTCCATCTCCATCACCTTGGGAAGACGGTCCTTGGAGACACGCTGGAAGTAGGCGGTGATGTCCTGCGCCGTGAAGGCATTGTCCTGCCCACCGAGGCGCGAGACGATCTTCGAGAACTCGCCCGTCCCGATCTTCTCGGTCGCCTTGAACATCATGTGCTCGAGGAAGTGGGCGATACCGGACGTGCCCGGCGGCTCGTCCGCGGCACCGACGCGATACCAGATCATGTGCGTGACGACCGGCGCCCGGTTGTCGGGGACGACCACGACCATCAGGCCATTCGGCAGCGTGAACTCCGTCGCGCGCGGACCGGTCTGGGCGAGCGACGTAACGGGCATGAGCGAGAGCATGGCTAATCCGATGATCAGGAGGCGAACGTGGACGAAGGCTCGCGTGAGCATGATCACTTTCCTACGCACAGGGATGCGGCAGGCCGCACCTCATTCCGCACATTGCGCCACCAAGCCGGCTACGGGCCGCGGCTCGAAGCCCCCGAGGGCTCCATTGAACCGCTGGGCGGCACTCTATCGCGTCCAGGGACCGCAAAGGCAGCGGGACCTGCAGACAGCACCTGAGCCGGAGCCGGGCTTGCCGAGAGTGGCTCATCCCAGCAGGGCATTGCAGCGCGAGCGTGGCGATAGCGCCACAATTTTCGCACGACTTTGTGATCGAGTTGCACCGCGAACAATGCCACGGGCGGAGTGACCACTGTTTTTATTGAATTTTCTGCGTCGCCGCGCGCGGCGAGAGCACAGAGACTAGAGTGGCATAGCCATCACATCTCCGGGCTCGCGGCGTGAATTTCGGGCCGCGGTGGCCCCAAGTCAAATGACAACATTTTCATGTTCGGGCCCGCTTGCGCGGGGTGTGCGCCTAGGACGCACCCGCTTCGGCGGCCTCCAGCGCCGCCGAGGCCGTGAGCCAGGCCTCCTCGGCCACGGCCATCTGCCGGCTGACGTCGGCCCGGGCGATCGAGAGCTTCTGTGCCTTGCCTGGATCCTCGTAGGCGCGCGGGTCGGCGAGCGCCGCGTCGATCTCGGCGCGCTTGGCCGTCAGCTTCTCCAGCTCCTTCTCGGCCGTCTGCACAGCACGGCGGAGCGGCGCGGTTTCTGCGCGCCGGGCGGCGGCCTCACGACGCTGATCGACGCGCGCGATCTTCGGTGCTGCGGCTGAGTTGGCGCCCTCACGCTGCGCGCGTGCGCGGCCACGCTCGGCAAGCAGGTCCGCACGATAGCCATCGAGATCGCCGTCGAAGGAGCGCACGGTGCCCCCCTTCACGAGCCAGAGGCGATCGACGCACGCCTCGATCAGATGGCGATCGTGGCTGATGAGGATCACGGCACCGGGGAAGTCGTTGAGCGCCTGGATGAGCGCCTCGCGGCTGTCGACGTCGAGATGGTTCGTCGGCTCGTCGAGAATGAGCAGGTGCGGCGCATGGAAGGCGGTCAACGCCAGGAGCAGGCGCGCCTTCTCGCCGCCCGAGAGGTTGGATGCCTTGGTGTCGGCCTTGTCGTGCGAGAAGCCCCATGAGCCGAGGCGCGTGCGCTTCTGGGCCTCGGTCGCATCCGGCATGAGCGCTGCGATCTGGTCATAGGGCGACCAGCCGGGGTTCAGGTCATCGAGCTGGTGCTGGGCGAAATAGCCGACGCTCACGCGCTGCGCCCCGAGGACCTGCCCGGTCATGGGCTGAAGCCGACCCGCGAGCAGCTTGGCGAACGTGCTCTTGCCGTTGCCGTTCTGGCCGAGCAGCGCGATGCGATCGTCCTGGTCCACATTGGGATTGAGACGGGTCAGAATGGGGGCGCCCGGCTCATAGCCGACGGCCGCATCCTCGATCTTGAGCAGCGGGCTCGCGAGCAGTTTCTGCGGCGCCGGCAGGCGGATCGGCACGACGCTCTCGTCCACCTGCGCGGCAATGGGCTTCATGCGGGCGAGCGCCTTGATGCGGCTCTGCGCCTGCGTCGCCTTGGAAGCCTTGGCCTTGAAACGGATGATGAAGGCCTCGATGCGCGCGCGTTCCTCCTCCTGGCGCCTGGCGAGCTTCGTCTCGAGACGCTGCTTCTCGCGACGCGCCTCCTCGAAGTCGTCGTAGCCACCCGCGTAGAGCGTGAGCTTGCCGCGATCCAGATGGAGGATGTGGCCGACCGCGCGGTTCAGGAGATCGCGGTCATGGCTGATGATGACGACCGTGTGCGGATAGGTGCGCAGGTACGTCTCGAGCCAGAGCGTGCCTTCGAGATCGAGATAGTTCGTCGGCTCGTCGAGCAGCAGAATGTCGGGCTTGAGAAACAGAATTGCGCCGAGTGCGACGCGCATGCGCCAGCCGCCCGAGAACTCGCGGCACGCCCGTCGCTGTGCCTCCTCGTCGAAACCGAGGCCGGCAAGGATCTGCGCGGCGCGCGAGGGTGCCGAATGGGCATCGATGTCGCCGAGCCGCTCGTGGATGGCGGCAATGCGATGGGGATCCGCTGCCGTCTCGGTCTCGGCGAGGAGTGCCGCGCGCTCCGCATCCTGGGAAAGCACCCACTCGATGAGCGAGTCGGCGCCGCCCGGCGCCTCCTGCGCGACATGGCCGACCTTGAGCCCACGCGGAATGCTGATCCCACCGTCGTCGGGTGAGAGATCGCCGATGATGAGCTTGAAGAGTGTCGTCTTGCCGGCGCCATTGCGCCCGACGAGCCCGACCTTGTGGCCCGATGGAATCGCGCAGGTGGCGCCCGACAGGATCGGGCGCCCCTCAATACGGTAAGTCAGGTCATTGACGTGGAGCATGGCGGGGCAGATAGCCCAACTCCGCCGTTCCTGTCACCCGCCACCTCAGCCGAGCTGGGCTCGCAATGCCGCCGCAGCCGCGATTGGCCCCAGGACGAACGCGCCGAGCGAGATCGCGCCGAGGATCATGAGCGAGGGCTCCGAGCCGCCGGGCCCCAGCAGCGAGGCGATAGCGCCGATGCCGAAAATGAGCGTCGGGATGTAGAGCGGCAGCACCAGCAGCGCGATCAGCAGGCTGCCGCGGCGGCTGCGCAGCGTAAGCGCCGCGCCGATCGTGCCGATAAAGCTGATCGCCGGCGTGCCGACCAGCATGGTCGCGAGCAGCGGCGGATAGGCGGCGAATTCCAGATTGAGCATGAGCCCGAGTATGGGCGCGAGTAGCGTCAGCGGCAGGGCCGTCGAGAGCCAGTGCGCGAGGCCCTTGGCGACAACGACCGCTTCGAGCGGCAGAGAGCCGGTCGCCAGCACGTCCAGCGAGCCATCCTCGAGGTCCGTCTCGAAGAGCCGCCCGAGCGTAAGCAGTGCCGACAGCAGCAAGGCCAGCCAGAGCAGCCCCGGCGCAATGCGCGAGAGGAGCGCCATGTCCGGCCCGAGGCCCAAGGGCAGCATCGCGACGACGATGAGATAAAAGCCGAGCGCGGCGCCGAGTGCGCTTCCTTCGCGGAAAGCCAAATTGAGATCGCGCGCGAGCAGGGCGAAGAAGGCTCTCATGGGGCTACGACCTCGCCCGGAGCCGGCGCAGCGAGTTCGAGGATGCGCGCACCAGCAAGGCCGAGCGGCCCATGCGTTGCAGCGATGAGCATCCCGCCAGCATCGAGGTGCCGCTGCATGAACCCGGCAAGAAGGGCCTGCGAGGCCACGTCGAGCGCTGCCGTCGGCTCATCGAGCAGCCACAGCGGTCGGTGCGCCAGCAGGAGACGTGCAAGACCGAGCCGCCGCTTCTGTCCGGCCGAGAGATAAGCCGCCGGCACCTCGGCGATGTCGGCGAGGTGGATGATTTCGAGGACGTCCTCGACCGCGCGGACATCGCCACCGAGAAAGCGTGCCCAGAAGCGGGCATTCTCGCTCACCGTCAGGCCCGGCTTCACGCCATTGGCATGGCCGACGTAGTGGGCGAGTTCACCGACTGCAGCACCATTGTCCGGCCCACCTTCGAGGCGGATCGCGCCGGCCTCCGGCACGATGAAACCCGCGAGTGCCCGCAGCAACGTCGTCTTGCCGACACCATTGGGGCCGGTCAGGACCAGCGCCTCGCCGGCCTCGACGGTCAGCGACAAGCCCTCGATCAGCCGCCGCTCGCCGCGGGAAAGTGTGAGATCGTCCGCGACGAGGCGCATGCTGGATCTGCCCGCTCAGGCCGTCTCGTTGAAGATCTCGCGGCCGATCAGCATCCGGCGGATCTCGCTCGTGCCGGCGCCGATCTCGTAGAGCTTCGCGTCGCGCAGCAGGCGCCCGGTCGGGGACTCGTTGATGTAGCCCGTGCCGCCGAGGAGCTGGATCGCATCGAGCGCGATCTTGGTCGCCCGCTCTGCCGCGAAGAGGATCGCGCCTGCCGCATCCTTGCGCGTCGTCTGTCCGCGGTCGCAGGCCTTGGCGACGGCATAGACATAAGCACGCGCGGCATTCATCTCGGTGTACATGTCGGCGACCTTGCCCTGCACGAGCTGGAAGGTGCCGATCGGCTGGCCGAACTGCTTGCGCTCATGGATGTAGGGCAGCACGACGTCCAAGGCAGCCTGCATGATGCCGACCGGTCCGCCGGCGAGCACCGCGCGCTCGTAGTCGAGGCCGCTCATGAGCACGTTCACGCCCTTGCCGATGCCGCCGAGAATGTTCTCGGCCGGCACTTCGCAATCCTCGAAAACGAGCTCGCCTGTCGACGAGCCGCGCATACCCAGCTTGTCGAGCTTCTGGGCGACCTTGAAGCCGGGCGCGTTGGTCTCGACGAGGAAGGCGGTGATGCCACGCGCGCCCGCCGCGGGATCGGTCTTCGCGTAGACGATGATGACCTGGGCGTCGGGCGAGTTGGTGATCCACATCTTCGTGCCGTTGAGGATGTAGCGGTCGCCCTTCTTCTCGGCGCGGAGCTGCATGGAGACGACGTCCGAGCCGGCGCCAGCCTCGCTCATGGCGAGTGAGCCGACATGCTCGCCGGAAATGAGCGCCGGAAGGTACTTGCGCTTCTGCGCCTCGCTGCCATTGCGGCGGATCTGATTGACGCAGAGATTGGAGTGGGCGCCGTAGGAAAGGCCGACCGAGGCCGAGCCGCGCGAGACTTCCTCCATGGCGACGACATGCTCGAGATAGCCGAGACCGGAGCCGCCATACTCCTCCTCGACCGTGATGCCGTGGAGACCGAGCGCGCCCATGCGCGGCCAAAGCTCACGAGGAAAGCGGTCGGTCCGATCGATCTCCGCCGCAATGGGGGCAATCTCGTCGGCCGTGAAGGAACGGACCGTGTCGCGGAGCTGGTCGGCCGTCTCGCCGAGGTCGAAGTCGAGTGTCGGATACTGGTTGGGGATCGACATGATGAGCCTCGTGATGGCTTGCGACCGGAAGGCTTGCGCGGCGCAGTGAGCCCGTCGGTATCCGGGCGCACGCCCAAGCGCAAGCGGGGGACCCTCCGCTCGGAAGCAATTTCCAGTACCGCCCGGCTCCGCGCCTCACATCGCACTGGTTCGAGAGCGCAAAAGGGCAACACACCCCTGGATAGTATCGCCCAGAGGATAAATCATGCTGGACGCCCGGAAAGCCGCTTTTGCATATTTGGCGCCGGTCTCGCGTCCTTTCGCCCTACCATGAATTTCCGGGAGCATACAGAATGAGCCGCTTCACGCTATCTGCCATCGTGCTGGGGCTCGGACTTGCGATCGGATCGGCCCTCGCGCCGCCCGTCTCGGCCCAGGCGCCGTCGGAAGCCGCAGAGACCGCGCTATGGGACAGCGTGAAGGATTCCCGCGATCCGGCCGAGATCCAAACTTACCTGGACAAATTCCCGAACGGCATCTTCGCGCCACTGGCCCGCATTCGGCTGAGAAACCTCAAGGGCGGGGGCTCCGCTGCCCCTGGTTCCAGTGCGGGCACGCAGCCGCAACAGCAGTCGACCACGGCCTCGGCACTCACGAGTGAATCGATCATCCGCGAAGTGCAGGACCGGCTCTACAATCTCAATTACCAGATCGCCACGCGGAACGGCCGCATGAACGACCAGACGCGTGAGGCCATCCGCCAGTGGCAGTCCAATATCAAGCAGCCGGTGACGGGCGATGTCTCCGTGGCGCAGCTCGCCACGCTGCGCCGCGCGCAGCTTCCGACAACGTGGGGGGCGCTCGCGTACTACTCCAAGGGCGCATCGGCGACGGTCTGGAACCGGCCGACCCGCGAGATCGCCGAGCGGGAAGCGTTGGCAGCGTGCCGGAAGAATGCCGGCGCGCCGTGCCAGGTGCTGAGTGTGGCCAATAAAATCTGCGGGGCGCTCGGCTTCTACAATGCCGTCATCAGCGGTCGCCAGCACTGGGGCGCCTATGCCTCGGTCCGTCCCACGCTCGGACAGGCGACGGACCACGCGCTCTCCGAATGCCGCAAGCAGTCCAAGCAGCCGAACGCTTGCGGCGTCCGCGTCACCGTCTGCGCCGACGGCAGCCACCAGCGCTAGCCGTGGCGCCGTCGGGGCGTCGCCTGCTTCAGGCGACGCGCTTCACCGGACGGGCGCAGAGCGCATCCGCGATCATCTCCACAGCGCGGCCCCAGTCGAGCGCGCCCTCGGCTTTCACGCCGAACGCGCCAACGGCATCGGCCGGGCTGCCGCCATCGCGAAAGACGCGGGCACAGGCCTGCCGCGCATAGCCGACCGACTGATGCCAGTGCGCGGGGCTGACGCTGCGGGGCGTGTTGGCGGAGAGGTCGGCATTGGTGGTGACGATCATCATCATGGCAGTTGCCTCCGAATACAGGTGACCTCGTCATGAGGCCGACTACTGATCTGCCCAACGTTGCGGGCGGTTACGCGTTGCCGCTCGACTGGAGCAGCCTGTGGAAAAGAGGCCGGCGAGCACACGAGAGCTGTGCGACGCAACGCACAACCTTGATACGCGCCGCGGTCATGGACCTCAGGGTCCGCGCTCCAGCGCGCTCGCCGGTAATTTGGAGCCTTCTGGGGGGAGGTCGGGCTCCAAATGGAATTCAGTGGGGGGTCTTGTGCGCAGGACGCGGCAAACCCGCTTCACTGCGCTTCGACACGACGCTCGACATCACGGCAAGAAACACTTCGCCGATCGGACGCCACTCGGAACTCGCTACTGGACTCGCACTCGGCTCGGCGGCACGGACACGCATGGACACGACAATACATCCTTCCCGGACAGCACCCTGGGACGAACGCGGAACTAAACCAACAAGGTGGGAACTAAGACAGAAGACGGGAACGCTGACGCGACGCTACAGGACGCAACTTCACTGCTACCGGCACCTTCAAGGCGGCGAGCCGCGACGCAATACTGGCGAACAGCTCCACACGTGCGACTCGCCTTGCCTTGAGGAGCGCTCGACTGATGACGCTCTTTGGGGTAGTGGGCCGACCGGTAACGGTGGCCTTCGGCATCACACGCAAATGAGACGCGAACTCGGACGCAACACGACGCGACGCAACTGAACGCAAACTCGAACGCTTACTCTCGGGCGACTTCTTTACGCTGGTCGAAACGCTGACCGAACTTGACTGCCCTGACGCAACGCACCGATTGAAAAGCACCGAGCTGGGGGCTACGCGGGACTGGGACGCAGACTTGGACTCACTCACCACCCATGCTCCTTCCGGCTCGCTTACGCTTGACGATCAGCCGTGCTCGGCGAACAAGTGCACTTAACCGTTGTTTTGTGGCGACACCCGGACGCAAAATTGGTGAATCGGAGAATTTGGATTGACAGGCATTCATCCTGCTTCGTTCTCCACAACATGTTGGGGGTTGCCCCTGTTCGGGCTACAGTTCTCGCCTCCATCGCCTGTGGAAAACCCAGCGGGTTTCGGGCGATTTCTCCGCAAAATCGATGTTTCGGACGGCGCCGCACCGAAACGAATCACATTGGACGGCGCCTTGGACGATTCGCGACATGAACCGGCAGAAGTCTCATCCTCATCACCACGCAGCGGCTCGAAACCGTGACGACGAGGGCCCCATACGGCTCTATGGCATTCATGCGGTCGCGGCGGCGCTGGCCAATCCCGCGCGCGAGATCGGCCGTCTTCTGTTGACCGACAATGCCGAGCACC
>ERZ778025.2217-NODE-2217-length-11317-cov-3.832445_pt1 | contig 11317 bp, 9 predicted proteins | sample MGYA00375755_ERZ778025 | MGnify/ENA primary metagenome ERZ778025 (study PRJEB29350, sample SAMN05389825) | bioreactor metagenome | isolation source: Thiocyanate bioreactor | place: South Africa: University of Cape Town | collected 2014-03-17 ... | reverse complement strand
AGATTGGCGAGGCGCAGCGGCCGGCGGCGGAAGGCTTCCGTCGCATTGGCGAGGCGGAAGGGCGGCGCGGGCGCGCGGTTCGGACCGAGATCGACCCAGCGAATGAGCACCGCTCCAATGAGCGCACACACGCCTGCGACGATGCACGGCACGCGCCAGTCGAGGCCGAGCGGCACGAAGAGATGCGGCATGGCCGAGCCGAGTGTGACCGCGCCGACGAGCAACCCGATCAGCAGGCCGAGGTCGCCTTTCGCCCATGTGGCGGCCATTTTCATGCCGACGGGATAGACGCCGGCCAGACAGAAGCCGGTGGCGAAGCGAAGCATGGGAACGGCGACATCGGTCGGCTCGAAGAGGATGACGAGCAGACAGGCGATGCCGGCGATGGCGGCCGCGGTCATGAAGAGATTGCGCGGGTCATAGCGGTCGGCGGCGCTGAGGAGCGCGCTCGTCAAGGTGCCCCCGACGAAGCCGGCCTGCACGCTGCTCGTCATCAGGCCTTCCTGGAAAGGCGTCAGCGTCCAGCCCTGGCGCATGGCGGCGAGCGATGCGGTGGTCGCAAACCATGTCGTCATGGCTGTGACCTGGGCCAGCAGCAGGAAGATCAGCGAGCGCGTTCGGGCTGTCGCATCGGCGCTCGCGGACATGACCTCAATCCTTTCGCTGTCGATGAGATTCGGGTGCGAAAATGCCGAAGGCCGCGCCGATGAGCACGAGGCCCGCCGCGCCTGAGAGGAGGGCGGTAACCGGCCCATAAAGATCGGCAATGAAGCCGAGAGCAAGGGGGCCGACGACGTAGCCGATGTCGCCCGTCATGCGGAACGTGCTCATGGCGGCGGCATTCATGCCGGGCGGGGCGGAGTCGGCGGCATAGGCTGCAGGCGCCGCGCCGCCGGCCGCGATCGCGATACCCCAGACGATGCAGGCGGCGACGAACCAGGAATAGGAGGGGGCGAAGCAGAAGAGCACCATCGAGAGGCCGCTGATGACGGTGACCGGCACGATGACGGCCTTGCGGCCGAACTTGTCGGCGAGCCAGCCTGCGGGATAGGAGGCGAACAGTCCGGCCACGCTGCCGAGCATCAACCCGAAGCCAATGGCAGTGACGGAAAGGCCGAGGCGCGCCGTCGCCAGGATGGGGATGATGGCGAAGAGGCCACCCGTGCGCACGACGGCATTCATCAGCGAGATGAGGCTCACGAGGACGTAACCGACGTGGCGGGTCAAGGTGCGGATCTGAGCCACGAACGAGAGGCTCGGGGCGCCGCTCGCACTCGGTGCCCGTGCCATCTCGCGCGTCTCGCGTACGGCGAACCAGGCGACGACGGTCGCGAGGAAGCTGCCAAGCCCGGTGAAGACGAAGGGCGCGGCGAGCCCGAAGTGCTCGGCCAGCAGCCCGCCGGGAAAGGGGCCGATGCCGACGGAGAAGATGAACGTGCCCTGGTAGATCGCGATCATGCGGCCGCGGATCTCGGGTGTGCTGATGTCGGCGAGCACGACCTGGCCGGTCGTGAGCACGAGCCCGGCACCGAAGCCGGCGACGAAGCGCGCGATGATGAACTCGGGGTAGCTCGTGGCAAGGGCACACCAGAGATTGCCGGCCGCCGAGACGAGACCGCCGTCGGCGAGGCTCGGCCGCCGGCCGACCCAGTCGGAGATCTGTCCCGCCGGGAGCGCCGAGAGGCAGCGCGCGAGCCCGTAGGCGGCGACGGCCATGCCGATCGCGGAAGCGGGCACGCCGAACGACTGCGCGTAGAGCGCCAGCGACGGCACCATGGCCCCGAAGCCGAGCTGGTTCACGGCGACAAGCACGCACATCCAGAGCAGTATGCGTCGTTCGAGCGACATGTGGCGATCGATCTCGCTCAGCCGCCGTCGCGAACGATCGTTTCGCCCTTGATGTTGTCCACGGTGACGTAGGACTCGTAATAGGTGATCACCGGCTCGGCGCCGAAGCGCGCCTTGGCCTCGGCGCGCCATTCAGGGCTGAACCAGGCTTCGGCCGCTTCCCGCGATGTCCAGGTGTAGACCCCGCCTCCGCCAGCCTCGCCGTTCAGGAAGTCCTTGCGCAGAAGCCCCTTGTCGCCGAGCGCGCGGAAGGTCGGCGCCGACTTCGTCTGTGCGGCGATTGCCGCTTCACGCGGGCGCTGGGGCATGGGGATCTGGACCACGGCGATAATCATTCCGTGCACTCCTGGGTGTGGCTTGGCGCGATTGCCGAAGCGATGAAGGGGCGACATCATAGATGCGGCCGCGACTCTGCCAAGCACGCGGCGGGAACGGGGGGAAGAAGTGGTCCACTGCATTGACGATCGGCGCCGCCGGCGCAAGCGAGATCGGCTGGATGCCGCTCCCGGCGCCGCAACCGAGACCGGCGTCGTGCGCATGGCGCTTGCCTGGACGCGCCCGTGAACCGCGCCTTTCTGCCGATCCTGGCGACGCTCTATCTCCTCGGCTTCGCAAATCTTTTCCTGCGCCAGAGCTTCGGCGTCGTGGCGCCTGAGCTCGAGCGCGAGATGGCGCTTTCGCCTGCCGTTCTCTCGACGATCGCGAGCTCGCTTTTCTTCGCCTACGCGCTGATGCAGGTTCCGACAGGGATGCTGCTCGATCGCTTCGGCGGTCGCGTGGTGATGAGCACGATGCTCGTCTTCACGGCGATCGGGACTGCGCTCTTCGCGGCTGGCGGCTCAGCGGACATGCTCACCTTGGCGCGCATCCTCATGGGCCTCAGCACGGCCGGCGCTTTCACGGGGGCGTTCTATGTCTTGGTGAACTGGCTGCCGGCGGACCGCTTCGTGACGCAGACCGGGGCGCTCAACAGCTTTGCCGCGGTTGGTAATCTGTGCGCGACGGCGCCGCTTTCGGCGCTGATCGTGCTCATCGGATGGCGGCAAAGCTACTGGCTCTTTGCGGCGTGTGTCGCTGTACTGACGCTCGCGCTCGCGGTGATCGTACGCGACGCGCCGCCGGGGCACGTGCCGCGCACCACCAAGAAAGAGACATTCCGCGAGGTGCTGGCTGGCGTGCGCGAGGCCGTGCGGCAACCCGGCATGAAGCGCCTGCTCGTGGCGGGCTTGCCGATGTCCTTCTCGGGCGTGATCTCGGGTGTGTGGGGCGCGCCCTATCTCAAGCACATTCATGCCCTCGACAACATCGAGCGTGGCAGCATCCTGTTGCTGATGGCGATCGGTGGCATAGGCGGGCACTACTTCTACGGTCGCGTCGCCCGCTACTTCAACACACTGAAGTGGCCCATGCTCGTCGGCGGCACGATCATCCTTACGGTGGCGGCGCTGATGGCGCTCATGACGCGCCCGCCGCTGTGGCTCGTCACCACGCTCTTCGTGATCGCGAGCATCTGCAGCGCCTACCCGACGATCGTGATGACCCACGGCCGCGGGCTCGTACCGGCCCGGCTCTTGGGGCGCGGTGTCGCCGTCGCCAACATGGGCATCATGACGGCGATTGCGGGCGCGCAGTTCGTGTTCGGTTGGGTGGTCGGCATCTTTCCTGCCATGGCTGGTGTGCCGCCGGAAATGGCCTACCGGACGGCGTTCGGCGTGCAGGCGGCGATGGCGCTCGTCGGCCTCGTCATTCTCGGCCCCATCCGCGACGTGCATCCGCGCGGGTGAGCGCGGTCATTTCAGGCCGCGCACTTCTCCAGCAGCGGCACGACCCAGTCGATGAAGATCTGCAGCCGGCGGGAGAGTTGCCGGCGCTGCGGATAGAGCAGGGTCATCGGCAAGGGCGGGGCACGATGCGCCGGCAGAACCTCGACCAGTGCGCCGGTCGCCATCGGCTCGCGCACGTCGTAGGCCGGAATTTGGATCATGCCGAGGCCGGCAAGGGCGCAAGCAATGTAGGCCTCGGCATTGTTGACAATGACCTGGCCGTGCATGGGGCGGCTTCGCAGAGCGCCGTCCTCCTGCCACTCCCAGTCCTCGATGCGTCCCGTCGAAGGGGAGGCGTAAAGGACGGCCTGATGATCGTCGAGATCGGCTGGCGCGTGCGGCGTGCCACGCGCTGCGAGATAAGCCGGGCTCGCGCAGTTGATGAGCTCGAGGTCGGCAATGCGGCGCGCGATCAAGGTGGAATCGCCGAGCGGGCCGACACGGATGGCGCAGTCGACGTTCTCCTCGACGAAGTTGACGATGCGGTCGGTGATGCCGAGATCGATCTGCAGTTGGGGAAAGCGGGCGAGGAAGGCCGGAAGCGCGGGCGCAATGATCAGGCGGCCAATGCGGCCCGGAACGTCCACGCGCAGCTTGCCGCCGACGTCCGACGAGGACTGACGGAAGAGGCCTTCGGTTTCCTCCACATCGGCGAGAAGCCGCTGGCAGCGCTCGAAGAAGGCAATGCCGTCGTTCGTCAGCGAGACGCGCCGTGTGGTCCGGTTGAGCAGGCGCGCGCCAACACGCGCCTCGAGATCCCGGATGGCCGTCGAGACCGAGGAGCGCGGCAAGCCGAGTGAATTCGCGGCCACCGTGAAGCTCGCGCACTCGGCGACCCGGACATAGATGCGGAAGAGGTCGATGCGGTCCACGAGGCCAGCCTATTGTTCGGAATTTCCGATCAGTTTTGTTCGAACACGGCGATTTATGCAATGCACAACAACTGTGTAACGTCATCCCCGACGCGGCCGCGTAGCGCGGCTGCCATGTTTCGAGAGGTGGAGCGATGGCGGATCACAGCATCAAGGGAAAGACGGCCCTCATTGCGGGCGGGGCGAAGAACCTGGGTGGCCTGGTCGCGCGTGATCTGGCGGCGCACGGGGCGAAGGCAGTTGCCATCCACTACAACAGTGCGGCCTCCAAAGCCGCCGCCGATGCCACGGTCGCTGACGTGAAGGCGGCGGGCGCTGCGGCGTACGCCTTTCAGGCGGACCTGACCGGAGCTGCGGCCATGGAGAAGCTGTTCGTGGACGCAAAGGCGGCCATGGGCGGCATCGACATCGCGATCAATACCGTCGGCAAGGTGCTGAAAAAGCCGATTGCCGAGATTTCCGAGGCCGAGTTCGACGAGATGAGCGCCGTCAACTCCAAGTCGGCCTTCTTCTTCATCAAGGAAGCCGGCAAGAGCCTCAACGACAATGGAAAGCTGGTAACGCTGGTGACATCGCTGCTCGGCGCTTTCACGCCCTTCTACGCCGCTTATGCCGGTGGGAAGGCGCCCGTCGAGCACTACACACGCGCTGCGGCAAAGGAGTTCGGGGCTCGCGGCATCTCCGTCACGGCCATAGGCCCCGGGCCGATGGATACGCCCTTCTTCTATCCGGCCGAGGGCGCAGATGCGGTCGCCTATCACAAGACCGCTGCGGCGCTCTCGCCCTTTTCCAAGACCGGCCTGACCGACATCGAGGACATCATCCCGTTCATTCGCCTGCTGGTATCGGACGGCTGGTGGATGACCGGACAGACGATCCTGGTGAACGGCGGCTACACCACGAAGTGAGGGCGCACAAGCCCGGTTCTTCTACGCCCAAGGCAGACCTTGACCTTGACGTGGTGCGATCGTATTGCACGCGACGGTTGATTTATCCGTTGTCTTACTAGGAAAGCGCATGCATACGGTTATTGTGACGGCCGCTGGCCTCATATTGCTCGGAATGTTCCTCCTCCTCGCGCGCTTCTGGGCCTCCGATCGCGGCATCCTCGCGGTCGGCGCCAAAGCCTTCATTCCAGTATGGCTGGCGCTGACGCTGGTGAACCTCTGGATCGGCGTCCGCTACGCGGGCTACACTCTGCTCCAAGAGCTGCCGATCCTGGTGATCACCTTCGGCATTCCGGCCGTGGCGGCGCTCTTGGTCATAAAGCGAACCGGAGGGCGCAGACGCCCCTGAGAAGAAGATAATGGCTGCAGAGGCGCACGGCCCGGACCTCGTGAAGATTGTTGCGCTGCTCGGGGCGGCGGTCGTTGCCGTTCCGCTCTTCAAGCGCCTCGGGCTCGGCTCGGTGCTCGGCTATCTCGCGGCCGGGCTCGCAATCGGCCCGTTCGGCCTCGGACTCTTCTCGGATCCGCAGGCCATCATCCATGTCGCCGAGCTCGGCGTCGTGATGTTCCTCTTCATTGTCGGCCTGGAAATGGAGCCCTCGCGTCTCTGGGGGCTCAGGCGCGAGATCTTCGGGCTCGGAGCGCTGCAGGTCGGCACGTGCAGCGTGCTGTTGTCCCTCGTCGGCATAGTCCTCGGCTTTCCGCTCGGCGTGTCTTTCATCGCTGCGGCCGGGTTCGTCCTCACGTCGACGGCGATCGTCATGCAGGTGCTCGAGGAGCGCGGCGATCTCTCGACGCCCAAGGGCCAGCGCATGGTGTCGGTGCTGCTGCTCGAGGACCTCGCCATCGTGCCGTTGCTGGCGCTCGTTGCATTCCTCGCGCCCGGCGGCGCCGACGCGACGCTGATGGACCGCGTGACGGCAGTCGGCATCGGCATTGCCTCGATTGCCGCGCTGATCGTCGTCGGGCGCTACCTGCTCAATCCCATGTTCAGCCTGCTCGCGAATGCCAAGGCGCGCGAGATCCTGACGGCGGCGGCGCTGCTGGTCGTGCTCGGCTCGGCGCTGGCTCTGCAACTCGGCGGGCTGTCCATGGCCATGGGGGCGTTCCTCGCGGGCGTGCTGCTGTCGGAATCCTCCTTCCGTCACCAGCTGGAAGCCGACATCGAGCCCTTTCGCGGACTGCTGCTCGGGCTCTTCTTCCTCGGCGTGGGCATGGCGCTCGACCTTGGCGTCATCGCCAATAACTGGCGGCTCGTGCTGATCAGTGTCGTCTCCTACATGGTGCTGAAGTTCAGCGGCATCTATGTGGTTGCACGGCTCCTGAGGACCGGGCATCGCGAGGCGATCGAGCGCGCCGTGATCATGGCCCAAGGCGGCGAGTTCGCCTTCGTTCTCTATGCAGCAGCGACGAGCGTCGGCCTTCTCACGGGCGAGAAGAATGCCGTCCTGACCGCGGTGATCATCATTTCGATGGTGCTGACGCCGCTGATGATCATTCTGCATGATCGTCTGATGCCGCCGATGGCGCAGTCCATGGATGGTGTCGAGATCGCCCGAGGTCTCTCCGGCAATGTGCTGATCATCGGCTTCGGCCGCTTCGGGCAGATCGTCAGCCAGCCGCTGCTGGCGCGCGGCCATACGATCTCGTTCATCGAGACGGACACCGAGAGCATCAGAGATGGTGCGGAATTCGGCTTCAAGGTGCACTACGGCGACGGCACGCGCCTCGATGTGCTTCACGCAGCGGGCGCGGGGAACGCGCGTGCCATCATCATCGCCATCGACAAGCGGGAGGCGACGACGAGGATCGCGGAGATCTGCAAGGCCGAGTTCCCGCTGGTGCCGGTCTTTGCGCGCTCGTTCGACCGGACTACATCGCTCGAGCTCGTCCAGGCGGGTGTGGACTACCAGATCCGAGAAACTTTCGAGTCGGCACTGGCAATGGCGGAGGAGGCCCTCGTCAGGCTGGGGTGCGACCAGACGGATGCCGCGGACGTGATCGTCGAGTTTCGCCGGCGCGACGCCGAGCGCTTCGAGCTCGAAGCCAGTGGCGGACTTTATGCCGGTCGCGCGCTCCTCATAGGCAATATTCCGATCTCGCAGCGCCGCGGGGAGGAAACTGCCGATGCTGGCCATACTCTCGGCAAATCAGTGAGCTAAGGGCCGCCCGGATAAAGAGCCCGTGTGGCGCGGGCGTGCGAGGAGGGAGATCAGCAGCATGGCTGGCTGGCGGCTGCGGGCATTTCGGGCCTGCGCAGGAGCACTTCTTTTTGCGCTGGCGCTCGCCGGCGCGTCTCTCGCGGCAGCCGCGCAGCGCATTCCCGACGACCTCGCGGCACGGCTCAACGAGCGCCAGATCGCGACCTATCGCGCCTATCTCGCCGCGCGCGCGCCCTTCGATCGGCGGCTCGATGCCTACTGGGCCGAAGTGGATACGTTGCGCGAGGGACGGCGTCGCAAGCGGGCAGGCGGCGTTCCTTTGGCAGCGGCGGACTACGTCTCGGAGCATCCGCCGCAGTACGAGGGGCCGCCCATGCCGGCGGATGTCGCGAAGATCATCGCGGACCTGCGCCCGCCGAAGCCCGATACGGAGATCGCCGGTCTCCATGATTTTCTGGCGGCGGCAAAATCCGAGTACGGCTATGTGCCGGCGGCCGTCGCCGAGCGCGAGTTCAAACGGCGCTATGCGCTGGAGGCTCTGCGCGTTGGGCTCAGCAAGGCACAGGTCATCGACGTCTACTCACTGGAGACCGGCGGCCGCGGTGTCTACGACATGCAGGCCGGCATCGATCCGGAGACGCGCAAGGGCCGGCCGATCTCGACGGCGCTCGGCTATGCGCAGCTCCTCGCCGGCAACTCGGTGAACGAGGTCGCGAAGCACGGCGGCACGTTCATCAACCGGCTCGAAGACATGGCCCGCGCGCGCGGCGTCTCGCCAGGGCGCGCCGCGTACCTCAAGCGCAAGGCCGCGACCGTACGCAAGATGGTGCGCGCGGCGAAGTCGGTGCCTTACCAGTGGGGCCGCCACGTAGCGCTCGGCAACACGCCGCGCGGGCAGGGCATCCACGCGCTGAACCTCGATCCCGACATCGGGCCATGGCTGCAGGTCATCAAGCTCCGGGGTGTGCTGGATCATGGCCTGCACGCGGGCCGCACGTCGCTTTCGGGCCCGGAGCTCGAGCTGATGAACCTCGCCGGGCCGGGCACGGGCCTCGAGATGATGACGCCGATCGGGCGGCGGATGCCGACGACGAATTTCTTCACCCGCGCTGCCTATGGCCGCAACACCATCGTGCGCGAGAAGAACGGCGCCGAGCTGCTGGCGGCGCTGGAGCAGCGCATGCGCATCAACGAGAAGCGCGCCGGTGCCGTCGAGTTCGCGCGCATCTTCGATGAGATCGCCCGCGACCGCAGGTAAGCCGCGCGGCGGCGCCTTTTCCATCAGCCGGCGGGATTGCGCAGGCGCTCAAACCGACTATTGTGCGGTGCAGTATCCGCACTGACTTTCCCACAAGGACGCTCCATGGCCACCGCCCAACGCGCCGCCGCGCCCTCGACATCTGCGACCAATCTCGACGCCTGCGCCAGCGCGCTTGCGGCTGCGGAGCGGCTCCTGCAACTCGCGCGGAGTGCGGTCGGCACGAAGTCGGCGGCGGCGGGGCGCAGCGACAGCGCGCAGCACGCGCTGCATGGGCTGGCGTGGCTCGCGACGTACGTCGAGGCACTCCGGCAGATGCTCGGCTGGGCTCAGCGTCTCGAAGCCGACGGCCGGGCCGGCGAGATGGAGCGCCTGCTGGTCGGTGCGGCCTTCGGCGAGTACCTCGCGCAGATCGGCGGCGGCATTCCCATGAGCCAGGGCGAGATCGTGCGCCCGGGGCAGCTCGGCATTCCCGCAGCCGAGGTCGCGCGCTTTCTCGCCGGGCCGGCTGTGGCCGAGCTTGTCGAGAACGGTTTCTCCGATGATGTGAAGGTGCGCATTGCCGCGCTCATCGCTGACCAGCCGGGTGCGACGACCTTCGGCGATACCGGCATGGACGAGACGCTTGCCGCCATGCGCGAGGAAATGCGCAAGTTCGCCGTCGAAAAGGTGATCCCGCACGCGCACGAGTGGCATCTCGAAAATCAGTACATCCCGCTCGATGTCATTGCCGAGATGAGCGCCATGGGCGTCTTCGGCCTGACGATCCCGGAGGAGCACGGCGGGCTCGGGCTCGGCAAGGAGAGCATGTGCCTCGTCTCGGAGGAACTTTCGCGCGGCTATATCGGCGTCGGCTCACTCGGCACGCGCTCGGAGATCGCGGGTGAGCTGATCCTGCAGAACGGCACCGACGAGCAGAAGGCGAAGTATCTCGGCGCCATTGCCTCGGGCGAGATCCTGCCGACGGCGGTCTTCACCGAGCCCAACACGGGCTCTGATCTGGCCTCGCTCAAGACGCGCGCCGAGAAGCACGGCGATGTCTACAAGGTCTATGGCCAGAAGACCTGGATCACGCATCCCGTGCGCGCGGACGTCATGACGCTGCTCGTGCGCACGAACCCGAATGAGCCGGGCTACAAGGGCCTCTCCATGCTGCTCGCGGAAAAGCCGCGCGGGAGCGACGAGAACCCGTTCCCGGCCGAGGGCATGACGGGCGGCGAGATCGAGGTGCTCGGCTATCGCGGCATGAAGGAATTCGACATTTCCTTTGACGGCTTCGAGGTGCCGGCGAGCCAGCTTCTCGGCGGTGCGGAGGGGCAGGGCTTCAAGCAGCTCATGGCGACGTTCGAGTCGGCGCGCATCCAGACAGCCGCGCGCGCCGTCGGCGTTGCCCAGTCGGCGATGGACCTTGCGCTCAAGTATGCGCTGGAGCGCGTGCAGTTCGGCAAGCCGATCTATGCCTTCCCGCGCGTCGCCAACAAGATTGCGATGATGGCCGTCGAGACCATGATCGCGCGCCAGATCACCTACTACGCCGCGCGCGAGAAGGACGAGGGCCGGCGCTGCGATCTCGAAGCGGGTATGGCAAAGCTGCTCGCCGCGCGCATTGCCTGGGCCAACGCGGACAACGCGCTGCAGATCCATGGCGGCAATGGTTTCGCGCTCGAATATCCGGTGTCGCGCGTGCTCTGCGATGCCCGCATTCTGAACATCTTCGAGGGTGCGGCCGAGATCCAGGCCCAGGTCATTGCCCGGCGGTTGCTCGAAGGGGCGAATTGAGCAAAGTGCGCCTGCACCCGAGGTGCGAACTGTTGGCGCGGCTGAGCTCGGACCTCGGTCAAGCATCGCCGCTGTCGTGCCAGGTGGTGGATAACCTATTCTGCACATCCATCGGCTACCCTCTCAGTCAGGCGAGTGGGCCGTTTGGGAGCCATGCGGATGCCGGGTGAGCAAGGCGGTGGGTTGCGGGTGCGGCGCCGTTGGAGGGCGCTCAAGGCAATTCGCGTACTCGGAGTGATGGTCGCGCCGCTGGCCTTTGCAACACTGATACTCGTCATCTGGCCCGTGCCACAGACGCCGTTGCAGAATGAGGATTTCCTCCTGTACGGCATTTCACCGGGCGTGACGAAAGTGTTCGATCGATTGCACGAGAAGGATCCAGCAGCACTGGTGATCTACTATCGCCTGTTCCTGCTTTATGCGACGGTCGGTGGCATTGCAGGCATCGGTTTTCTCGCGCGTGGCTTCCGCTTGGGGCTGAAACGCGGGAACCGTAGTGACTACGGCATTCTGCTCTTCCTGCAATCCCCAGTCTTTCTCCTGTTCCTCGATGACCGGACCATGCGGAGTGGACGGTTTGGGCTTGTTATCCTTGCAGTCCTTTTCTGCATCATGTTGCCGCTGTTCT
>ERZ778025.2214-NODE-2214-length-11343-cov-5.441088_pt1 | contig 11343 bp, 10 predicted proteins | sample MGYA00375755_ERZ778025 | MGnify/ENA primary metagenome ERZ778025 (study PRJEB29350, sample SAMN05389825) | bioreactor metagenome | isolation source: Thiocyanate bioreactor | place: South Africa: University of Cape Town | collected 2014-03-17 ... | reverse complement strand
GATGGCGATGTCTTCCAGCATGGCCTTGCGGCGATCGCCGAAGCCCGGAGCCTTCACGGCGGCAACCTTGAGGCCGCCGCGCAGGCGGTTCACGACGAGGGTCGCGAGCGCTTCGCCTTCGATGTCTTCAGCGACGATCAGCAGCGGCTTGCCGGTCTGAACGACGGCTTCGAGAACCGGCAGCATGGCCTGCAGGCCCGACAGCTTCTTCTCGTGCAGGAGGATGTAGGCGTCTTCGAGTTCCGCCGTCATCTTCTCGGGGTTGGTCACGAAGTAAGGCGACAGGTAGCCGCGGTCGAACTTCATGCCCTCGACGATGTCCACTTCGGTGTCGAGCGACTTGGCTTCTTCAACCGTGATGACGCCTTCGTTGCCGACCTTCTGCATCGCCTGGGCGATCATCTTGCCGATGGCGCTCTCGCCGTTCGCCGAGATGGTGCCGACCTGCGCGACTTCCGAGGAAGACGCGACCGGCTTGGCGCGCTTTTCGATGTCCTTGATGACGGCGGCGACGGCGATGTCGATGCCGCGCTTCAAATCCATCGGGTTCATGCCGGCGGCAACCGCCTTGGCGCCTTCGCGCACGATCGCCTGGGCGAGCACGGTGGCGGTGGTGGTGCCGTCACCGGCGAGATCGTTGGTCTTGCTGGCGACTTCGCGCAGCATCTGTGCGCCCATGTTCTCGAACTTGTCCTCAAGCTCGATCTCCTTGGCGACGGTAACGCCGTCCTTGGTGATGCGCGGCGCGCCGAACGACTTGTCGATCACGACGTTTCTGCCCTTGGGACCCAAGGTCACCTTGACGGCGTTGGCGAGGATGTCGACGCCGCGCAGCATGCGGTCGCGCGCGTCTCCGGAAAATTTGACTTCTTTGGCCATTGGGAATTTCCTTTGTGATGGTCCTCATCCTGAGGAGCGGCTTTTGCCGCGTCTCGAAGGATGAGGCTGATGAATCTCGGGATTGTCGTCCTCGCCCTTCGAGACGGCAGCTTCGCTGCCTCCTCAGGGTGAGGACGTTGAAAGCGTGCTTACTTCAGCACGCCCATGATGTCGGACTCCTTCATGATGAGGAGTTCTTCGCCGTCGAGCTTCACTTCGGTGCCCGACCACTTGCCGAACAGCACAACGTCGCCGGCCTTAAGGTCGATCGGGATCAGCTTGCCGGATTCGTCACGGCCGCCGGGACCGACAGCCACGACCTGGCCCTGCGAGGGCTTTTCCTTGGCGCTGTCGGGGATGATGATGCCGCCTTTGGTCTTTTCTTCGGCGTCAATGCGCTTGACGACGACGCGATCATGCAGCGGGCGGAAAGATGTCTTGGCCATCGGAGTGTCCTTTGGGCGTTGCTTCTGAAAGATTTGACGTGCGGTGGAGCGCGGGCCGTGGATAATGGGAAAGCTAACCCGTTGAGATGACGCGGGCATTACCCTTAGCAATCGTGCTCCAAGAGTGCTAAAGACCGGCTCGGAATATGGCTTGCCACCGATCCTGTCAAGCGAGGCTCTTAAGGCCTTGGTGAGGCCAATATAGGATGATCTGGAAACCATAGATGGGACAATGCGGCGCGTTGACGGGGGTCAGCTCGCGCCGCGCGACGGCTGGTCTGCCAATCGGGCAGGCTGGGCCGCGTTCTTGCCGGGAGACAATATGACACATCAGCGAACCCACACCTCCAAGATCCTCACCTTCGCGGCCATCTCGGCGCTGTCCGGCCTGCTCGGGGCGTGTGGCGGCGGCAGCGGACTTGGCGGGGGCTTTGGTGGATTCGGTGGCTTCGGCGGATCGCAGCCCGCCGCTCAGGAACCGGCGGTCGCGCCTGAAATTCCGGCCACGATCCGTGCCGACGAAATCGCCGGCCGTTGGGGCCTCGCCTCATTCCACAAGCCTGACGACCGCACCCGCACCGAAGCGGCGGCCCGCGGCCAGTGCAAGAATCCCTATGTGATCGGGCAGGGCGCGACCGGCGGCGTCATCATGCATTTGCCGGATGAAGCGACCCCGCAGGAACTGCGCCTCAAAGGAAGCCAGAGCGGCAAGAACTATATCGGGCCTGCCGGTCCGGCTGGTGGCCAGCAGGATCGCGAGATCGTTTCGTTCGATGGCCGCGTGCTGATGACCCGCTTTATCGATCCGGACGCCAACAGCCGCTACGGCACCATGGTCTATGTCCGTTGCGCGCCGCGTGCATGAACGGTTCCGGCATGATCTGATGCCGGAATGATTTGCGATTCTGAAGATAAGAGACTGTCAGGGCAGGACCGGACGTGCTGATCTCCGGTCCCACCCGTGCCGTCGGCATCTTCTGCATCACCGAGATTCTGGCCTGGGGCGCGCTATTCTATCCGCCCGGGCTGACCATGCCGCATATCGCCGCCGCCCATGGCTGGTCGCTGGCGCAGACGCTGCTCGGATTCTCCATCGCGCTCGGTGTGTCCGGACTGGCATCGCCGCTGGCGTGCACCCTGGTCGAGCGGCATGGCGGTCATTACGTGATGGCGGGCGGCGCGCTGATCGGCGCGCTCGGCCTGCTCATCCTTCCGCTGACCAGTCAGTACTGGGCCTATCTGGCAAGCTGGGTCCTGCTCGGTGTCGCGCTCGCCTCCAACCTGTATGATCCGGCGTTCACGGCGCTGACCCGCATTTTCGGCATCGCCGCGCGGCGGCCGATCACGCTGGTGACGTTCGTCGGCGGGCTGGCTTCGACCCTGTCATGGCCCACGACGCAGATACTGATCGCCCATAGCGGATGGCGCAGCGTCTATTTCGTGCTGGCAGGCGTCATGGCGTTTGTCGTCGCGCCGCTTTATGTCTTCGTGCTCCCGCGCAACGCGGTCTATGTCCCGCCGCCTGTGCCCGAAGGTGTTGCGGCGCCCAGACTCGCGAACATCATTCCCGCCTCCGGCGCGCCGTTTCTTTTCATTGCGGCGGGCTTTGCATGTCACGCCTTCCTGCAGTCCGGCACGCTGGCGCATCTGCTGACCATCCTCCAGCGTGGCGGCATCGATGCTGTCACGGCCGTTGCAATCGGCGCGCTGTTCGGCCCGGCGCAGGTGCTGACCCGGATCGCGGATTTCGTCACCGGCGGCAGGCTGCATCCGCTCTGGCTGGTGCGGCTTGCGATGGGAACGATGGTCCTCGCATTCATCCTGCTTGTCGCCGCCGGGTTCGCGCCCGCCGTCGCGGCGACGTTCGCCATCATGCTCGGCGCGGCCAACGGCGTGGTTACCATCGCGCGGGGTGCGCTGCCGCTGGTGTTGTTCGGAGCTAAGGGCTACGGGCGCATCGTCGGGCGCATTGCGCGGCCGGCACAGATTTCTCAGGCCATCGCGCCGTTTGTATTTGCTTATGTGATCGACCGGTGGTCCGGGCCCGTGGCTCTGGAAATCATGATCGTCGTGGCGCTGCTGGCGCTGCTCTGTTTCAGCGCGATCCATCGGCCGAAATAAAAAAACCCGGAACGCGGTTCCGGGTTTTCAGAAACGGCGATGGCGTTCGGCTTAGTCGAACAGCGCGTCGATGTCGTCCTGCGAGACATGGCCTGCTTCATCCGGTCCCTTCGGGCCGTTGAGCAGGCGGGCGTCGCCCACGCGGGTGTCGACGATCGGTGGCGCATGCTGCTTGATCGCATCGACGCCGCCCCAGATGTCCATCATGACATTGATGTGATGCTCGATGAACTTCATCGTGGTCATCACCTTGCTGATGCGCTGTCCGGTGAGGTCCTGGAAGTTGCAGGCCTCGAAAATGCCGACCACGCGGTCCTGGATTTCTTCGCTGAGCCGCGTGTGCTGGTCCGGCGATGTGGTTTTGCCGAGGGCGGTCGCGGCCTGATCGATCGCTTCCGCGGCCTCGAGAATCTGCTGGGTGGCTTCTTCGGTGCCGCCGACCACGGCGCCGAGTTCGCCGGTGACCTTGGCCATTTCATCGCCGCTGAAGCTCTTGCCGTGAAGGACGGCGATTTCCTGCTTGGTGCGGGCGATGGCGTCGTGAATAAGATCGAGTTCGACCTTCAGCTTTTCGCACTGTTCGATCTGCGCGCGATAGCTGCCGAGCAGCTTCTGGGCGGCGGCGAGATCGTCGGGCGAGGGGGCGTCGTCACCTGCGTGGAGCGGCTGGGGCGAGGCCATCTGCGTGCGGATGGCGCGCAGTTCGCTCATGACCTGATGATGCTGTGCTGAAACGCTGCCGTCCTCCTGGACGATGACCGGCAGTTCGCCGGACTGCATGGTTTCGATACGATATCGCTTGCGCTGGATGGCCATTGGTTCCCCACTTCTGTGTTGTGGAACTTCTACACCACCGTGATTTAACGCGAAGTTTCAGAGGCAAACGCTTTTCCATTCGGTATGCGCGGGCGCACACCAACGGTTAACCATGCCAAGGCGGCATTCATCGAAAATAAACGCTACTGCGAAGAACACGCGCGATATGAGGACGTGGTGAATCGATGGGCCGCTTTCGTTTACCAAACTGACGCGAATTGAAACTTAAATGCATGTGTTCAGGGCGCGCTGTCCGCGCCAGCGACGAAACAGTAACGACGAAACAGTGCAGAGTACGTCGATGTCGAAAACAATTCCCCTCGCGCTTGCCGCCAGCGCCATCTGTCTTGGCGTCAGTTCTCACGCCTTCGCGTTCGACGAAGCCGCACCCGAAGACAATCCGCGCGTCATCTATGCGCGGCCGGAAGCCAACCCGCCGATGCCGATCCGCGTCGCCTATCAGGAACGGTCGAATATGGGCGGCGGCCTGATCGAATTTTTGTTCAGCGGCGGTCAGTCCGGCAATCCCGAATATGCGCAGCCGCGCTACGAGCAGCGCTATGAGCCGGTGCCGTCACGCGGCGGCCTGCCGCCGATGGATCCGCAGTATCGTCAGGAGATGCGGCAGGGCGATGTCTCGATCGAGCCGGGCCGCCCGGGCATCGATCCGAAATTCGAAAAGCAGGTGGTCGAATACGACGGCAAGTATGCGCCCGGCACGCTGGTGATCGATACGCCGAACAAGTTCCTGTATCTGGTGCAAGGCGGCGGCAAGGCGCTGCGTTACGGCATTGGCGTCGGCAAGCCGGGCTTCACGTGGTCGGGTGTAAAGACGGTCTCCGCCAAGAAGGAATGGCCGGCGTGGACGCCGCCGCCGGAAATGCTCAAGCGCCGTCCCGATCTGCCGCGCCACATGGAAGGCGGCCCTGAAAATCCGCTCGGCGCGCGCGCCATGTATCTCGGCACGTCGCTCTATCGCATTCACGGCTCCAACGAGCCATGGACCATCGGCACCAACGTGTCGTCCGGCTGCATCCGGATGCGCAACGAGGACGTAATCGATCTTTACGGCCGCGTGCCCGTCGGTACCAAGGTCGTCGTGATCTGAACTGGCGACACGGCTGCCTGGTTTGTGTCCCGGGCGCAGCGCAGCACTCTTGTGATGCGCTGCTGAACCGGGACCGTCGCGGACTAGAGCCGCCACGGCCTTGCGCGGTCCCGGCTCTGCGATGCACCGCTGTCGCGCTGCATCGCGTCCGGGACAAGTCTTGTTGAAGAATTCGGTTCAGAACCGTCAGGCGAAGTCGCTGTCGCCGCCGTCATCGAAGCCGGCGGAATCGAAATCGTCGTCATCGTAATCGCCGTCGTCCTGATCCTGGTCTTGGTCCTGATCGGCATCGGCCTGCGCCTGATCGTAGGAACTCTGGCGCTGGCTGTCGCCGCTCTTGCCGATGTCGTTGACGCCCGCGTCACGCGCGAGATTGCCCGACGACGATGCCGAGTCCCACGGGCTTTTGCTGGTTCCGGCATCGGCCGTGTTGCCGAACGACTGCTGGCTGCCGCCGCCCATCAGGCCGCGGATGCTGTTCATCAGCATCGAACCGCCGATCACGCCGGCTGCGGTTGCCGCCGCCGTTCCAAGGAACGATCCGCCGCCACCGCCGAACATGCCGCCGCCCGCATTGCCGGATCCCACGCCACCATAGCGCGGATCGTTCATGCGCGAATCGTCGTTGAGGCGCGCGTTGCCGAGCGCCTGACCACTGTTCCAGACCGGCCCGCGTTCGCCGGGGCGAACGCTTGGCACCGAGCTGCGACTTTGGCCCGGTCCGAGAATCGCATCGCGCATGGAATCGAGAAAGCCGCCGGACGGCTGCGGTTCCTGTTCCGCGCCTTCCAGTTCCTGAATGCGGGCGTTGGCGCGCTTGAGAGCTTCGTCCTGCACCAGCGCGGTCTGCACCAGCGAATAAACCGCGTTCGGCGCGCGGCGCAGGCCCTGCATGATCGCGGATTCCGCATCGGGCTCGCGCGGCGCCGTCTCCAGCTTTGCGAGACGGTCGAACAGATCGTCAACCAGTTGGCGTTCCTGCGGCGTCATGAATGTCTCCTCCAGCATCCGGCACCCGAATGCGAGGAAAAATGTAAGGCCGGTTTGTGTCGCGATAAGTCCCGGCGTGAATTAAATTTCGGAAAGTCGTCGGCAAGGTGCGACAAAAGGACATGGGGCGAGACCGAGTCCCGTCATCCTGAGGTGCGAGCACTTGCGAGCCTCGAAGGATGACGTGCCGAGAAACACCGTCGCCCTTCAAGACGCGGCGCTTTGCGCCGCTCCTCAGGGTGACAGCGGACTTAGCGTGACCTTGTTCGTCACAAGCAGCTTCGAAAAATCATCGCCCGCCAGAAACGCATATTCCCGTTCGCGCTGGTCCGTCACGTTGTCGATGCTCACCAGCATGTCGTCGACGAAGCCAGGATGGCACATCACAAGGCCGCCGTCCGGCAGGCCGTCAAGAAAGCCGGCCAGCGCCTGTCCGAAGTCACCGCCGCGCACCATGTCATAGGCCCCGGCGAATCCGGGATTGAAAGCGATTCCGGCGCGGGCACTCTTCTTGCGGAATGTCTCGCTCAACGTATCGAGCAGCAGCGCCTTCGGATTACCGAGCCGCTGCGCGAGCGGCAGGCTGCGGCCGCACTGGCGCATCCACGCGCCGGGCGCGGCCTGCTTCACCGCCGCGAGAAATGCGTCACGGATTTGCGGAAACAGTTGCACATGCTGGTGACCGTCCACGTAGTCGGGCGCGCGGCCGAACAGCTCGCGGAAGGCCGCGATCTGCGCCAGCAGTTCGGCCTGCACGATGTCGGGATCGAGCCGGCGCATCAGGCTGGCGCGCAAGAGGCGCGCGAGCGGCAGGAACTGTCCGCCGTCCAGCGGTCTGAAATACATGGTCAGTGGGTTGAACGGCGCGGTCAGCGTCGCATGCAGGCCGATCGTGCAATTCGGATTGGCGGCGACAGACTGTTTCAGCGCATCGATCTCGGTATGGTCCACCGCGCCGCCGACCACCATCACTGAGGTGGCGTTGAGTCTTTTCTTGTCGATCAGGTCGCGGATCGCGCGATTGACGCCGGGACTCATGCCGTAGTCGTCGGCACAGAGCCAGATGCGGCGTGGTGGCATGTTCGCGGTCATTCGGCCACGGTCTGCGGCGTCTTGGCGACGGCGGTCTCGGCGGTCTTCACGCTGTGCTCCGCGACGAAGTAGATCGGGCGCGCCTTGATCTCGGACAGGATCTTGCCGATGTACTCGCCCATCACACCGATCATGATGAGCTGCACGCCGCCGATGGTCATCAGGCCGACCACCAGCGAGGGATAACCCGGCACGGACTTGCCGCTGACCACCGTCTCCCACAGGATCGACAGGCCGAACAGGAAGGCGACGAAGGCGAGCAGCAGGCCGAGCAGGCTTGCCACGCGCAGCGGCGCCACCGAGAACGAGGTGAGCCCTTCGATCGATAGGCCGAGCAGGCGGCTGATGTTGAAGGTGGTCACGCCATGCGCGCGCGCCTCGGGTTCGTAATCGACGCGGATCTGGCGAAAGCCGATCCAGCTCGCCAGTCCCTTGAAGAAGCGGTTGCGCTCCGGCAATTGGCGCAGCGCCGCCGCGGCGCGCGGCGACAGCAGGCGGAAATCGCCGGCATCTTCCGGGATTTTCTGGCGCGAGCCCCAGTTGATCAGGCTGTAGAACGTGCGCACGCTGAGGCGGCGCAGGAACGACTCGTTGTCGCGATGCGCCTTCGCGGTATAGACCACGTCGTAGCCGTCGTCGATCCAGTGGCCGACCAGCTTTTCGACCAGCTCCGGCGCGTGCTGGCCGTCGCCATCCATGAACAGCACCGCGCCGCGGCGCGCATGGTCGAGGCCCGCCATCAGCGCGGCCTCCTTGCCGAAATTGCGCGACAGCGACACCACCTGCACGTCGAGGGCATTGGCAGCAAGATTGCGGGCAACGCTCAGCGTCGTGTCGGTCGAGCCGTCGTCCACATAGACGACTTCGCAGGTGAGGCCGTAGCGCTGCTTCAGCGTCGCCGCCAGATTGCACAGCCGCGCGTGCAGCGGTTCGAGGCCTGCGCCTTCGTTGAAGGCGGGCACCACGATGGAGAGGCCGGCGGAGGCCGGAATCCGGCCGCCGTCCGAAAGGTTTGACACATCAACACCCGATGTCATCGCTTTGCTCGCTCGCCTATGTTCCCGGCTCCATCCTCTTGATGAGATGGATTGCCGGGTCAAGCCCGGCAATGATGGGCCACGACATTTATTGTCACGCGCGTATTCGTCGCGGCATCCGCCTTGCCCACATCATCGATTCAGAAACGCTTCGAGCTTCGCGAACAGCGGGTTCTCGCGGTCGTACACATAGTCCAGCGAGGCGATGGACACAGTGTCCGCGCCGTGGGTGCGCAGGAAGCTCGCCAGCGCGTAGAGCTGGCTCGGCGGGCAGTGCAGCGTCAGCATGCCCGACGAGGTTGGCCCACCGAACGGCGAGACCACGCCGAACCGGGTGTGCGCTTCTGTCAGCAGGGCATCGTTGCAGGCCGCAAAGCGGGTGCGGACTTCCTTATACTTGCGCGCGCGAGCGCTGGCCGCGATGTGGTCGAGGATGATCCGCGCGGTGTCGCGGGCCTGCGGCGACCAGTCGGCGTCGCGCGAGGCCACGAGATTGGCGTGGCTGCGCAGCATCACGCCGTCGTCGAGCACCTTCAGCCCGTTGGCCACGAGAGTTGCCCCGGTGGTGGTGATGTCGACAATCAATTCAGCCGTGCCGGCGGCGGGCGCGCCTTCGGTGGCGCCGGCGCTTTCCACGATGCGATAATCGACCACGCCCTGCGCGGCGAAGAAGTTGCGCGTCAGGTTGATGTATTTGGTCGCCACTCGCATGCGATGGTTGTGCCGCGCGCGGAACGAGGTCGCGACGTCATCGAGGTCCGCCATGGTGCGCACGTCGATCCAGGCCTGCGGCACCGCGACCACAACATTGGCGCTACCGAAGCCGAGACTCTCGATCAGCAGAACGCGCTTGTCCGCGTCGTGAATGTTTTCGCGGATCAGGTCTTCGCCGGTGATGCCGAGATGCACCGCGCCGCGCGCAAGCTGCGCCGCGATTTCGCTGGCCGACAGATACGCGATCTCGACATTGTCCAGCGCGGGAATGGTGCCACGATATTCACGGGCACCGCGCGGTTTGGCGAGTGTCAAATTGGCCTGTGTGAAAAAGGCTTCGGCGTTTTCCTGCAGGCGTCCCTTGGAGGGAACGGCGACGACGAATGGCGCGGTCATGCGACGCTCCCTTGGCTGAGCGCTTCGATCCAGATCGAGAACCCGACGGCCGGGATTGGCTCGCGCGCGCCGAGCCGGGTCAGAAGGCCGTCGTAGCGTCCGCCGCCGACAAGAGGCTCGGTGCCGTTGCCTTTGGCGTGCAATTCAAATTCGAAGCCGGTGTAGTAATCGAGCCCGCGGCCGAACGCGGTGGAGAAGCGGATGGATGTTGTATCGATGCCGCGCGCCGCGATCAGGCCGTTGCGACTCTCGAACAGGTCGAGCGCGGCATTCAGATCGAGCTTCGCATCGGCGGCGAGGGCGCGAAGCTGTTTCGCTGCGTCGCCGGGTTCGCCCGCGATGCCGAGAAAACGCTCGATCAGGTTCAGCGCATCGCGCGGCAGCGCGCCGCCTTTCAGCGTCGATTGTTCGAGGAAGCGGTCGGCGATTTCCGACACGGTACGGCCGCCGACATTGGTGGCGCCTGCGATCGACATCAGGTCGGTGACCAGCGCCAGCGCGGCCTTGCGGTCGGAGCCCGCCAGCGCGGCCAGCACGCCTTCATATTCGTTGCGCGTGCCGGTCTCCAGCGTCAGGCGCTGCAGGTCCTGCGCGAGCGAGACCTTGCGGTTGAAATCCTTGATCAGCCGGCGTTTCCATACGGGGTAAAGATCGAGCGCATCGATCAGCGCCGCGAACAGGCCGACATCGCCGGTGCGGATATCGAGGTTGGTCACGCCGAACGCGGCCGCCGCTTCGATGCCGAGCGCGAGCATTTCTGCATCGGCCGCAGCGCGGTCCTGCCGGCCGAAAGACTCGACGCCCGCCTGATTGAACTCGCTGGGCTTGCCGCCGCGAAAACGGAACACCGGGCCGAGATAGCAGAAGCCCGCGGGTGCGCCCGCGCGCGGTGAGGCGAGGTAATCGCGCGCCACCGGGATGGTGAGGTCCGGCCGCAGGCAGAGTTCCTCGCCGGTCGCGTCGGTGGTGAGGTACAGGCTCTTGCGGATGTCCTCGCCGGACAGATCGAGAAACGGCTCGGCCGGTTGCAGGATCGGCGGCCGCGCATGGGCATAACCGGCCCGCGCAAAGTTTTGCAGCAGGGCCTCCGCCTGAGGGGCGGAGCCGGTCGCGGTTGCGGCGGTGGTCTGGCTCATTTCTTCGGTATCCGGCGGCATGAAAGGCTTGAATCGGCAGTCCCTTAGCACGGGACTGGCGGGGTTTCGACGGCGATCCGGAAAAGGGCTTAATGATAGCCGCCCGGAGATGCAACTTTTGCGGGTATTTTGCTATTTCCAGTCGCCGAGGACGGTCTGCCCCCCGGCCAGCGCTGCCACCGCCGCCGTATCCGCGCGCAGGATACGCGGTCCGAGCGACAGCCGCACGACCTTCGTCTGTTTCAGGAGGCGGTCGCGTTCGTCCTCGGCAAATCCGCCCTCGGGACCGATCAGCACGTCGATGCCGCCAGCGGCGTCAGCGCCCGCAAACGATGCCATGGGATCGGAGATAGGGGCGTCTTCATCGCAGAACACCAGCAGGCGCTGGCCGTCCCGCGCGCCGAGCCAGCGCTCCAGCGGCTCGGGATCGCGGACCTCGGCGAGGCTGAGAATGCCGCACTGTTCCGCCGCCTCGATCACATTGGCACGCATGCGCTCGACATTGATGCGGCTCGCTTGCGTATGGCGTGTCGTAACCGGGCACAGCGCGGAGGCGCCCATTTCGACGGCTTTCTGCACCATGTAATCGAGCCGCGCGTGCTTGAGCG
>ERZ778025.2213-NODE-2213-length-11351-cov-4.632348_pt1 | contig 11351 bp, 9 predicted proteins | sample MGYA00375755_ERZ778025 | MGnify/ENA primary metagenome ERZ778025 (study PRJEB29350, sample SAMN05389825) | bioreactor metagenome | isolation source: Thiocyanate bioreactor | place: South Africa: University of Cape Town | collected 2014-03-17 ... | reverse complement strand
CGCTGCTAAGATGCGCCGCTCACGTGGGGCGGTAGCTCAGCTGGGAGAGCGTCGCGTTCGCAATGCGAAGGTCGTGGGTTCGATCCCCATCCGCTCCACCACGTCATGCAAGAGGCCGGATCGTCCGCAAGCGAGGGCGCCGGCCTTTTTCCTGTCCGGCCCGCACAGGCGTACCATCGGCCCCGACCAGCTCCGCGTCGGGGCGGTGCGCGCAAAAGCATGACGGGGACCGGATCATCCTTTGCCGAAGGTTCGACGGACGCCCTGTTCGCCGAGGTCTACGCGCGCCTCAAGGCGATGGCCGCCCGGCAACTGAATCGACGCCAGGGCGCCACGCTGGACACCACCGAGCTGGTGCACGAGTTGTACCTGCGCATCGGCCAGAACGAGGCACTGCACTTCGAACACCCGGCGCAGTTCTTCAGTTACGCCGCGCGTGCCATGCGCCACCTGCTGACCAACCGCGCCCGTGACCGGCTGCGCCTGCGCGCCGGCGGTCAATGGATGAAGGTCACCCTGGACGAGGACGATGTCCGGCTCGCGCTGGATACGGCCGCCCAGGCGCTGACGCTGGATGCCGCGCTGAACGCGCTGGAACAGACCGATGCGCGCGCCGCCCGAGTGGTGGAGCTGCACTATTTCGCCGGGCTGGGCCTGCAGCAGATCGCCGACACCCTCGGCCTGGCGCGGCGCACGATCGACCGCGACTGGCGCTTCGCCCGGGCCTTCCTCAAGGCGCACATGGACTGAGCCGGTCACGTCGCAATCGGGCGCGCAGCGGGGTTAAACGCAGGCAGGTCATTCGGCAAGGGCGCTCCACGTGGACTCCACACCGACATTGCGCGAGTTGTTCGAAACAGCGCTGCAGTTGAGCGGCGCCGCGCGCATGGACTGGCTGGCCGCGCACTGCCTCGACCCGCAACAGCGTGAAGAGATCGAACGCATGCTCAGCGCCGACACCGCCGACGACGACTGGCTGCCCGGCGACGCCGTCGACGCGGCGCGCGTGATCGGCGAGGCCGGTGTCGCCGCGGCGATGCCGCCGGGCAGCCGGATCAACGCGTTCGAACTGATCGAGGTGCTGGGTGAAGGCGGCTCCTCCACCGTATTCCGCGCCGCGCGCCAGGAAGCCGGCGTGCGCCAGGAGGTCGCCCTCAAGCTGCTGGCGCGTGGCCTTTACACGCCGGCTGCGCGCGACCAGTTCCGGCGCGAGCGCGAGGCGCTGGCGCGGCTGCGCCATCCGGGCATCGCGCGGCTGATCGAGGGCGGCATCACCGAACAGGGGCTGGCCTATATCGTGCTGGAACTGGTCGATGGCGTGCCGATCACCGACTACGCGCGCGATCGCCGCCTGCCGCTGCGCCCGCGCCTGCTGCTGTTCCTGAAGGTGTGCCGCGCGGTGGCCGCAGCACATCGCGCGCTGATCGTGCATCGCGACCTGAAGCCTTCCAACGTGCTGGTCACCACCGACGGCGAGGTGAAGCTGCTCGACTTCGGCATCGCCAAGCTGCTCGACGACCGCACCGATGACGCCACCCGCACCCAGCACCGCGCGCTCACGCCGGCCTATGCCGCGCCGGAGCAGTTCTCCCGCGAACCAGTGACCACGGCCACGGATGTCTATGCGCTCGGCGTCCTGCTCGACGAACTGCTGTCGGGCCGGCGACGGACTGCCGGCGAGACCGGCCCGCCGTCCACGCGTTCGGACGCCGTCTCGCGCAGGAGCAACTCGCGCACCGCGCGAGCATGGCAGCGCCCGTTGCGTGGCGACCTCGACAACATCGTGCGGATGGCCACCGCCACCGACGCAGAGCGCCGCTATGCCTCGGCCGGCACGCTCGCGGACGACATCGAACGCCACCTCGATCACCTGCCGGTGCTGGCGCATCCGCCCTCGCCCTGGTATCGGGCCGGCAAGTTCATCGACCGCCATCGCGGCGGCGTGGTGATCATGACGGTGCTCGTGCTCGCCGTGCTCGTCTCGCTCTCCACCGCGCTGTGGCAGGCGCACGTTGCGCGCCGGCAAGCCATCCGCGCGACCATGATGCGCGACTTCGTCGAGGACCTGTTCGCACCGATCCAGTACGGCGTTGCCCCCGCGAAGCAGCCCAGCCTCGGCGAGCTGCTGGCGCGCGGCGTGGCAAAGCTCGACCACTCGCCGCAACTGGACGACGCCGGTCGCGTGGACCTGCTGGCGATGTTCTCGCGCCTGTACGAGAACCTCGGCGAACCCGCGCAGTCGCGCAGGCTCGCAGACCGGGCCGTTGCCCTGTCCGCGCGGGCGCTGGCGCCCACCGACATCGAGGCGATCCGCGCGCTCACCGCACGCGGTTACGCCGAGGTGCGCACGGAGGATTTCGCGGCCGGCGGTGCCGACCTGCGCCTGGCCCGCCGGCGCATGCGCGCGCAAGGCATCCATGGCGAGGACCTGATCCGCCTGCTCGGCCCGCTGGCCGCGGTCGAGAACAGCGAAGGGCATGCCGACGCCGCGCTGCAACTCTCCCGCGAAGCGCTGTCGGAGCGGATCGCCACCTGGGGACCGGACGACGCCCGCGTCGGCATCGGCTACAACGACGTCGCCTCCGCACTGGAAGGCCTGGCGCGCTACGACGAGGCGATCCCGATGTGGCGCAAGACCCTGCAGTTCGAACTCGCGCATTTCGGCCCGTCCAGCAACGAGTCCACGCTGGCGCTGGCCGGCCTGGCCTCGTCCGAATATCGCGCCGGCGACTGGGCGCAGGCGCACCGGCATTTCACGCAAGCGCTGGCGCTGTACACGCGCCATGGCGGCCAGCCGCAACTCACCCAGGTGTACGCGGCGCAGAAGGCGTGCGTGCTGGAAGGGTTGCGCGCCGATCGTGCCGCTGCGCAGGCGCGTTGCCGCCAGGCGCAAGCATGGTCGGCGGACGGTTTCGGAGAAACCAGTGCGCTGCACGGCGATTCGCTCGAAGCCACCGCGTTCGGCCTGGAGGAAGCCGGCGATCTGGCCGGTGCGCGCGAATTGTTTGCCGCCGCGCGCCAACGCTACGGCGACAGCCCGGCCAATCGCATGCGGGTCGGCCGCATCGACAGCGAACTGGCCGGCATCGACCTGCTGGAGGGCCATCCCGAACAGGCACGCACACTGCTGCCGGCAGCGATCGCCGGCCTGCGCACGCGTTCCTGGCCGATGCCTCCGCTGATCGCCGAGGCGCGCTTGCTGCTCGCCTGCACCGAGGCTCCCGGCGCGGGGTGTCCCGACGATCTCCAGGCCAGCGTCGATCGCGACGTGGCTACCGCCGCTTCGCGCCACGATCCGCAGCTGCTGTGGGTGCATACGCTGCGCGCCCGGGTCGAACTGCTGCGCGGCGAACCGGAGCTGGCCAGGACCGAGCTGGCCACCGCGATCGCCAACGCCGCCCGCGAATTGCCACCGGCCCATCCACGCCAGCTTGCCGCGCAGCTGTGGCTGGCCATTGCAACGGCGCGCACGGGCGATTGCGCCGCGGCATCGGCCAGGGCACGGGCGGCCAGCACGATCATCGAAGCGAACCGGCTTGCCGCCCATCCCGGGCTCGCCGGCCCGCAGGCGATGCTGCGTCAACCCATCGCCACCTGCGTCGCCTTGCCGAACTGACGGGAAACCCGTCACCTCCTCGGCAACCCGCTGTCCACATGGTTCACGCGCCTGGTCTGGCGCATGTCGCAATTGCCGCCGCGTCGGTGTTCTGCGCAGTGTCCACCCGCGCAAGGGGCGCGCGTGCGCACGAGCTACCAGGGAGGTCGACCACCATGTTTCATCATCACGCGATCCATGCGGCCGCGCGGCAGCTGGCTGCCGTGGCTGCACTCTTGCTGCTCGCGTTTGCCGGCATGGCGTCGGCCCAGGACAGCCGACCGGCGCCGGCATCAGCAGACAACGCCGTCACCGCCGACCCGTCCGGCTGGCTGCAGACCAGCACGCCCAGCGGCCGCATCGACATCGACAACCCGTTCTTCGCCAGCCTCGGCAGCAACGGGCGCTCGTGCGACTCCTGCCATCGCCAGGCGGAGGGCTGGACGATCTCCGCCGCCGAGGTGCGTGAACGCTTCCGGCAGAGCAACGGCACCGACCCGATCTTCGCCCTGGTCGACGGCGCCGTTTCGCCGCTTGCGGACGTTTCCAGCGTCTACGCGCGGCGCATCGCCTACGCCATGCTGCTCAAGCGCGGCGTGCTGCGCATCGGCATGCCGATGCCGGCGCACGCCGAGTTCAGACTCACTGCCGTGGACGATCCCTACGGCTACGCCAGCGCGCGCGAGTTGTCGCTGTTTCGCCGCCCGCTGCCAGCCACCAATCTGATCTGGGACACCGCAGTGATGTGGGACGGACGCGAGACCTTTGCCCCGTTCAAGCCGCCGATGGATGCCGGCATCGACATCGGCGACATCGACGCCAGCCTGGCCTCGCAGGCGCGCGATGCCATCCTCGGCCACGAGCAGGCGGGCAGCGTGCCGGATGCCGCCGTCATCGACCGGATCGTCGAGTTCGAATCGCACCTGTTCACCGCGCAGTCGATCGACCGGCAGGCCGGGCGCCTCAACGACGACGGCGGCATGGGCGGGGCCAGCATCCTGGGCCAACAGCGCTTCTGGGTCGGCATCAACGACACTTTCGACAACGATCCCACCGGCGAACCGTTCGACCCGCGCGCCATGCGCCTGTTCGACAGCTGGAACGATCCGCGCGCGTCACTGAGCCGCGACCCGCGCGATCGCGCACGCGCCGCGATCGCCCGCGGCGAGCAGTTGTTCAACCACATGCCGATCGACATCAGCGGCGTGGCCGGCCTCAACGACGTCACCGGCGTGCCGGTCATCCACGGCAGCTGCAGCAGTTGCCACAACGCGCCGAATATCGGCAACCACTCGGTGGCATTGCCGGTAAATATCGGCATTGCCGACGCCAGCCGGCGCACGCCGGATCTGCCGCTGTACACGCTGACCCGCTACAGCACCGGCGAGGTGGTGCGCACCACCGACCCGGGCCTGGCCATGCTGACCGGCAAGTGGGCCGACATCGGCAAGTTCAAGGGACCGATCCTGCGCGGCCTGGCCGCCCGCGCGCCGTACTTCCACAACGGTTCGGCGGCGACGTTGATGGACGTGGTCGATTTCTACGACAGCCGCTTCAACATCGGCATGAGCGCCGGGCAGAAAAGCGATCTGGTGGCATTCCTTTCGGCGTTGTGAGAGCCGGCCGGCAACTCAGCGGCTCGACGTCGCGGGCTGCGCCGAGCCAAGTCGTTGTTCGACGGCGGGACTGAGGCCGCGCATGAAGCGTTCGACGGCATCGGTGTAATCCGTAGGCAAGCCGAGTTCGGCATTGATCCGCCCATGCGAGAGGCCTTCCTCCAGCACGCGAGCCTCTCCACCGAAAGACTTCGCCTTGCGCACGAAATCGTGCGCACGCGGGCAGGACTCCCGCCGCTCGCTGGAGCACACCGCCAGAAACGGCGCCATGCGGCCACGCATCTGCTGGTACGGCGATGCCGCCAGCCAATCGGCGGGCTGCGAACCGAAGGCATCGTCGTACAGGCGCGGGTGCCGGCCCTGCATGATCTGCACGACATCCAGCGCGGCGCTGTCCAGCGAGACCGTGCCCAGCCAGGGCTGCGCGCCCTGCTCGCGCGCCAGCGCCGGTTCGGCACTCAGCAGGGCCACCAGATGCGCGCCGGCCGAATGCCCCATCAGGATGAACGCGCGAGGATCGGCTCCCCAGCTCTGTGCCTTGCGTTGCGCCAGTGCCAGCGCGCGGGCCACATCCTGCGCCTGCTGCAGCGGCGTTGCATCCGGCAGCAACCGGTAGTTCGCCGAAATGACCACGAAGCCGCGCGGCAACCAACGATCGACCTTGTTCTGGACCACGCCACGCGCCGCCTTGTCGCCACGCCGCCAACCGCCACCGTGCACCATGAAGATCACCGGTGCTGCGCTGGCATGCGCCGGCAGATACACATCGAAACGCTGGCGCGGATCGCTGCCGTAGGCCACGTCCTGCACCAACCGTGCGCCCGGCGGCAAGTTCACCGGCCCGCGCGATTCGTGCTGCGCCGTTGCACCATGCCGCTGCAACAGCCGCTCGCGCAACGCACCGGATTGTGCCGTCGCCACCAACGGCAACAGCACCAGGCTCATCCATGCGAACGATTGGAACGCCAAACGAAAGTCGCGACCCATCATCCCCTCCCGGAAGCTACGAAGCCAAAACTCTCGCGCGCCACGCCGGCGCACGTCGCCCGCCTTCAACGGATCGCGAGCACCCGGGTTGACTCGCCGCACGCGGCACGGCCCCTCAGTCCCGTTCCCGGGCAGACGGGGCCGTCGCTGCAATCGGCATCCGGTGCGGGGCGGGCCAAGGACCAGTGCCCGCATACAAAAAACCCATCAGGCGAATCACTCGCCTGATGGGTTTGCATTGGTGGAGGTGGCGGGAGTCGAACCCGCGTCCGAAGGCGTTCAATGCCCGGATCTACATGCTTAGCTCACCGTTCGATCTCGTTTCGCGACAAGCACGGCAGGCAAAGCGCACCGCGAAACCAGCCTGATTGATCTTGCCTACGACCGCCAGGCGACAGTCTTCGGCGATCTCATGATAATGACCCTACACCGACGAGCATGAGCACAAGTGGGTTCGGGGCTTACGCCTTAAGCGGCGAGAGCGTAGTTGTCGTCGTTGGCAACTATGAGTTTGCTGCTGGATTAACGAGGAAAGCTGCCCCCTCGGCATGCACCAAGCCATCTCACTGCCCCCGTCGAAGCCAGAACACCCCCGGGGAAAATGGCGACTCGCCCGGAGTATATGGGGCCGTCACAAGCAACCGCAATCGCGGCTGACGTCGTCCGGGCGATTCGTTCATGTCGGATCAGACGGCCTCGACGGGAAAGACAAGGTCGCGTGTCATGTCGGGGGCCATTTCGAAACGCGAAGCTCCCTTCCGTCGAGAGTGCGATGGGGCGGAGTGTTGTTCAGGTGCGAGGGCAACGTCTATACTTGCGCGGTTGCATCACCCAAGTCGCCGTACCAGTGGGAATGAACTCGATGACTCGATTGCACATGCTTGGCCTCGTTGCGGCCACGGCTCTCTTCGCTGCAACCAGCGCTCATGCCGAAGGCGACAAGGCCGCCGGCCGCAAGCTGGTCTACACCTGCGCCGGTTGCCATGGCGTGCCCGGCTATACCAATGCCTACCCGCAATACCCGGTGCCGAAGATCGCCGGCCAGAACGAGCAATACATCGTCAACGCGCTGCATGGCTACCAGAGTGGCGACCGCAAGCATCCGACCATGGATGCGCAGGCGCAGAGCCTGTCCGACACGGACATCCAGGACATCGCCGCCTATCTTTCCAGCCTCGCCAAGTAATCGCCAAGGATCTTCCGCATGAACCGTGTGCTTACCCTGATCTCCTTCGGCGCCGTGCTGGCATTTGCTTCCACCGCAGCGCTCGCCAACGGCAATGCCGCCAACGGCAAGACGAAGGCCGCCACCTGTTTCGCCTGCCACGGCACGGACGGCAACTCGGTCGATCCGCAATACCCGCGGCTGGCCGGCCAGTACAACCTTTATCTGCAGCAGGTCCTGCACGAGTACAAGAGCGGCCAGCGCGACAATCCGATCATGAAGGGCATGGTGGCCACGCTGTCCGACCAGGACATCGAAGACATCTCGGCCTACTTCTCCAGCCTGCCCGGCAAGCTGGACACGCTGAAAGGTCATATCGGCGGCGACAACTGAAGCTCGCCGACGTGGCAACAAGAGGCCCGCCATGCGGGCCTTTTTGTTGACTGCGGGATAGGCGGGCCCGGATTCAGGCCATCGCTGACTTGCCCTCGTGCCGGCTGTAGTACGGTTTCTCGCCGCCGGAGTGATCGGTGGCGTCGCGCACCGCGGTGACTTCGGGGACCTGCTCGCGCAAGGTCTTTTCCACACCTTGCTTCAAGGTGACATCGACCATGCCGCAGCCATGGCAGCCGCCGCCGAACTGCAGCACCACCGCGCCATCGGCATCGACTTCCAGCAAGGTCACCCGCCCGCCATGCGACGCCAGCCGCGGATTGATCTCCGCCTCGATCACGTAGCGCACGCGCTCGATCACGCCAGCATCCACGCCGGGCACGTGCCCCTTGATCTTCGGCGCGCGGATGTTGAGCTGGCCGCCGGTGGCGTTGGGCTCGAAGTCGATGCTGGCCTGGTCCAGCCAGCTGGCGCTGTCGCCATCGACATGGAACTCGAAACCGGCGCACTCGATCGTCCATTCGCCACCTGCCAGATCGGCAGGCTCGCAGAACTCCAGCTCGCAGTTGGCCGCCGGCGTGCCCGGCGCCGTGACCCGCAGGCGAATGCCCAGCCCCTCGATGCCTTGCTGGTCAAGCAGGCGCAGGAAGTGCTGCTGCGCCCGCGGGGAAATGTCGATCATGCCTGGCTCCGCTGTTCATGGACCGGGGGCGGCGAGCCCTCACCGGTGAATCAGCACCATTTTAGTCCAGTTTCGAGTCCAATGGCTGGCGTCGCCATGCGCTTTGACTTTTCGCGTGCCAGCTTCGACCCTTCCCTTCTCACTTCAAACCTGCATGGAGCCTTGCGATGAACGCCACCGAACTGTCGAACCAGCACTGCCAACCGCGCAAGGGCAAGCAGCACGCGCTCGCTGCCGAGGAAGCCGCCAAGCTCCTGCGCGCATTGCCGGGCTGGCAACTGCGCGAGGACGGCAAGGCCATCGTCAAGGATTTCAAGTTCGAGGATTTCCACCGCACCCTGGGCTTCATCAATGCCGTGGGCTTCATGGCCAACCACGAGGATCACCACCCGGACATCGAAGCAGGCTACGGCCATTGCCAGCTGTTGTGGTCGACCCACGACGTGGGCGGGCTGTCGATGAACGACTTCATCTGCGCCGCGCGGGTCGACGCCCTGCTGGCGCGGTGATCAGAAGTCGGTGCGCGACTTCTCGCGGGTATAGACCAGCCGCTTGCCCTTGACGGCAAGCGTGTCGAGGAAATCCTTCAGGTCCGCCGGCAGCGGAGCCGAGAAACTGTAGGAGCGCCCATCCAGGTCGAAGCTCAGGTGGGCCGCATGCAGGAACATCCGGTGCAGCCCCATCTCGCGGTAGCGCTTGTTCATCTCGCGATCGCCGTACTTCGGGTCGCCAGCCAGCGGATGGCCGATGTGCGCTGCATGCACGCGAATCTGGTGGGTGCGGCCGGTTCCCAGGGTGGCCTGCATCAGGCGCGCGCTGGGGTACTGCTCCATTTCGCGGAAGAAGGTCAGCGACGGCTTGCCGCTCTCGGCCACCCGCACCATGCGCTCGCCGCCTTGCATGATCGACTTCAGCAGCGGCGCATTGACATCGAACCTGGCCTTGGCCGGGTGTCCCAGCATCAAACACAGGTACTGCTTGGTGACCTCGCCGGCGCGGATCGCCGCCTGCAGCCCGGTCAGCCCCGCCCGGGTACGGGCAAACACCAACACACCGCTGGTATCGCGGTCGAGCCGATGCACCAGTTCCAGGTGTTCCTGCGGACGCGCCGCGCGCAGCAGCTCGATCGCCCCATGGCTGATCCCGCTGCCGCCGTGGCTGGCCACGCCGGCCGGCTTGTCGATGACCAGGAAATGCTTGTCCTCGAAGATGACGGCCTCGGCGACCTCGGCCACCTGCCCCTCGGCCGGCCCCCGACCCTCGACCTTGTCGGCCATCCGCACCGGCGGGATACGCAGCGTATCACCGTCAGCGAGACGCGTATCGGGTTTGGCCCGGTTCCCGTTCACGCGCACCTGTCCGGTGCGCAACAGTCGGTAAATCATGCTCTTGGGTACGCCCTTGAGCAGGGTCACCAGGGCGTTGTCGATGCGCTGCCCGTCGCGCTCCGGGCCGATCTCGACTTGACGTACACCGTGAGGTGCGTCCCGGGAAGTTGCCGTCTGCATTGAAAAAAACCTGCTTAGATAGGATACTCGCCGGGCGCTGGTTTCCATCCGTCTGTTGCCTGGATCGGGTGGAGTGCCCGCCCGTGACGTCGGCGAGGATTGCGCCGGTTGCCCTTGGGGTAGCCGGTCGCGGCTCCCTTTCATCGTAACGGTTTGGGCTGGTGTTTGTCCGTTGCCATACGGCATTGCGACAGCAGGCGCAGCTGACCGAATCATCCCCGACACCGGCAACGGTGCCGTTTTTTTGCCGCTTAACCGCTGCGGCGCGATTCCCGGCAGGCCGCCATTCCAGGCGCCACCGTGGCTCGCGACGCGCGGCCAAGCCGAGGATAACCACCATGAAACGCATGTTGATCAACGCGACTCAGCGTGAAGAGTTGCGCGTGGCCATTGTCGATGGCCAGAACCTGTACGACCTGGACATCGAAATCCCTTCGCGGGAGCAGAAAAAGTCCAATATCTACAAGGGCCGAATCACCCGGGTCGAGGCTTCGCTCGAGGCCTGCTTCGTCGAGTACGGCGCCGAGCGCCACGGCTTCCTGCCGCTGAAGGAAATCTCCCGCGAGTACTTCACGCCGGGCCTCGACCACCACAAGTCGAGCATCCGCGAGCTGGTCAAGGAAGGCCAGGAAGTGGTCGTGCAGGTGGAGAAGGAAGAGCGCGGCAACAAGGGCGCTGCGCTGACCACCTTCATCAGCCTGGCCGGCCGCTACATGGTGCTGATGCCGAACAACCCGAAAGCCGGCGGCGTGTCGCGCCGGATCGAGGGCGAGGACCGGCAGGCGCTGAAGGAGGCGCTGGACCACGTCACCGTGCCGGATGACGTCGGCCTGATCGTGCGTACCGCCGGCCTGGGCCGCGACGCCGAAGAACTGCAGTGGGACCTGGACTACCTGCTGACCCTGTGGAAGTCGATCTCCGAGGCGGCCGGCAAGCAGAAGGCGCCATTCCTGATCTACCAGGAATCCAAGCTGTTCATCCGTGCCCTGCGTGACTACCTGCGCAGCGACATCGGCGAGATCCTGATCGACGACGAGCCGCTGTTCAACGACGCGCGCGAGTTCATGCAGCAGGTAATGCCGAACGCATTGCGCAAGCTCAAGCTGTACCAGGACGACACCCCGCTGTTCACCCGCTACCAGATCGAGACGCAGATCGAAAGCGCGTTCGACCGCCAGGTGCGGCTGCCGTCGGGCGGCTCGATCGTGATCGACCAGACCGAGGCGCTGACCGCCATCGACGTCAACTCGTCGAAGGCGACCAAGGGCAGCGACATCGAGGAGACCGCGTTCAACACCAACTGCGAGGCCGCGGTGGAAGTGGCGCGCCAGGCGCGCATCCGCGATGCCGGCGGCCTGATCGTGATCGACTTCATCGACATGGACAGCCCGCGCCACCAGCGCGA
>ERZ778025.2207-NODE-2207-length-11389-cov-6.233457_pt1 | contig 11389 bp, 12 predicted proteins | sample MGYA00375755_ERZ778025 | MGnify/ENA primary metagenome ERZ778025 (study PRJEB29350, sample SAMN05389825) | bioreactor metagenome | isolation source: Thiocyanate bioreactor | place: South Africa: University of Cape Town | collected 2014-03-17 ... | reverse complement strand
GGCGGCAAGGAGTTCTACGGCCTGCCCCTGCGGGTGGACGCGCGCGTGCTCGACCCGCGCCCCGACACCGAGATCCTCGTGGACTGGGCGCTGGAGCTGCTCGCCCCCCTGCCCGCCCCGCGCGTGGCCGACCTGGGCACCGGCAGCGGCGCCATCGCCCTGGCGCTGCAGCACGCGCGCCCCGACGCCCGGGTGCTGGCCGTGGACGCCAGCGCCGGCGCCCTGGCCGTGGCCCGCGCCAACGCCGAGCGGCTGGGCCTGCCCGTGCGGTTCGTGCAGGCCGACTGGCTCGCGGGCATCGCCGGCCCGTTCGACGCCATCGTCAGCAACCCGCCCTACATCCCCGCGCAGGACCCGCACCTGGCGGCGCTCGCGCACGAACCCCTCTCGGCCCTGGCCAGCGGCGCCGACGGGCTGGACGACATCCGCGCCATCATCGCCCAGGCGCCCGCGCTGCTCGCGCCCGGCGGCTGGCTGCTGCTGGAGCACGGCTGGGACCAGGCCGGCGCCGTGCAGGCGCTGCTGCGCGCCGCGGGCCTGGTCCGGGTCCAGAGCCGCGACGATCTGGCCGGCATAGCCCGATGCACAGGCGGGTCAATGCCCGTGGCGGGCCGGCAGTGAAATAATCCCGGGTTACCGCCCTGCCCCAGGGCCCCTCTTCCAGGAGTACACACCCCATGAGCGACGTCCAGCAACGCATCGACCAACTGGTCAAATCCAACGACATCCTGCTGTTCATGAAAGGCAACGCCAGCTTTCCCATGTGCGGCTTCTCGGGCCGCGCCGTCCAGATCCTCAAGGCCTGCGGCGTCGATCCCAAGGACATCGCCGCCGTGAACGTGCTGGAGGACGACGAGATACGCCAGGGCATCAAGGACTACAGCAACTGGCCCACGATCCCGCAGCTCTACGTGAAGGGCGAGTTCATCGGCGGCTCGGACATCATGATGGAGATGTACGAATCGGGCGAACTCAAGCATGTGCTGGGCACCGAAGGCTGATCGACGCAGCCGTTGCGCCACCCGCCATCAGGCCGCCTTCGGGCGGCCTTTTTGTTTGCCCGCAACAGAGGCACCAATCAGGGGCTTTTCCGATGGAGCAGCGGGCATGTTGTGTGCTTGAATGATTGCGTGACGTAACCCTCACAGGAGCATGCAATGACCAGCCATAGCCTTGTTCCCCAGTCCCCCGCCCTGCGCCTGCCGGTGGCCCAGATGCGCAACGTGTTCCATCCGGGTGATGTGGAACGCAAGCTGGCCCGGTTGCAAGAGTCGGGCAACCAGCGCGAATACGAAACCCTGCGCACCGTGTACGAACGCATGCTGGAGCGTGGCCCGGAGCGTTTTCAGGTCAAGCCCTCTGGCGTGCCCGACATGGCCAGCCTGTACGAGCAGTTGCCCAACTTCACCGAGGTGCTGGACGACGTGAAGCGCCACGTGGCGCTGGCACAGGACAGCAGCGATGGCCTGGAAGTCACGCCCATGCTGCTGCTAGGCCCGCCCGGCATCGGCAAGACCCACTTTGCACGCCATCTGGCCGAGCTGCTGGGCACGGGCATGAACCTGCTGCCGATGAGTTCCATGACCGCTGGCTGGCTGCTGTCGGGCTCGTCCGCACAATGGAAGGGCGCGCGGCCTGGCAAAGTGTTTGAAGCGCTTGTGGAGGGCGAATACGCCAACCCGGTCATCGTGGTGGACGAGATCGACAAGGCCAGCAGCGATGCGCAGTACGACCCGCTGGGTGCGCTGTACAGCTTGCTGGAGTACGACACCGCCCAGAGCTTTACCGACGAGTTTGCCGAGGTGGCCATTGACGCGAGCCAGGTGATCTGGATCACCACAGCCAACGACACGCGCGGCATTCCCGACCCCATCCTGAATCGCATGAACGTGTTCGAGGTGGAGGCGCCCACGCTGGATCAGGCCCGCACCATCGCCCGCAATCTGTACCAGGGCATCCGCGCGGGGCATGACTGGGGCCGCCTGATCGACCCCGAGCCGCTGGACGACGTGCTCGACCACCTGGCCCAGATGCCCCCGCGCGAGATGCGGCGGGCGCTGATGACAGGCTTTGGCAACGCGCGGCTGGACCGCCGGTCTACCGTGGAGATCACCGACCTGCCCAAGGCGGCCACGGGGCGCAGCCGCATCGGCTTTGTGCAGTAAGTAGCGCGGTCGCCTGCTGGTGCCGCCTCCCCCGCCACGCCAAGCAAAGGCCTGGCGCGGGGTTGCCACCACCCACCCAGGCAGCATCAGCAGGCCGGCGCACAAGGTGCGCAGATACACTTGGTGGCCCGTGGCACACACACCGTGCACCGGCTCCACCCCCGTCCCATGACCCTGTCCCAAAGCCTCTTCGTGATCGGGCTGCTGATTGCAGCCAGCGCCTTTTTCTCCATGGCCGAGATTTCGCTCGCGGCCGCCCGCCGCCTGCGCCTGCGCCAGATGGCCGACGAAGGCGATGCGCGCGCGGACCGGGTGCTGCGCATGCAAGAGCAGCCGGGCGACTACTTCACGGTGGTGCAGGTAGGTCAAAACGCCGTGGCCATCCTGGGCGGTATCGTGGGCGAAGGGGCGCTGAGCCCGCACTTCAGCGAACTGTTTGCGCTGTGGATGTCGGGCCCCACGGCCGAGCGGGCGGGTTTCCTAGCGTCTTTCCTCATCATCACCTCGCTGTTCATCCTGTTTGCCGACCTGTTCCCCAAACGCCTGGGCATGGCGGAGCCCGAACGGCTGGTGGTGCGGCTCGCCCAGCCCATGGCCTGGTGCATGACGCTGCTGCGGCCGCTGGTATGGTTCTACAGCCGGGGGGCGGATGCGCTGTTCCGCCTGTTGGGCTTGTCATCGTTGCGCGACGACCGCATCACCTCGGAAGACATCCTGGCCATGATGGAGGCCGGTGCCCGCGCCGGGGTGCTGGCAGCGCGCGAGCAACAGGTCATCACCAACGTGTTTGAGCTGGACACGCGCACGGTGTCCAGCGCAATGTCGCCGCGCGACCGGGTGGCGTTCTTCCTGCGCGACGAGCCCGACTCGGTGATCCGCCTGCGCATTGCGGCCGAGCCGTTTTCGACCTATCCGGTGTGCGAGGGGGACATCGACCATGTGGTCGGCTATGTGGATGCCAAGGATTTGTTCCAGCGCGTGCTGAACAACCAGCCGATTTCGCTGGCCGACGACAGCCTGGTGCGCAAAGTGCTGATCGTGCCCGACCGGCTCACGTTGTCGGAAGTGCTGGAGCAGTTCCGCCAAGTGCACGAGGACTTTGCGGTCATCGTGAACGAATACAGCCTGGTGGTGGGCGTGGTCACGCTGAACGACGTGATGAGCACCGTGATGGGTGACCTGGTGGGCCCAGTGGATGAGGAGCAGATCGTGCAGCGGGACGAAAACTCCTGGCTCATCGACGGTGTGACGCCCATCGAGGATGTGCTGCACGCACTGTCGCTGGACGAGTTGCCGCACACCGGCGAATACGAAACCCTGGCGGGCTTTCTGATGGTGATGCTGCGCCGCGTGCCGCGCCGCACCGACAGCGTGAGCTGGGGCGGCTACAAGTTTGAGGTGCTGGACGTGGACAGCTACCGCATCGACCAGGTCATGGTGTCCCGGCTGGGCGGGGCCTCTGTCGGCACTGCGGCGAACCCGTCAGCCCCCGCAGCAACCACCGCGCAGTGACCGGGGCCCGGCCGGTGTCATGCCCCGTCCACTAATTTAAGCGGCGGGCGACTCCGGCCGGTCGGCAAACAGCCACTTGCGCTGGGCCGCAAACACGGCATCCGGGTAGGGCGACCGGCCTCGGCTGCCGTTGTAGCGGCCCAGGGCCATGAACAGATCGCCCTGCTCCCGGTCAATGTAGTGGCGCAGGATGACGCAGCCAAAACGCAGATTGGTCTGCATGTGAAACAGCTTGCCCGGGTCGCCGTCGCCAATCACGCGCGTCCAGAACGGCATGACCTGCATGTAGCCCCGCGCTCCGACGCTGGACACCGCAAACTTGCGGAATCCGCTTTCCACCTGGATCAGCCCCAGGACCAGGGAGACATCCAGCCCGGCGCGCTTGGATTCGTACCAGACCGTCTGCAGGAAGTCGCGGCGTACCTCCAGGTCCGGCTTGCGCGGGCGCAGGCGATCGCTCTGCGTGCCCAGCCACCGCAGGTAGTGCAGGCGCGCTTCGGTGGTGAAAAACTCCGGCTCGGGCGGCGCCTGGTTGGCAATGGCCGAGCTGAGTGCGGTACGCACCGAGTCCATCAGGGGCTCCTCCAGCTGCCCACCGGCGTGCGCCAGCTGCGGCGCGCCCAGCCAGGCAGCGGGCGCTGCCAGCGACGCCAGCGATACCAGGCAGCCGCGGCGTGACAGCCCCCCGGGGCTGCCAGTAGCCGCAGCCCACGGAGGGTTCAAGATGGCGCCTCTCTTGCTCATACGGCCATGCGGCCCTTCACGTGGGCCAGGATGTCGGCCACGGCCACCTTGGTGGCTGCGGCATCACGGCGGTGCTGGTACTCGCCCACACCTTCCTTCAAGCTCTTGTCGCCGATGGTCACGCGGTGGGGCACGCCGATAAGCTCCCAGTCGGCAAACATGGCGCCGGGACGCTCGCCACGGTCGTCCAGAATCACGTCCACGCCTGCGGCCAGCAGGTCGGCATACAGCTGCTCGGCCGTAGCCTTGACGGCCTCGCTGCGGTCCATGCCCACGGGACAGACCACCACCGTGAACGGTGCAATGGCGTCCGGCCAGATGATGCCGCGCTCGTCGTGGTTTTGTTCAATGGCGGCGGCGGGCAGGCGCGTCACGCCAATGCCGTAGCAACCCATTTCGAAGAATGCTGGCTTGCCATCGTCGCCCAGGAAGGTTGCGTTCATGCCCTTGCTGTACTTGGTGCCCAGGTAGAACACATGGCCCACTTCGATGCCGCGCTCGATCGCCAGCTCGCCTTTGCCGTCCGGGGAGCGGTCGCCCGCCACCACGTTGCGCAGGTCAGCCACCATGTCGGGCTCGGGCAGGTCGCGGCCCCAGTTGACGCCGGTGATGTGAAAGTCCACTTCGTTGGCGCCGCATATCCAGTCGGCCATCACAGCGACTTCCCGGTCTACCACGATCTTCAAAGGTTTCTTGAGGCCGATGGGGCCCAGGTACCCCGGCTTGCAGCCAAAGTGGTCCTCGATTTCGCCCAGCGTCGCGAAGCGGAAGCCCGCCAGTCCGGGCACCTTGCCGACCTTGATCTCGTTCATGTCATGGTCGCCGCGCAGCAGCAGCAGCCAGACCTGGGTCTTGACAATCTCACCGGCTTCGTTGGTTTCGTCTGTAGCCAGCACCAGCGACTTCACGGTGGTGTTGAGCGGAACACCCAGCAGTTCCGCCACATCGGCGCAGGTGCTCTTGCCCGGGGTCGCCGTCTTGGTCAGCGCCTGCGTGGCAGCGCCGCGTGGTCCGGCGGGGGCCAGCGCCTCTGCCTTTTCCATATTGGCGGCATAGTCGCTCTGCGGGCAGTAGACGATGGCGTCTTCGCCCGTGGCGGCAATCACTTGGAACTCTTCCGACAGGTCCCCCCCGATGGCACCGCTGTCAGCGGCCACGGCACGGTAGGTCAGGCCGAAGCGGTCAAAGATCCGCCGGTAGGCAGCAGCCATCACCTGGTAGCTGGCCTTGGCGGCCACTTGGTCGCGGTCAAAGCTGTAGGCATCCTTCATGATGAACTCACGTCCGCGCATGAGGCCAAAACGGGGGCGGCGCTCGTCGCGGAACTTGGTCTGGATCTGGTAGAAATTCTTCGGCAGCTGCTTGTAACTCTTGAGCTCTTGACGGGCGATGTCAGTGATCACTTCTTCGCTGGTCGGCTGCACCACGAAGTCACGGCCATGGCGGTCCTGGATGCGCAGCAGCTCGGGGCCCATTTTCTCAAAGCGCCCCGTTTCCTGCCAGAGCTCGGCGGGCTGCACCACCGGCATGGTCAGCTCGACAGCACCCGCGCGGTTCATCTCTTCACGCACGATGGCTTCCACCTTGCGGATCACGCGCAGGCCCAGAGGCATGTAGTTATAAATGCCAGCGCCCAGCTTCTTGATCAGCCCGGCCCGCGTCATGAGTTTGTGACTGACCACTTCGGCGTCCGCCGGAGCTTCCTTGAGGGTGGAAATGAAGAATTGGGAGGCTTTCATCGGGAGTCGATTGCAGGCAGAACGGGGCCGTCCACTTGCTGCGCGCTAGGCGCCGTGCATAATGGACACAGTTTAAAAATTTGGGGTTTGATTATGCTTGACCGGGACGGCTTTCGGCCGAACGTCGGCATCATCCTGCTCAACCAGAAAAACCAGGTGTTTTGGGGCAAGCGTATACGCACCCACAGCTGGCAGTTCCCGCAGGGTGGCATTGACCGGGGCGAGACCCCCGAGCAGGCCATGTTCCGCGAGCTGCATGAGGAGGTGGGATTATTGCCCAACCACGTTCGCGTGGTGGCCCGCACCCGGGACTGGTTGCGCTATGAGGTGCCTGACCGGTACATCCGCCGCGATGCACGCGGCCACTACAAGGGCCAGAAGCAGATCTGGTACCTGCTGCAATTGATGGGGCACGACTGGGACCTGAACCTGCGCGCCACCAACCACCCGGAGTTCGATGCTTGGCGGTGGAACGACTATTGGGTTCCGCTGGATGTGGTGGTCGAGTTCAAGCGTGGCGTTTACGAGATGGCGCTCACCGAACTGGCCCGCTATCTCCCGCGCCACGAACAGCGCAACCGCTATTTGCGCAGTGGCTTGCGCACCAGAGAGGGCGAACACACCGGCGCTGCGAACATGTTTCGCACGGGCTCCATGCTCGTCAATCCGGGCATGGAACTCCCACCGGGGGCCAGCTTCGACCCCGATCCGCAAAACAGCATGCCGGGAGAGCTTGACGGTATCCCATCGGTATTAGACACGCCGCGCTGACCCAGGAGCGCTACATGCAAAACGCCTGCAAATGCAGGCGTTTTGTTTTAGCGGGGGATCGCTTCTCAGCCCAGAACCGACGAGGGTACAGGCTGATCGACGCGCACTGTCAGCCTCTAAGTGCCCTGCGCCAGCACAAGATTGTCGCGGTGAACCATCTCCGGCTCCGCCATGTAGCCCAGCAGTTTCTCAAACTCCGTTGAAGGCTTGCGACACAACAGGCGTGCTTCAGCAGCCGCATAGTTGGCCAAGCCACGTGCGATCTCGGCTCCGGCCCCGTCGCGCACGGCGATGACATCGCCACGCGAGAAGTCGCCCTCCACAGCAGTCATGCCGATGGGCAGCAAACTTTTGCCCTCGTCACGTACCTTGGCAGCCGCACCCGCATCCACCACCACGGAGCCGCGCAGCTGCAGATGGTCGGCCATCCACTGCTTGCGGGCCTGCTTTTTCTGCGTCTGGGCGACCAGGAGCGTGCCCAGTGCCTCGCCATTCACGAGCCGAACCAGCACATCGGGCTCGCGCCCCCAGGCGATCACGGTCGATGCGCCAGAGCCCGCTGCACGCTTGGCCGCCAGGATCTTGGTGATCATGCCGCCCTTGCCGATGCTGGAGCCCGCGCCGCCCGCCATTGCTTCCAGCGCCGGATCGCCCGCCTTGGCCTCGTGCACAAATTCTGCGGAGGGATCACGGCGCGGGTCAGCGGTGTACAGACCCTTCTGGTCGGTGAGGATGATCAGGGCGTCGGCCTCCACGAGGTTGGCCACCAGCGCACCCAGCGTGTCGTTGTCGCCAAACTTGATCTCGTCATTGACCACCGTGTCGTTTTCGTTGATCACCGGCACCACACCCAAACGCAGCAGCGTGAGCAAGGTAGAGCGTGCATTGAGATAACGCTCGCGGTCGGCCAGATCGGCATGGGTAAGCAGCACCTGCGCGCTGCCCATGCCCTGCTCGCGCAGCTTGGTCTCGTACATCTGCGCCAGACCCATCTGCCCCACTGCTGCAGCCGCCTGCAATTCGTGGACTTCCTGGGGTCGCGTGGTCCAGCCCAAGCGCTTCATGCCTTCTGCAATGGCGCCACTGGACACCATCACCACCTCGCGCGGGGCGCCCCCGTCACCGCGTACCAGAACGGCCAGTTGGCGACTCCACTCCTCGATGGCAGTTTCATCCAATCCACGCCCTTCATTGGTCACAAGGCTGGAACCCACCTTCACCACGATGCGGCGGGCATCTCTCAATACGCTGGAAACCATTTTGATGTCTTTGATGCCGATAGCGCTACTGCTTCATGCCTAAGTAGCTATCAAAAATATAGCAATTCTGTGCTCTGGACCTAAAGGCGTCAGGCCGGCGCGTCACCAGCAAAACGAGGATCCACCTCGATAAGCTCGTTCTCTGTGCGCTGCTCGGACTGCACGTGGCGGAAGATGGCGTGGATCAGCGGCTCGCAGCCTTCACGGGTCAATGCGGAGATCTCGAACACCGGCCCCTTCCATTTGAAGCGTTTCACAAAGTCCTTCACACGCGCCTCGCGCTCCTCGGCGGGCACCATGTCCAGCTTGTTCAAAACCAGCCAGCGCGGCTTGTTGTAGAGCTGCTGGTCGTATTTCTTGAGCTCGTTCACGATAGCTTTGGCCTGGGCTACTGGGTCCACCGCCTCATCGAACGGCGCCACGTCAACGATATGCAGCAACAAGCGCGTGCGCTGCAGATGGCGCAGGAACTGGTGACCCAAACCGGCGCCTTCGGACGCACCCTCGATCAGACCGGGAATGTCGGCCACCACAAAACTCTGCTCAGGCCCCACCCGCACAACGCCCAGATTGGGATGCAATGTGGTGAACGGGTAGTCCGCAATCTTCGGCCGCGCGTTAGACACCGCAGTGATGAAGGTGGACTTGCCCGCGTTGGGCATGCCCAGCAGGCCCACATCGGCCAGCACCTTCAATTCCAGCTTCAGATTCTTTTTCTCTCCGGGCCAGCCGGGCGTTTTTTGGCGCGGAGCGCGGTTGATAGCGCTCTTGAAACGCAAGTTGCCAAAGCCGCCATCGCCGCCCTTGGCAATGGTGATGACCTCGCCCGGTGTCAGCAGCTCATATAGCACCTCACCCGTCTCGGCATCGCTGATGATGGTGCCAACCGGCATCTTGAGTGTGATGTCGGTACCTGCAGCACCGAACATGTCGGAGCCCATGCCATGCTCACCGCGTTTGGCCTCATGGCGGCGCGAGTAGCGATAGTCCACCAAGGTATTCAGATTGGGGTCAGCCACGGCGAACACATGCCCGCCGCGCCCCCCGTCACCACCATTGGGGCCGCCGAACTCCTTGTATTTTTCGTGCCGGAACGACACGCAGCCATTGCCACCATCACCAGCGGCAATGTCAATAAAGGCTTCATCGACGAACTTCATGGGGTATCCAGTTTACAAAAGGGTCCGCAGTATCCGCTGGCAATCCAGTGTGGCGGAATGGCGACGCGTACTCCAGCCGCCACACACCAACAACACACTCGCAACGCGTACAGACCAAACAACAAAGCCCCGGCAAAGCGGGGCTTCGATGGGTGCCAGAGGGAAAATCCTCAGGCGGGAGTCACATTGACCGTGGACTTGGACAATGCACCCTTAGTGCCGAACGACACGTGGCCATCCACCAAGGCAAACAAGGTGTGATCCTTGCCCACACCGACATTGGTGCCGGGGTGAAAACGCGTGCCACGTTGGCGCACGATGATCGAGCCAGCGCTGATCAGTTCACCACCAAAGGCCTTGACACCCAGCATCTTTGGCTTGGAGTCACGCCCGTTTCGCGTAGAGCCGCCGCCTTTTTTCTGTGCCATGACTAGCTCCTTCGATTAAGCAGCAATCGCACCGATTTGCAGCTCAGTGAACTGCTGGCGATGGCCTTGGCGTTTTTGATAGTGCTTGCGACGGCGCATCTTGAAGATGTGCACTTTGTCGTGCTTGCCGTGGGCCACGACAGTGGCTTTCACGGTTGCGCCGGACACCAGGGGTGTACCAACCTTCAGGTCAGCGCCGTTGCCGACAGCCAGAACTTGGTCGATCACAATTTCCTGGCCTACGTCCGCAGCAATCTGTTCTACTTTAATTTTTTCGCCGGAAGCAACGCGATACTGCTTGCCGCCGGTTTTTATGACCGCGTACATGTTGACCTCTTAATTTGAGTTCTGCAGACGAATTTCCACAGAGCCCGCGAGTATAGCGCTTCTCCCGACGTTTGACCAGACCCCCATCGCACCACTCGGCATGGGGGCGTCAAATGCCGATGGGCTTACGGTCGGCGCGGCGCGCCTTCCTATAATTCCGGCACTTTCTGTGACCATCATCTTGACTGACCATACCGCCCCCGCAGCTTCCCCCCTCGCGCTCGTTGCACAAGACATGCACGAGGTTGACAAGGTCATCGGTCAGCGACTGACATCCAGCGTCCCTCTGGTGGCCCAGATTTCGCAATACATCATCGCTGCGGGCGGCAAGCGCCTGCGCCCTGCCCTGTTACTGATGGTATGCGGAGCCTTAGGTTACCGCGGCGCCCATCGGCACAGCCTGGCTGCGGTGGTCGAACTGATTCACACAGCGACACTGCTGCATGACGATGTGGTGGACGCATCCACGCTGCGCCGTGGCCGCCCCACAGCGAACGAAACCTTCGGCAACCCTGCCAGTGTCCTCGTGGGCGACTTTCTGCACACCCGGTCATTCCAGATGATGGTTGAGGCCGGAAGCATGCGCATCATGGAAATTCTCTCCGAAGCCACGAACGTGATTGCTGAAGGTGAAGTGCTCCAGCTCATGAACATGCACGATGCATCGCTGGACGAGGCAGGCTACCTGCGCGTCATCCGATCCAAAACGGCCAAGCTGTTCGAAGCCAGCGCCCGTCTGGGCGCCATCCTTGCCAACAGCCCACCCGACGTGGAAGAAGCATGTGCAACTTACGGACAGGCACTGGGCACCGCGTTCCAGATCATTGACGACGTGCTGGATTACGACGGCGACGCCGCAGAAATGGGCAAAAATCTCGGGGATGACTTGCGCGAAGGCAAATCCACACTCCCGCTGATCGCCGCCATGGAGCGGGGGACCCCTAGTCAAGCGGAAGTGGTTCGCAACGCCATCGAACAAGGCTCGACCGAACAACTGGCAGAGATCGTGAGCATTGTCCGCCAGACCGGCGCCTTGGACGTTACGCGCGCCGCAGCGTTCGCCGAAGCACGCCGCGCCATGGCCGCCGCCCGACGATTACCAGCCAATGCCCACTCGGAGGGTTTGTTAGAATTGGCCTCGCAATTGCTTGAGCGCCGGAATTGAAATAAGTATTCAATCCATTTGCAAACGCGACTGCAATATGCGGGGTGTAGCTTAGCCTGGTAGAGCGCTACGTTCGGGACGTAGAGGCCGGAGGTTCGAATCCTCTCACCCCGACCAAA
>ERZ778025.2205-NODE-2205-length-11402-cov-4.717458_pt1 | contig 11402 bp, 9 predicted proteins | sample MGYA00375755_ERZ778025 | MGnify/ENA primary metagenome ERZ778025 (study PRJEB29350, sample SAMN05389825) | bioreactor metagenome | isolation source: Thiocyanate bioreactor | place: South Africa: University of Cape Town | collected 2014-03-17 ... | reverse complement strand
GGTGGCGCACGCCAACGACCTGACCGTTGAGACAGTTTCTCATTCCGCGATTCATGATGAAGATGCACCCCGCTGCATTTCTCTTGATTCTTTGCGGACTTGGCTGATGATATCCACAGGGGATATTCCATGCTTTTGCAGGCGAGTCAGGGCCAGTCCGGATCGGCGCATGTCGTCGTGCTGGGGAATGAGAAGGGCGGGTCGGGCAAGTCCACCACCGCCCTTCACATCGCCGTTGCCCTGCTGAAGGCCGGTCAGCGGGTTGCCACTATCGACCTCGACTCCCGCCAGAAGAGCTTCACCCGCTACATCGACAATCGCCGGGCCTGGGCCCAGCGCAGCGGCCTGTCTCTCGAACTGCCGCATCATTGCTGCGTGGCGTTGGGCGCCAGCATGCAGATCGAAGACAACGAGATGTCGGAGTTCGAGCAGTTCTCCGGGGCGGTCAGCGCGGTGGAGCGGACCCACGATTTCATCGTGATCGATACGCCGGGGTCTGACAGCTACCTGATGCGGCTGGCGCACTCCATGGCGGACACGCTCGTGACACCGCTGAACGACAGCTTCCTCGACTTCGATGTACTCGGCGCGGTCGATCCAACCACCTATTCGGTGATCGGCGAGAGCCACTATTCGACCATGGTGAAAGCCGCGCGCAAGCAGCGGCGCGATCTGGACGGCGCGACCACCGACTGGATTGTCGTGCGCAATCGGCTGTCGATGCTGGGCTCCCGCAACAAGCAACTGATTGCCGAAGGGCTCGATCAGCTGTCGTTCCGGCTTGGTTTCCGTCCGATCGATGGCTTTGCGGAGCGCGTGGTCTACCGCGAATTCTTCCCGCGTGGCCTGACCGCGCTGGACGACCTCGACGAGGCGACCCTCGGCACCCGGCCGAACATGGCCCATGTCACGGCGCGCGAGGAGGTCACCAACCTGCTGCGCCATCTGAAGCTGCCGCTGGATGAACGGGGCCGCCGGCGGGCCGCGACCCGGGCCGAATGGTTCGCCCAGGTCGACCGGCCGCTGGAAAATCATGGCCTGACGGTCTGACCGGCCGTTGCCGAAACGGCTGCGCTGCCTAAATTCAAGTCGAAAGCACAGGGCACTGGCAGTTCCAGCGTGCGTAACGGTAGAATTTTACACGTTATCGGCTGAACTCCTTGAGGGTTCAGCATTTATCCCCTGAGCGGGATGACTTGGCCTGATTGATGCATTGCACAAGATCAGTGTCAATTATGAGGTGCGGTGCAGAGAATTCTATTGGCTTGTCATCCTCTTGTAATGATCCGGCTGGACAAGGCCAAAGGATTCCAAAACACTGTGACGAGAGGATCGGTCCGGACGGTTGGCCGGGCGGTCCGGTAGTTTCGAGGACGATATGAAGCGCGGAATTTGCATTCTGCTGGGGTTGTCTGTGGTGGCTGTGGCCGCCTATTTCACCGCGAGCAAATGGGCGATCCGTCACGAAACGCTTTCGTTTTACGATGCGGCGCGGGGCCGCCCGATCGAGGTGGCGATCGCGATCCGCCGCGACAAGGAAATGGCGGCAAATTCCGGCATCAACATTCTCCCCGTCGCCATCGTCAATCACGGCAACACGGTGAAGTTCACCGAATACTCGTTTCTGGCAAACGTGCTGGCGGCGCGCGGCTACATGGCGGTCAGCATCCAGCACGACCTTTCGACCGACGCTCCGCTGGTGACGAAAGTCGGCGAGCTTTATGTCGGGCGGCTGCCGGTCTATGAGCGCGGCGTCGCGAACATCGAATTCATCATCAACGAGATGAAGAAGATTCAGCCGAACGCCGACTACAATCATTTGACGATGGTCGGCCATTCCAACGGCGGCGACATCTCGATGTATTTTGCCAAGATGCATCCGGATCAGGTGAAGAAAGTGGTTACGCTCGATAATCTGCGCGTGCCGTTTTTGACCGATGGCAAATTCAAGATTCTTTCGTTCCGGTCCAAGGACCCTGTTTTCAAGGCCGATCCCGGCGTCGTGCCGGATAACGAGACGTGCGAGCAGTCGGGCATCACGGTGGTCAACACCGGCTTCCAGCACACCGATATGAGCGACCGCGGGCCGGAGAACGTGAAAACGTCGATTCAGGGCGTGCTCGACAAGTTTCTGGAAGACGACAGCAAGCTTGCGCCGGTCGATACCAACAAGGTCGTGGTGCCGAAGCCCGGGCCGGTGGCGCAGGTCGCGCCTTCCGGCAACTGATCCTTTCAGAAAACGGTCGTTGTCCGTCAGCGATCGGGCGCCGGGCCGGGCGCCATCACACGTGCGTGAATTCCCATTTGCTTTCGGTGCGCTACGTTGATCCGCCACATTCGATTGGTGGCATGACTTCTGCTTTTCTCTTCGCAGATCATCTGGAGGTGAGAGTCATGTCCATGACCAGTGTTTTCCGGCCGTCCGCGCTCGCTTCGTCTGCTGAGGAGTCCTTTGCCCCCTGGGTCAGCGACGACGAATGCCTGTCGCGCCTCGCGCGCGCGGTCGCAGAGCATGACGACAGCCGGCTCGGCGAAGTCGCCGAACTGATTGGCCGCCTCGCGGTGCCGATCGAATAGGTGGTCGCGCGCGGTCATTGACCGTTCCCCGGCCACGCGCCACATAGGACTCGTATCCATTGCGAGATCCGATGACGCGCGATCCGACATATCCAAAATCCGGCGTGCCGCCCGTTGCGGGCAATACGCGTACAGTCCCAGATGCCCCGTTGTCGGCATCCGGCGACATCGCCGCTTTTGTGGCCAAGGCGCGCGCCATGACGCCGGGTCATCCGGGCAGCGGCCGGCTGATCTTTGCGCTCGATGCCACCATGAGCCGGCAACCCACATGGGACATGGCCTGCGCGCTGCAGGCCGATATGTTTCGTGAAGCGGGCAGCATCGGCGGTCTGTCGGTTCGTCTCGTCTACTACCGCGGCCTGAACGAATGCCGCGCCAGTAACTGGGTGTCCGACACTGCGCATCTCGCCAGATTGATGAACAGGATCGATTGCCAGGGCGGCAAGACCCAGCTTGGCCGCGTGCTCTCGGATGCGCGCCGCGAAGCCGTTGCTTCCGGCGTGCGTGCGATCGTGTTCGTCGGCGATGCGATGGAGGAGAACGTGGATGCGCTGTGCGCCACCGCCGGCGAACTCGGCCTCTTGAAGGTGCCGTGCTTCATGTTCCAGGAAGGCGACGATTCCATCGCGGAAAGCGCGTTTCGCGAGATCGCGCGGTTGACGGGCGGCGCGTGGTGCCGCTTCGATATGGGGTCGGCGGCGCAGCTTCGTGAACTGCTGCGTGCCGCAGCGGCCTATGCGGCGGGCGGGCGCGACGCGCTGATGCGGCTGGCCAGAAACGCCACGGGCGCGGCGGCGCTGCTTGGACAGATGAAGTAGCTGGCGATTGCCGGACGACGCTGCGACGCTATTTCGCGATATCTCGGTTTAACAAATGCCGGTATCACCTTAAATCAGGATGTCGGCGTTTCGCCGCCCAATTGTAAGGATGATCGTTTCTCATGCCGACCCTGATCGCTGGCATCGTCGCCGTCGCACTGCTGTACGCGGCGCTCAACGTGATCAAGGGCGCCGATCCCAAATGGCTTGCAAAGATCATCCGCGGCGGCGGCGGCATCGTGACGCTTGCGGCGGCACTGTTTGTCGGCGCCAAGGGCGAACTTGCGGTCGCAATCCCGCTCGGCATTTTCGGCGCAGGCCTGCTCGGCTGGTCGCCATTCGGTGCGCAGCTTGGGTCCGCGTGGGGAAACTACGGACCGCAGTCCTGGAAATCACAGGGGCAGAAGTCCCAGGTACGGTCCCAGTTTATACAGATGACGCTCGACCACGACACCGGAGCGCTTCACGGGCTTATTACCGCCGGACCCGAAGCGGGGCGTGTACTCGACGACTTCACGCTCGACGAGATCATTGCTCTGGCACGGGGGTTCGACGCCGAGAGCTGGGCTCTTCTGGAAAGTTATCTGGACCGCCGGTTTCCGGCCTGGCGTGAGCACGCGCAGGGCGCAGGGACAGGCCGGGGTGGCGGCGAGGATCGCGGCGCGGCGCCTGGCGGAAAAATGACGGCGGAGGAGGCTTATCAGATCCTTGGCCTGAAGCCGGGAGCCAGCCGCGACGACATCGGCCGGGCTCATCGTGGCCTCATGAAGAAACTGCATCCCGACCAAGGGGGCTCGACGTACCTCGCTGCCCGTGTGAACGAGGCCAAGGATACTCTTCTTCGCAATCATCGCTGACTCCAGCACGCAACATCACGCCACTGCGAGTAGCTTTCCCCTCTGTCCATGCCCCTGCGGACGCCCGCCGTTGTCCGGCGTGATCAATCCCGCGGTTAATGTTTTAGAGACCAAACATTGAAAAATGGTTTTCACCGCGCGCGGCGGAAAAAATGCCGCACGAGTCTCGCATAAAAAAATCCCGCGGCGTGCCGCGGGATTTTTGAATGACTGCCTGAAGCGATGATCAGTTGCGGATCGCGATGCAGGAAATGTCCGAGCGCTTCAGTGTGCGGCAGGCGGCTTCGGCGGAATCCTGATTGAGGCCGGCGAAGCGGGCGCGATAGAGAGTCTTGCGGCCCTTCGAGACCGTCTCGGTGAACTGTTCGGCATCACCCAGCAGCTTGCTGGCGCTGCCGCGTGCCTCATTGAGACGCTGGCGCGCCTCGCTTTCGCTTTCAAGCGCACCCACCTGGATGATCCAGCCGGTCCGGGCGGTCGCCTTGATGGCGCCGTTCTGCTGGATCGTTTGCATGGGCTGTGGCTGCGCCATTGCGACTTGCTGGACAGGCTGCGGCGCGGGCGAAGCTTGGAGTGCGGCAGCTTGCGCGCCGAGGGTGGAGGGCGGCGCGCCGCGGTTGGGATCCGCATAGGCCAGCGTCTGTGCATGCGGCGCTGTCGAAGAAGACGGAGCGGGGACCGCGCCGATGATGCCCTGACCGATGCCGTTGCTGGTGTTCGGTTGGGCGGGAAGCGGGGCCGGGAAATCGTTGCGCGACTGGGTTGAGGCGACCGGCCAGGGCTCTGCGCGGCGTTCAGGCGCGGCTTCCGCCGCGGCGACGACGCTTTTCGATGTTTCCGCGACTTCCGCCTTGCGCGGCGCGGGAATGGCGGCGGTTGCGATCGGAGCAGGAGCGCCTGGCGCAGCCGATGCAACCTTGGTCTGGCCCATGCGGACCTGAACGGTTCTGACGCGCACGGGAGTCATCGGTTCGGCCGATCCGGGGATGATGGAAAGAGGCTGCGAGATCACGCCGCTGGTCAGCGGAGCCGGAGCGGGCTTGTCCTCTGTTTCGACCGCTGCCTTCGCGGCGACGCGCGGCGCGGGAAGCGGAATCGGCTCCGATACGGTCGATGCAACCTTGATCGCGCCCTGCGACTGCACCATCGGCTTTGGTTTCACATTGTCGGCGATATCGCCGTCGTCGTCCTTGTTCGCAACGGCTGCAACCCGGGCGTCGTTTCCGCGCTCGGTGATCGCCGCGACCGTGCGCCGGGTCGAAGCTTCGTCGAGATGCTCGGCAAGCAGGTTGCGCATGATGGCGTCGCGCGACCCGCCGCTGCGGCCCCCCATCACGACGCCGACCAGGAAGCGATTGCCGCGCTTCATCGAGGTGACGAGATTAAAGCCCGATGCGCGGGTGTAGCCGGTCTTGATGCCGTCGACGCCTTCGACCTGACCGATCAGCCGGTTGTGGTTGCGGATCACGCGGCCACGATAGTTGAAGGCCTCGGTGGAGAAGTAGCGGTAGTATTTCGGAAAACGATCCTGAATGGCGCGGCCGAGGGTGGCCTGATCGCGGGCCGTCGTCACCTGGGCATCGTCCGGAAGGCCGGACGCGTTCTTGTAAACCGTCTTGCTCATGCCGAGCGCGCGCGCCTTGCGGGTCATGAGCTTGGCGAAATCGTCTTCATCGCCGGCGATGGCTTCGGAAATCACCACGGCCGCGTCGTTGGCGGAACGGGTAACAAGACCTTTGATCGCATCCTCGACGCGGATGGTCTGGCCGGGCCGCAGTCCGAGCTTGGTCGGTGCCTGCACGGACGCGTGCTGCGACACGTTCATCTGCGTGTCGAGTTTCATCCTGCCGCTTTCGAGCTGTTCGAACAGCAGATAGAGCGTCATGATCTTGGTGAGCGAAGCAGGGTGACGCAGGCCGTCGGCGCTGGTGGCCTGCAGCGTGCTGCCCGAATTGGCATCGACGATGATCGAGGAGAAGGCGGGATTGTAGCTCGACACCGCCGCGTGGTGATGGCGGTGACGGGAGCGTCGGCGCGCATCGGCTGTATCGGTTGTGATGGCCACGGCCACGGAGATGGTGGCGACGCCAAGAAGGCAAAGACGAAGCGCGCGCGCTGACGCCGACGATTTGACTCCGAGCATGAAATTCCCCGTCCGATTCCCAGTTTATTCGCCTCGTTCTGAGGCCAAATTTGGTCCGGCATCGGCTGATCATGAGGCCGCGCCGTCCACGTGAAGCCGCTGCTCCGGCACGTCTGGCCGGATCTCCAGGTCATCCGGCTAAGGCTTTGGAACAACTTCGCTTTTCGGACGCGTCAGGAACGTGAAAAGCGCAGGGAATCAAAGTAGGTCGGGACGGTTTCGAAACGGTTAAGCAACCGTTGCCACGATGCGTGGGATTAGTCCCGGATTTAAGACAATTGTGCGACGCACCAGATTCTTGACATTTTTTGTGCAATGCAGTATATATGGGGCGTGGTTAGGGAGCCGGGGTAACCTTCCCGGCATGTGCAGGTTTTTAGTCTGGGAAAGGACTCTGTTAATGGCCCAAATCGAAGAAATTCAGAAGTACGGCAAAGAGCAGTTCGACGCCGCGATCTCGTCCGCCAATTCGTTCTCGAGCGGCCTGCAGGCCATCGCGACCGCTTACGGCGATTATGCCAAGAAGTCTTTCGAGGACACCAAGTCCTTCGTCGAAAAGCTTTCCGGCGTGAAGTCTGTCGAGAAGGCCATCGAAGTTCAGACCGAGTTCGCCAAGACCTCGTATGAGACCTTCGTTGCCGAGTCGCAGAAGATCGGCGAACTCTACAGCGATCTCGCCAAGCAGGCATTCAAGCCTTTCGAGACGTTCGTTGCCAAGGTTGCTCCGACCACTCACTAATTCGACTTTCCATTAAAGAAAAAGCCCGGCTCACGCCGGGCTTTTTTATTGATGCGGTATTTGCGACGGCGCTTACTTCGCGATGCGGAGTTTCGAGAGCGACGTGCCGATCGAACTGAACGCCGTGTTGATGCCGCTGGCGCTCGTGGTCGAGAAGTAGTTGCTGGTGCTGCTCGCGCAGTACGACATCACGCTGGAATTGGCCGAACCGTCGGTGTTCACCTGGATCGTATAGATTTGGATGCCGGCCGCCTTCGCATTGTCGCACAGCAGCTTCTGCCGGGCATCGATCGCCGAGACGGTGCTGCTGAAACGGTTCTGCGTGTTGTCGCCGTCGGACAGCAAAATCACGACCTTCGAATATTTGAAGTTCGAGTCCTCGGCCGGAGCATTGAGCGGCGACTGCTGCAGCAGCGACAGCCAGCCCCATGCCATGCCGATCGCCTGGTTGGTGTTACCCGACGGGCTCATCGCATCCACCTTGGCCTTCAAAGCCGTCCAGTCGTAGCTCAGCGGCATGATCTGAACCGGGCAGGCCGATGCCTGGTCGGCGGGGAACAGAGTTGCGTTCACAGTGGTCGTGGGCGCGGTCGCCAGCGTGTCGTAGTTCTGATCGCGGTCAGAGACACAGCCGTTCCAGTTGTTGTGGTTGGAAGCGGTCCATGTGCCGCCCTTGTTCTGGCAGCTCGACTTTGTCGAGGGAGTCGATCGGCCGGAATAGCCGCTGCAGGACCCGTTTTCCTCTTCCCATGTGTCGGATTGCCCGCTCCACTTCAGCCATGTCGCGGTCTTGTTGGTCGTGCCGACATTGACGTCCACAGCGAACGGAATGATGGAAACATAGACGTCCCCATCGACCTTTGCCGCTGTCTTCAAGGTATCGAGCAAATTCTTGGCGGCGGTTTTCAGGGCATCCATCTTGCCTGAACTTGCCATCGAGCCGGTGTTGTCGAGTGCCAGCGCGACGCGGAGTTTGGTCGTCCCCCAGACCGTCGTCGAACTCGCGCCGAAGGTCAGGCTGGGATAGCCCACCACCTGCAGGAAGTCGGTCGGCATGGTGCCGGAGCCCGTAATGACGATCTGCGAGCCTTTGCTGGTGCTGTTGGTATAGGTCGCGTTCACCGTGATGCTCTTCACTTCGGAGTGCTTGTAGAGCGCGTTGAAGTAATCCTGCGCCTTTTGATTGATCTGGGACGCCGTCATCGTGCTCGTCGCGTCCTTGGAAACCATCAAGGCCGCGGTATCGAGCGCCGCCTGCATGGCGGTCCGGGCGTTGTTGATGCGGGCATAGTCGATCGCGCCGCCGACCGCGCCCATAATGGGGATCAGGGCGATTGCGAACATCGCGGCGACGTTGCCGGCCTCGGCGCGGCGGAAACGCGTTGCTAAAGTACGGGCCTGATTGAAAAACGATGCAGCAGTCATGGCATCACCAAAAGAATGAGGTTCCGGGGTGGGCGTAAGGCCGCAGGGATGAAGAGGTAGTAAAATGCTGCGATGAATCCCGGGTACACCGGATGAGAAGGTGCCCGCTGCGCCCTGTGTCCCGTCATCGTTGTGAAGATCGGGTTGCCCGTTTCGATCAAATTTTATCGAATCGCCTGATGGGCTGGGATTTAAAGACCGGAAACGTTCGAAAATCGATGTCATGGTCATGGCGGCCACCGAAAACAGGTTGAGCCATGTGGTAGGGCCGGGTCCATGAAAACGCGGTAAAAGTTGCCGCCAATCTACGTAAAATGTCCCATAAAACGTCCGCCAGCGCCCCATTTCGGCGCTTATCGCCAATAAGGACGTAACGCGTTCCGATCCATTCGAGACAATTCCGGGGGATCGGCATTAACTACGGTCCGCCCCAAAGGAAGAGCGGAGCGACGTTTTTGCACTGGATTTGCTGCAGGCACGGCCTGCTTGCGGGCGAAGCCATAGCGACCCATATTGTTAATGTCGTCGGCGGGCGTTCGGCCATCAGCGCGGCGTCGTTTATGGGGATTTCGAACTCTCAGTCATGCTGCAAGTGCCTACAAATCCGGAATCGATCGCATCGCCAGTCATGGCGGGTGGGCGAGCGAGCGACGTCAGTCCGCGCATGAGCAAGGATGACAACACTGGCGGCGGGCCCGGTGCCCCGGGGACCTCGGTCATCACCAAGGTCAAGCCGAAAGCCAAGCGGCCGAATCTGTATCGCGTCCTGATCCTGAACGACGATTACACTCCGATGGAGTTCGTGGTTCATGTTCTGGAGAAATTCTTCAACAAGGACGTTGAAGCCGCGACCACGATCATGTTGCATGTACATCATCACGGCATCGGCGAATGCGGCGTTTTTACATACGAGGTCGCTGAAACCAAGGTGACGCAGGTGATGGACTTTGCGCGAAAACACCAGCATCCTCTGCAATGCGTGATGGAAAAGAAGTAGCCTCTGGATACGCTCCGGCAGCTGGGAACCGGATCGAACCGACAACGCCTAAAGGTTGCAGGAACTGATCAAGCCGGACCGGACGACAAACGATCGAAGAGTGGCGGGGGCCATAAGGGACGCGAATGCCGACTTTCTCTCAGAGCCTTGAACAATCCCTGCACCGCGCGCTGGCAATCGCCAACGAGCGTCATCATCAATATGCGACGCTTGAGCATCTCCTGCTGTCGCTGATCGACGATTCCGACGCTGCGGCCGTGATGCGCGCCTGCAGCGTCGATCTCGACAAGCTGCGCGGCAGCCTGGTCAACTATCTCGAAACCGAATTCGAGAATCTGGTCGCGGAAGGCGCGGACGACGCCAAACCGACGGCCGGATTCCAGCGCGTCGTGCAGCGCGCGGTGATCCATGTTCAGTCCTCCGGACGCGAGGAAGTGACCGGCGCGAACGTGCTGATCGCGATCTTCGCCGAACGCGAGAGCCATGCCGCGTACTTCCTGCAGGAGCAGGACATGACGCGCTATGACGCGGTGAACTATATCAGCCACGGCATTGCCAAGCGTCCCGGCGTTTCCGAGGCGCGGCCGGTGCGCGGCGTCGACGAGGAAGCCGATACCAAGGGCAACGAAGACACCAAGAAGAAGGGGGAGGCGCTCGAGACTTATTGCGTCAACCTCAACAAGAAGGCGCGCGACGGCAAGATCGATCCGGTGATCGGCCGCAACGCCGAGATCAATCGCGCGATCCAGGTGCTGTGCCGCCGCCAGAAGAACAATCCGCTGTTCGTCGGCGAAGCCGGCGTCGGCAAGACAGCGATTGCCGAAGGCCTCGCCAAGCGTATCGTCGACAGCGAAGTGCCGGAGGTTCTGTCCGCCGCGACCGTGTTCTCGCTGGACATGGGCACGCTGCTCGCGGGCACGCGCTATCGCGGCGATTTCGAAGAGCGTCTGAAGCAGGTCATCAAGGAACTGGAAGCGCATCCCAATGCGATCCTGTTCATCGACGAGATCCATACGGTGATCGGCGCGGGCGCAACCTCTGGCGGCGCGATGGATGCGTCGAATTTGCTGAAGCCGGCGCTGGCCTCGGGTTCCCTGCGCTGCATGGGCTCGACCACCTACAAGGAATATCGCCAGCACTTCGAGAAGGACCGCGCGCTGGTGCGCCGGTTCCAGAAGATCGATGTCAACGAGCCGACGGTCGAGGATGCGACCGCGATTCTCAAGGGCCTCAAGCCGTACTTCGAGGACTATCACAAGCTGAAGTACACCAACGAGGCCATCGAGGCCGCGGTGAATCTCTCGGCGCGCTACATCCATGACCGCAAGCTCCCGGACAAGGCGATCGACGTGATCGACGAGTCGGGCGCGGCGCAGATGCTGGTGCCGGAGAACAAGCGCAAGAAGACCATCGGCATCAAGGAAATCGAGACCACCATCGCGACCATGGCGCGGATTCCGCCGAAGAGTGTGTCGAAGGACGACGCCGAAGTGCTCAAGGCGCTGGAGGCGACGCTCAAGCGCACCGTGTTCGGTCAAGACAAGGCGATCGAGTCGCTGGCGGCATCGATCAAGCTGTCACGCGCGGGCCTGCGCGAACCGGAGAAGCCGATCGGCTCCTACCTGTTCTCCGGCCCGACCGGCGTCGGCAAGACGGAGGTGGCCAAGCAACTGGCTTCGACGCTCGGTGTCGAGCTGATCCGCTTCGATATGTCCGAGTACATGGAGCGGCATACGGTGTCGCGTCTGATTGGCGCGCCTCCGGGCTATGTCGGCTTCGATCAGGGCGGGCTGCTCACCGATGGCGTCGACCAGCATCCGCATTGCGTGGTGCTGCTGGACGAAAT
>ERZ778025.2202-NODE-2202-length-11409-cov-3.833979_pt1 | contig 11409 bp, 9 predicted proteins | sample MGYA00375755_ERZ778025 | MGnify/ENA primary metagenome ERZ778025 (study PRJEB29350, sample SAMN05389825) | bioreactor metagenome | isolation source: Thiocyanate bioreactor | place: South Africa: University of Cape Town | collected 2014-03-17 ... | reverse complement strand
GCCGCCGCGATCCCCATCGCAACAGCAGACACAGATACGAGAAGCGCGCACGCGCGCGCATTCAGCCCCAACATGACAGCCCCAGCTCTTAATATGTTTGCAGTGATGTGGCATCCGCGTTGCGGCGATCGGGCGGCTGGCTGGCTATCGTGAATCGCGCCGGACTTTCGCCAGCGTTCAGACACTTTTCGTAAATGTGTGCTGCCGGGTCAATCTCAGTCGGGCGAGTTTACAGCTATTATAAATTTGAGCGTTGGCCTTTGCGCATTGGCAAACTTAAAGAGGATCAAGACCTTCTCGAACTGAACGCGCAAGACCGATGAGTGCTGACCAACGTGGCCCCACTGACGACACGGCTACTTCTGTTAGAACGACTCTAATTGAGCGTTCGATCTCTCTGACCGACAATCGCATCAACAGCCGCGATCTTTTTGCCGCGACACGCGAAGTCCTGATCGTCCACGGCGACGAGACCTATCGCCTGCGTCTGACCGCGCAAAACAAACTGATCCTGACAAAATGAAAATGCAGATGCCTCTCTCCCGATCATCGGCTGCCATGTCAGCCGCGACATTCGGCCTCACTCTTCTTCTCGGCACGGCGACATCATCGCTGCCTGCGGCCGCCGAAGTCATCGTGCATGACGCGCGCGGCCACGATGTCGCCATCGGCAACACGTCGCGCATCGTGTCCGTCGGCGGCGCGGTGACCGAGATTCTTTACGCCCTCGGCCTGCAGGACAAGATTGTCGGTGTCGACACCACCAGCCTCTATCCGCCGCAGGCGATGAAAGAAAAGCCGAACGTCGGTTACATGCGGCAACTGTCGGCGGAAGGCGTGCTCGGCCTCAATCCGCAACTGATCCTCGCGATCGAAGGCTCCGGTCCGAAGGAAACGCTCGACGTTCTCGACAATGCGAAAATCCCGCTGGTGTCGTTCCCCGAGAGCTATTCGGAACAGGGACTGATCGACAAGATCAAGCTCGTCGCACACGCGATGGATGTGGATTCGCGCGGTGCGTGCCTCACCGCCGCGGTTCAAAACGATCTTGCCGAGTTGAAGACGCTTCGTGATGGAGTCAAGAAGCCCGCACGCGTGATGTTCGTGATGTCGTTCCTCAACGGCCGCGCCATGGTCGCGGGACAAAAGACCGCCGCGAACGAAATCATCAAGATGGCCGGCGGCGTGAATGCCGTCGAAGGCTTCGACGGCTACAAGCCGGTGAATGACGAGGCGATCGTCGCCGCCAAGCCCGATGTGGTGCTGACCATGGAACGCGGACGCGAGCAACTCGACGCGGCCACCGTCTTCGCCAATCCGGCCTTCGCGCTGACGCCGGCCGCGGCAAAAAAGTCTTTCGTCGCCATGGACGGGCTCTATCTGCTCGGTTTTGGCCCGCGCACGGCGGCGGCGGCGCGTGATCTTGCCGTATCGCTGTATCCGGACCTGGCGCAAAAAGCCGCAGCCTGGAAGCCAGCGGCGCTTTCCGTTGACTGTCATAAGTGATAGCCGCAGGCGTAACGCTTCGGCGTTACCATCCCTCACGCGGCAGACATCCATGCGGCCTCCTGCACCTCTTGTCTATCTGGTCCTGATCGCAGGCCTGATCGTGATCGCGCTGCTCGCGGCAACGGTCGGCGCGGCGGGCATTCCGCTGCCGCGTCTCGCCGCCGCGCTGGGGCTGAAGATCGCGGCGGCCGATCCCGCCATGCTGGCGCGCGACGAACTGGTGCTGTGGTCGATCCGGATTCCGCGCATCGCCATCGCCGGAATGATCGGAGGCCTCCTGGCATTGTCGGGCGCGATCATGCAGGGCCTGTTCCGCAATCCCCTCGCCGACCCGGCGCTGGTCGGCGTCTCCAGCGGCGGCGCGTTCGCGGCCGCCTCCGCCATCGTGATCTCCGACAGCGCATGGGGCGCGAGCTTCCGCTTCCTGCAACTGGAGCTGTTGCCGGTCGCCGCATTCGTGGGATCGCTGCTCACCACCACGCTGCTTTATCGAATCGCCAGCCGCGACGGCCGCACCTCGGTCGCCGTCTTCCTGCTGGCAGGTCTTGCCATCGCGGCCATCGCCAATGCCGGCATCGGCCTTCTGGTGTTCGTCGCCGACGACCGGCAGTTGCGCGACATTACCTTCTGGCTGCTCGGCTCGCTCAGTGGCGCGACATGGCCGAAGGCCGCGACCGTCGCGCCGGTGATTGCGCTGGCCCTGCTGGCGATTCCGCTGATCGCGCGCGGGCTCGACGTGCTGGTGCTGGGCGAAGCCGAAGCCTTTCACTCCGGCGTCGATGTGGAGCGGCTGAAGAAAATCTCCATTGTGCTGATCTCGGCGATGACGGGCGTCGCGGTGTCGATCTGCGGCGTGGTCGGCTTTGTCGGCATCGTGGTGCCGCATCTGCTGCGGATCGTGATCGGCCCCGGCCATCGCATGCTGTTGCCTGCATCGGTCTGTCTCGGCGCGATCCTGCTGATCGGCGCTGATACGCTGGCGCGCGTACTGGCCGCCCCCGCCGAGGTGCCGATCGGCATTCTCACGGCGGCGCTCGGCGCGCCGTTCTTCCTGTTCATCCTGCTGCGGCAACGAAAGCTGATCGCGTCATGACGGCCGCATCCGCACCATTGATGGAAGCCGACACGGTCTGCATGGCGGTCCGTCAGGCGACCCTGCTCAATGACGTGTCGCTGCGGCTGCATGGCGGCGAGACCGTCGCCATCGTCGGGCCGAACGGCGCGGGCAAGTCCACGCTGATGCGGCTGTTGTCCGGCGATCTGCGTGCGACCTCCGGCGGCATTCGCCTGAAAGACCGCGACATCGCTTCCTTTACGTCGCGCGATCTCGCCGGGCATCGCTTCATGCTGTCCCAGCACGTCACCGTCAGCTTCCCGTTTACGGTGGAGGAAATCGTCGCCATGGGCGCAGGCGATCGCCCCCGCGCGCAGGCGCAGCCGCTGGTCGATGCGGTCATCGCAGAATTACAACTCGAACCGTTCCGCCATCGCGAGTTGCCGACGCTGTCCGGCGGCGAACAGCAGCGCGCGCATTTCGCGCGTGTCCTGGTGCAACTCGCGTGCGGCGAGGCTGAACATGGCCCCGGCGTACTTCTGCTGGACGAGCCGACATCGAGCCTCGACCTGCGCTATCAGATCAATCTGGTGGAAACCGCCAAGCGCCGCGCCCGCGCCGGCAGCGCCGTGGTCGCAGTGCTGCACGACCTCAACCTCGCGGTGCGTTTCGCGGACCGCATCATCGTGCTGCGCAAGGGCAGCGTCGCCGCTGACGGCACGCCCCCCGAGACGATCACGGACCGGATGATCCGCGACGTGTTCGAGGTCGAAACCAGCATCGGGTCCGAAGGCGGCCAGCCCTACATTCTGCTGCAGCGCATGCAGTGATCGCTGCCGATTTGTGTTGCGCGCGGCATTCGCGAATGCGAGATTGAACACCTTCCTGCAACGCACCAAAAGGAACATCCGATGTTTAACATCGGACGTTTTGTAGCCGCGCCCAAATGCGCGTGCTAGCGTGGGTCCTTACGGCTCCGAACCCGAGCGAATTTGAATGAAGTCTCCTGCCCGATCCCGTCCGAAAGCCAACGGCAAGCTGGTCAAGCCCGGACGCATCCAGTCCGTGTTGAAAGTGCTCGGCAGCGAGATCGCACAGGACCTGATTCCGGTCGGCGCATCGCTGCCGCCGGAGCATGATCTGGAAAGCCGCTTCGGCGTCGGCCGCGGTGTGGTGCGCGAGGCAATCAAAACTCTGGCGGCCAAGGGCCTGGTCAGCGTCCGTCCGCGCCATGGCACCCATGTCCGTCCGCGCGGCGAATGGAGCCTGCTCGACCGCGACGTGCTGAGCTGGCTAGTCGGCACCGAGAAACCCAACCGGGCGCTGCTGCTCGCCTTGCAGGAAGTCCGCCTGATCATCGAACCTGCGGCAGCGGCGCTGGCTGCCGAGCGCGCTACGGCGAAAGACCGCAAGCGCATCAATGATGCGCTTGCCGAAATGGAAGCGTCCTATGACGTGCCGAGCGCGATCGTCGCGGACAAGGCGTTTCATCTCGCCATCATCGACGCCACCCATAATCCCGTGCTGCAGGGATTCCGCGGCGCCATCGACACCATCCTGAGCGCGGTGTTCATGGTCGCCACCGGCAGCCCCGGCTGGTTCAACGAAAACCTGCCGAACCACGCCACCGCCGCGCATGCCATCAACGAAGGCAATGCCGAGAAAGCGCGTGTCGCAATGCAACAGGTGCTCGGCTACACGCAGGTCAAGCTGTCGTCGAAGAAGAAGTACGGGCGCAACGCACAAATTTCATCCAGCGCGCCGAAGCCGAAGAAAAAACGCGGCGACGCGTAGCGGCCGTCTCTGTTTGATGCACGTTCTTGACTCGCAGGACAAAGCTTAACATTTTTTTCGATATTTCGATCGACTTGAAACCCTTGTATTCTTCGTTCGCTACCGAATCTGTGGTCGAATACTGAACCATCTTTCAACCTGACGCACAGATCGGGACAGGGAAGACGATTATGGACTGGTCGCACTATTCGATTCCGGCCATGCGGCTGGAATCCCGCTTCGGCGATCGCGTCGTTCCGACATTCGACAGCCGCCCCGAAAACATTTGGGCCATGGTGAGCGAGGCCGCGGCGAAAAATCCCGATGGCGAAGCGCTGATCTATGACAGGGAGCGGCTGACCTGGCGTGAGGTCGCGGAGAAATCCGCGCAGATTTCCGCGGGCTTCCGGGAGATCGGACTTCAGCCCGGCGACCGTGTCGCGCTGCTGCTCGGCAACCGTATCGAATTCGTGCTGGCAATGTTCGGCGCGGCGCATCTCGGCCTGATCAGCGTGTTGCTCAGCGTCCGGCTGCAGAAGCCCGAGATCGCGTACATGCTGACCGACTGCGGCGCGAAGATGCTGATCTACGAAGACGATCTGGCCGATCGCCTGCCCGATCCGGTCGATCATCCCGTCCTGCTGCATCGCGTGTCGATCGGCGCATCGGAGCAATCGCTCGCCTTCGCCGATCTTGTCGCGACGGAAGCGGCGCAGGCGCCGACGCCCGTCGCCGAAGAAGACACCGCGATGATTCTTTATACATCGGGCACGACGGGAAAGCCGAAGGGCGCGATGCTCTCCCACTGCACGCTGATCCATTCGGCGATGGTCTATGAGGCGTGCCTTCAGATGACCAGCCGCGACCGCTCGGTCGCCGCCGTCCCGCTTGGCCATGTCACTGGCGTCGGTGCCAACATCATGGCGCTGGCGCGTTCCGCGGGCGCGCTCATCATCATGCCGGAGTTCAGAGCCGGCGACTTTCTCAAGCTCGCGTCGCGCGAACGCATCACCCATACGGTGATGGTGCCTGCAATGTACAATCTGTGCCTGCTGCAGGCCGATTTCGACCGCCACGATCTGTCGGCATGGCGCATCGGCGGTTATGGCGGCGCGCCGATGCCGGTAACGACCATCGCGCGGCTGGCCGACAAGTTGCCGGGACTGCAGTTGATCAACGCCTATGGATCGACCGAGACGTCGTCGCCTTCGACGATCATGCCGCCGGAATTCACCAGGGATCATAGCGACAGCGTCGGCCTGCCGTGTCCCGGCGCGCATATCGTGGCGATGGACAGCGATGGACGCGAGCTTCCGCGCGGCGAGATCGGCGAACTCTGGATTCGCAGCGCGTCCGTCATCAAGGGCTACTGGAACAATCCGCGCGCGACGGCGGAGAGCTTCACCGCCGGCTACTGGCATTCCGGCGATCTCGGCTCGATCGACGACAACGGTTTCGTCCGCGTGCTCGATCGTCAGAAGGACATGATCAACCGCGGCGGCTTCAAGATCTATTCCGCTGAAGTGGAGTCGATTCTCGCCGGCCATCCGGACGTGATCGAAAGCGCCGTTGTCGCACGGTCGTGCCCGGTGCTGGGCGAGCGCGTGCACGCCATCGTGGTCGCGCGCAGCGATATCGACCCGCCGGTCCTGCGGGCATGGTGCGCCGAGCGCCTCGCCGATTATAAAGTGCCGGAGACCATCGCCTTCAGGGCCACGCCGCTGCCGCGCAACGCAAACGGCAAGGTGATGAAGCGCGATCTGCGGGAGATGATGGCCGATTCCTGAGGCGGAATGCGGTTACGTTTTCGCCTTTTACGTCCAGGTTTGCCGCTGTTTCGCCTTTTGCAAAATGCGCGGAATCAGGACCGCGCGCGGGCCCGCCGCGGCTTCGGATTGTCCTTGGGATGATCTTTGGAATTCTCGCCGGACTGATCGTCCTGTTGCGCAATCTCGCCGATCGCCTTGATCCGCGCCTTCATCTCGACAAGCGTTTCGAGCGTCGCTTCCAGCGCCTTGTCCGGAACGTCCCGGCACACGTCGGTCGCGATCGCATCGCGCAGGCTGTCGAGATCATCGACCAGTTGCCGGCCCTTGGCAGTCAGGAACAGCTTGTTGACCCGGCGGTCGTTCGGGTCCGGTCGCCGCTCCAGCAGCTTGTATTCGACCAGCCGGTCCAGCAGCCGCACCAGCGAAATCGGTTGCAGCTCCAGCACATCCGCGAGATCGACCTGTGACAGTCCTTCCTGTTGCCGCAATCGGAACAGCACAATCCACTGGGCGCGGGTGGTCCCGCGGCCTTTGGCCCGCTGGTCGATATGATTGCGTAAAAGCCTTGATGTTTCAACAAGTTGAGCCATCAACGCGCGTTTCAGATCCATCGACATAGGCAACCCGCGACGTCAACCTTTCCAAGAATTAACACATGCGTGCATACTAAGTGCATGCGTATTAATTATAGAGGAATATGTAAGGACCGGTTCAAAAAGCAATTGAGATCGATATGGCAAAGCGTCGCACGCCCGGCTGGCTCTATTTCGTCGTCGCGCTCATAGCGGCCGGATGCGTCTACCTTGCGTGGCCGCGCCATCCCTCACCGAACGCCACGGCCAACAAGGGTCCCGCCCCGGTCCCGGTGACCGTCGCCGCCGTGACCAAGGAAAATTTCCCGGTCTATCTCACCGGTCTCGGCACCGTTCAGGGGTTCAACACCGTCACGGTGCGTACCCGCGTCGACGGGCAGATCAACCAGATTGCCTTCAAGGAAGGCCAGTTCGTCAAGGAAGGCGATCTGATCGCGCAGGTCGACCCGCGCCCCTTCCAGGCCACGCTGGATCAGGCCAGCGCCAAGAAGGCACAGGACGAAGCCAGCCTTGCCAATGCGAAGCTCGACCTGCAACGCTCGAAGAATCTCGGCGATTTCGCCACCAAGCAGACCGTCGATACGCAGACGTCGAACGTCGCACAGCTCACGGCGCAGATCGCCGCCGATCAGGCCGCCATCGCCAACGCGCAGACCCAGCTCGACTACGCCAGCATCCGCGCGCCGATTTCCGGCGTCACCGGCATACGCCAAGTCGATGTCGGCAACATCGTCAATGCCGCCACGCAGACCGGCATCGTCACCATCGCCCAGATCGAACCCATCGCAGCGATCTTCACCGCGCCGGAAGAACAGCTTCCCGCCATTGCGGCGGCGCTTCGCGGCGGCGAAACCAGGGTCGCCGCGCTCACCACCGACGGCCGCAAGGTGCTGTCGGAAGGCGTTCTTTCGCTCATGAACAATCAGGTCGACACCACCAGCGGAACCATTCGCCTGAAAGCGACGTTCGACAACAAGGATCATGCGCTTTGGCCGGGCCAGTCGATCTCGACGCGCCTGCTGATCGATACGCTGAAAGACGCGACCGTGATGCCGGACGACGCCGTGCAGCACGGCGCCGACGGCCTGTATGTTTATGTGGTGGCCGCGGGCAACAAGGCCGATGTCCGCAAGATCAAGGTCGGCCCCTCGACCGATGGCAAGACACTGATCGAGAGCGGTCTGAAGGTGGGAGATCAGGTGGTGACGCGCGGACAATATCGCGTTCAGCCCGGATCGCCTTTGGCAGTGCATGTCGCAAACTCCGGCCAGCCCGCCGCAGTGAAAGCCGATTGAGATGAATAGCAACACTGCCGAAACGAATACCGGCGGAGGCATCTCGGGCCCGTTCATCCGCTATCCGATCGCCACGTCGCTGCTGATGGCCGGCATTCTCTTTGTCGGCCTCGTTGCGTATCCTTTGCTGCCGGTTGCGCCGCTGCCGCAGGTCGACTTCCCGACCATTCAGGTTTCTGCCAGCCTTCCCGGCGCGAGCCCCGAGACCATGGCCTCGTCCGTGGCGCAACCGCTGGAGCGGCAGTTCGCGCAGATTCCCGGCGTCGCGCAGATGACGTCCACCAGTTCGCTGGGATCGACCTCGGTCACGATCCAGTTCGATCTCAACCGCAGCATCGACGGTGCGGCCAACGACGTTCAGGGCGCGATCAACGCCGCCGGCGGCCAGTTACCGAAGACGCTGCCGAGCCCGCCGACCTACCGCAAGGTCAACCCCGCAGATTCGCCAATCCTCTTGCTGTCGGTGACCTCCGACACCCTGCCGCTGATCGATGTCGACGACTATGCCGACACGCAGATGGCGCAGCAGATCAGCCAGATTTCCGGCGTCGCGCAGGTCACCATCGGCGGCCAGCAGAAACCGGCGATCCGGATTCAGATCGATCCTGCCAAGCTGGTGGCCAAGGGTCTGCAGCTTGAAGACGTGCGCAGCCAGATCGCGATCACCACCGTGGACAGCCCGAAAGGCAATATCGACGGGCCGACGCGCAGTTACACCATCTACGCCAACGACCAGTTGCCGAAGTCCAAGGACTGGAACGACGTCATCATCGCCTATCGCAATGGCGGGCCGCTCCGCATCCGCGATATCGGCCAGGCCGTGTCGGGACCGGAAGACGTCAAGCAGGCGGCATGGGCGAACGGCAAGCGCGGCGTGTTCCTCGTGATCTTCAAGCAGCCCGGCGCGAACGTCATCGACACGGTGGACAAGATCAAGGCGCAACTGCCGCGTCTGGTCGCATCGATTCCACCCTCGATTAAAGTCGATGTGCTGAGCGACCGCACCCAAACCATCCGCGCTGCCGTCGAGGACGTGCAGTACACGCTGCTGCTGACCATCGCGCTCGTGGTGATGGTGATTTTCGTCTTCCTGCGCAGCGTCTGGGCGACCGTCATCCCCAGTATCACCGTGCCGCTGGCGCTGCTCGGCGCCTGCGCACTGATGTGGGGATTCGGCTACACGCTCGACAACCTGTCGCTGATGGCGCTGACGATCTCCGTCGGCTTCGTGGTGGACGACGCCATCGTCGTGCTCGAAAATATCAGCCGCTATGTCGAGGAAGGCGACAGTCCGATGGCTGCCGCTCTCAAGGGGGCGGGCGAAATCGGCTTCACCATCGTCTCGATCAGCATTTCGCTGGTGGCCGTTCTGATTCCGCTTCTGCTGATGGGCGGCATCATCGGACGCCTGTTCCGCGAATTCGCCGTTACGCTCGCCATGACGATTTTCGTCTCGCTGATCGTGTCGCTGACGCTGACGCCGATGATGGCGTCGCGTTTCCTGAAGGCGCATACCGGCGAGGCTCAGCACGGCAAGCTGTATCAACTCAGCGAACGGTTCTTCGACGCCATGCTGCGCGGATACGAGTGGGGCCTCGACCTCGTCCTGCGCTGGCGCTTCACGACGCTGATGGTGTTCTTCGGCACCGTCGCGCTGTCCGGCTATCTGTTCGTGATCATTCCCAAGGGCTTCTTCCCGCAACAGGACGTCGGTCTGATCACCGGCATCACCGAAGGCGGACAGGATATCTCGTTCAAGGAAATGACACGCCTTCAGGAGCAGATCGGGTCCATCATCCTGAAAGATCCCGCGGTGGCCAGCATGGCCATGGCGATCGGCGGCGGCGGCAGCGCGCTGAACAACGGCCGCATGTACATTACGCTGAAGCCGCGTGACAGCCGCGACGTCACCGCGCAGCAGATCATCGCACGGCTACGGCCCCAGTTCGACAAGCTGGAGGGCGCGCGCGTCTTCATGCAGGCCGCGCAGGACGTACGCCTCGGCGGGCGCGCCACCCGCACCCAGTTTGAATATACGTTGCAAGACGCCAATCTCGACGAACTCAACACCTGGGCGCCGAAAATTCTGGAAAAGCTGAAGACCCTTCCGGAATTGCGCGACGTCGCGACCGACCAGCAGACGCAAGGCACCACCCTGACGCTGACGATCAATCGCGACACCGCATCGCGGTTCGGCATCCAGCCGCAATTGATCGACGACACGCTGTCGGATGCTTTCGGCCAGCGTCAGGTCGCGCAATACTTTACGCAGGTGAACAGCTATCACGTGATCCTTGAAATCCTGCCGGAGCTGCAGGGCGACACCGACACGCTGAACAAGATCTACATCAAATCGCCGACCACGGGCGATCAGGTGCCGCTCTCGACCTTCGTCAAGTGGTCGACGGTGCCGGTGCGCCCGCTCTCGATCAGCCATCAGGGCCAGTTCCCGGCGACGACGATCAGCTTCAATCTTGCGCAAGGTACCGCGCTCGGTCAGGCCACCAACGCCATCCAGCAGGCCGTCGCCGAACTCGGCGTGCCCGGCACCGTCAACGGCAGCTTCCAGGGCACGGCGCAGGCGTTCCAGCAATCGCTCGGCACCGTTCCACTGCTGATCCTCGCCGCGCTGATTGTCGTCTATTTGATCCTCGGCATTCTCTATGAGAGCTACATCCATCCGCTGACCATCATCTCCACCCTGCCCTCGGCGGGCGTCGGCGCTCTGGCGATGCTCATGCTGTTCGGATTCGATTTCAGCCTGATCGGCCTGATCGGCATCGTGCTGCTGATCGGAATCGTGAAGAAGAACGGCATCATGCTGGTGGACTTCGCCATCGTCGCCGAGCGCGAGGAAGGCCTCGCGCCGGAAGATGCGATCCGCAAGGCCGCGCTGATCCGCTTCCGCCCGATCATGATGACCACCATGGCCGCCCTGCTCGGCGGCGTGCCGCTGATGCTCGGCAGCGGCACCGGCTCGGAAATCCGCCAACCGCTGGGATATGCCATGGTCGGCGGTCTTGTGGTCAGCCAGGCGCTCACCCTGTTCACGACGCCGGTCGTCTATCTCTATCTCGACAAGCTCTCGAACATGCTTTCGAAGGTCGGATACGCGAAGAAAGAAACGCCGCCCGATCGTATGCGCGACGATGTCTCCGAGGCGGCGGAGTAACAGCGCCGTAGCTCAAGCGAGATTCTCAGACATGTCATGCCCGGGCTTGTCCCGGGCATCCCGACCGCGATGCACGGTGCCCGACCCATCTGGATCACCGGGACAAGCCCGGTGATGACATGCAACGCAAACAAAAAGCCGCCCTCAACAGGCGGCTTTTTTATTTATCTGATGCTGCGGCGAGATCACCGCTCGGCGAAGGCCTTTTCGATGACAAAGTCGGCGGGCTCGCCGTGATTGCCTT
>ERZ778025.2195-NODE-2195-length-11448-cov-3.219521_pt1 | contig 11448 bp, 6 predicted proteins | sample MGYA00375755_ERZ778025 | MGnify/ENA primary metagenome ERZ778025 (study PRJEB29350, sample SAMN05389825) | bioreactor metagenome | isolation source: Thiocyanate bioreactor | place: South Africa: University of Cape Town | collected 2014-03-17 ... | reverse complement strand
ATAATAGGTCGGCCAAGAGGCTGTAACCATTTGATCCGCTTTTCAAACTCCTCACCATTTTCATAATTATGGAAAGTGATGATGTCTGACTGGTCCAATTGCAGTTTTTCAATAGGCTTCAGTTTCTCTGGTGATGACCAGTCGCCAGCCCATACGCCTGATGTCAGCGGCTGTGATGGGTTTACAGAACGCGCCCACTCAAAGGTTTTTTCCAACAGCGGCAGCACGTAGTCGCCTTTATTAGGTAACTCCACTTTACCATAAGCAGTATTATTGGTATTGTCTGGTTCATTCCATAGGTCCCATGCAAGTATGCGCTCATCATTGGCAAATGCTGACACCACTCCTTTTACATATGCTTCCAGGCGGGGATATTCGGTTGAATCTTTCAGCGCTTCATAACCGGGACTTTGCACCCAGCCTGAATTGTGCACAAAAGGTTTGGGATCACGCTGCTTGCCCAGTTTAGGAAAGGGATCCCAACAGGAATCGAACAATACGAATACCGGCTTGATATGATGACGGCTGGCTATTTCCAAAAACGTATTCAGTCTCTTCTGAAATCCCGCTGCATCCTGCTTCCATAAGAGATCGTGCAGGTACACACGAACAGTATTCATACCGATACTTGCGGCCCAACCCAGCTCACGGTTGATCGTAGCTGTATCAAAAGTTTCTGCCTGGAACATTTCCAGTTCATTGATAGCAGTACTTGGAATGAAATTGCAACCTACCAGCCAGGGTTGTTTACTATACCATGCATTGGCCTGCTCTTTGGTCCATACTCCACGACCGGTGGTAGTTTTCTGTTGTGCAGCTTGCTGCTTTTCCTCTTCCTTCCCCTGTTCATTACATGCTGTTGAATAAATTAAAATACCGGCTATCAATAAAAGCCCGGAAAGTCGGATTAACTTCATGCTATTTAAATTTTCAGGATTTATATTATTGAACTTGAGTAACCGGCACCTGCTTGTTTTCATTTACCTGCAATACATCAACTCCATCACTTCCGGCTATAAACTGGCAGGTGCTGAATAGTGTACGGCGCGGGGCCACATGCTGCGGGCTGTTGTGAGCATGATAATACATCACCAGATTATCTCCTATTGTAACAAATGCATTATGACCGGTACCCTGTATATTGTCCGTTTTTGGAATGATCGGGTTAGCTGCATACTTGGTAAAAGGGCCCAATGGTGAAGCAGATACAGCATATCCCACATTATAGGCAGGGCTTCTGAAATCATTAGCCGTATAAAACAGATAATACAGGTTTTTATGTTTCAGCATAGCCGGAGCTTCCGTTACCGGCCATTGCGCACCTGAAACGATCTCCCATTCCTGGCTTTGCGAGATGCAGGGAACAATCGTATTTTCCTTTATCGACTTCCAGTCGTCATTCAACTCAGCTCCAAAAATACGGTTGCCATTATCGAACCGGACAAAATACAAATAGCTTTTCCCATTATCATCAACAAATACATGCGGGTCGATTTCTTTTTCTGTATGCAACGGTTGCTGATCGCTTTGTTTAAATGGGCCTAACGGCGAATCACTGGTAGCAACGGCAATATGTTCATTAGCGGTATAGAACATGTAGAAAGTGTTGTTACGGTAAAACACTTCCGGTGCCAAAAATCCTGTAGTGCCGTAGGATTGCCCTTTTGCAAGCGCCCATCCATTACCTGCCTTGCCCGCCGGTCCTTCCCAGTTTTTTCCATCAGTGGATTTATACACCGGAATACCTTCATCAGGGTTGGAACCGGATGTTCCATAGAGATAATACATGCCTTCATGCTTCAGTACAAAAGGATCGGCGAGCGAAACAGGCTGCCAGGAAGGAGTGCCTGTTCCGCTTTGTGCCTCCTTGTTCTTTGTGCACATCGTCATCAACACCAACAGAGAAGCATACAGGATCATTGTTTGTTTATTCATTAGTGACACGTTAATATTTGTCGTTTTGGTCCAGGTTGGGATTATTGAGCACCTCTGTTTGAGGTATCGGTAGCCGTATATGCTTGCCTACCACAAAATTGTTGAAGTCAGGATCTCTTTGTGCTACGAGGTTCACTTTTGTCTGTGTTTCCAGGTCGCCCCAGCGTTTCAGATCAGCCCAGCGTACGCTTTCACCACAAAGTTCAAGTACCCGTTCTGTTTTTAAGCGCTCACGAAAAGCATCTTTACTCAGCAGTGCATCAGGATGTGCCATGGCCAGCGGAGTCATATTTACACGGGCACGCACGCTGTCTACATATTTTGCTGCAGTAATTGTTTGATCAAGCTCATTCAATGTTTCCGCATACATCAGCAACACATCGGAAAAGCGGACCATACGGAAGTTATCCTGGGAAAAATAATCTTCATTGGTGCGGAAGTAATCACGCTGGTATTTCCTGAACCAGGCTTCATCATTATTCCATTCCCAGTTGCGGCCATACACTTTATCGCCAAAATCGGCCTGCAGTGCGGGATAGAACAAAGAATAACGCAACCGTGGATCAAGGCTGTTGCTTGCGGTCTTTTCTTTTTTGAATTCGTTGACCAACCAGTAACGCGCCTGGCCATCACTCCAGCCAATGCCGCGGGGAGCAAAGAATTGTGCACGGTGGCTTCCCATGTTCTGGTTGGGGTCGTCGCCATCGCCTCCTTTGTTTACATCAGAGAATTGTATTTCAAATACAGACTCTTTATTGTTTTCACTGGTGTGAACGAAATTATCCTGGAAATTCGGCATCAGGTCATATTTGCCGGAGCCAGCACCGGTAAAGAAATAGTCCAGTGCGGTTTTAGCCTGCTGCCATTTATGTTGTTGCATAAATGTGCGGGCAAGAAAAGCATTCGCAGCACCTTTGGTAGGGCGGCCTACATTTCCATCATCCCATTGCACGGGCAGCACAGCCAGTGCTTCTGTAAAATCTTTTTCCACCTGTGTCCACACTTCTGCCAACGGATATTGCTGGGGAAGATCATCCGGCTTTGAAGGTTCCAGTACCAATGGAATGTTCTCCCACATAATAGCTGCATAATAATAATGTAACCCACGCAGGAATTTAGCCTGTGCCAGTATCAGATCTTTTTTGCTGTTATCCGTAAAAGGGATATCGGGAACATTGGCCAGTACCTGGTTGCAACGGAAAACCGCTTTATAGGTATCCCGCCAGGTGATCGCATTACCTTCCCAGAAATTATAATTCACATACTGGAAACGTGTCCAGTCGGCCAGCTCGATCCATGGACTTTTGCTGCAACCTTCATCGGAAGTAAGATCAAGACGGAAATAGATCCAACGTGCCCAGCCACCAGGTTTGTAGAACATGGCATAAGCTGCATTGATGCCTTTTTCCGCATCAGCTTCTGTTTTCCAGAACTGCTCTTCTGTAATGGTATTGGGATTATCCACATTAAGCAGGTCCTTTTTACAGGAAGGCATTATACATGCCATCACGCTTATGGCTATTGTTAATCTTATAAACTGTTTCATATAGTGCAATTAGTTATATTAAATATTGATGCGCTGCTATTAAAATCCAAACTGCAAACCGGCTGAATACATTTTCAGATTGGGGAACTGAAAACTGTATACACCCCTCTCAAACATATTCGAGTTATTGAACTCAGGATCAAGTCCGCCAAAATTGGTAATGGTGATGAGGTTCTGACCGGATAGTGTCACCTGTGCATTTGCAAAACCAATGCGTTTTACGAATGATGCAGGCAGACGATAAGAGAGGCTGATAAATTTCAGTCGCATAAAAGTTCCGCTTTCCAGCCAGCGGTTGCTGTCCCCTCTTGAATTGAGCGTGGAGCCATAATAGGCACGGGGCACATCAGTATTGGTATTATCAGGAGTCCAGGGTTTGATGCCGGCACGGTAATTAGAGTTATCATCAAACCGGTCAACCAGGCTTCTGTAACCGTTATACACAGTTGAGCCAAAAGAGCCAAACCAGTTCATGGTAAGATCAAAATTCTTATAAGAAGCACCCATGTTCAACCCCAGTTCAAAATCAGCCCAGGGGCTGCCCAGCACCACTTTATCATCATTGCTGATCTGTCCATCCCCATTATGGTCAACAAAACGGATATCACCGGGCTTAGCTGCAGGTTGTATCACTATCCCATCCTTGTTCTTATAATTATCTACTTCCTGTTGAGTCTGGAAAAGACCGTCGGTTTCCAGCAGGTACCACATTGCAGCGGAACTGCCAACCTTTGTGACAGTTGTACCGGTGAATATATCGTTGCGTCCATAGCCAAGATTCAATACCCTGTTCTTCAGTGTGGTCAGGTTAGCCGTTATATAATAATTGAAATCCTTTGCTTTCCCTTTATAGGTAGCAGAAAACTCAAAGCCTGTATTACGTAAGCTGGCAGCATTCACAGCAGGGTTACCACCATCATTGCCTGTTGTCATAAGGATGGGCATATAGGTCAGCACATCGGTTGTTTTAGCAATGAAATACTCTGCAGTAAGCGATAATTTATTATCCAGCACGGTAGCGTCGAAACCAAAATTTGTTTGTGTAAGCTTTTCCCAGCGCAGGTCCTGATTGGCCAGCCTCACCTGTGTAGCACCCGGGAATGTGTTCTGACCTGTTCCCATAGCAATAGTGGAGAAGGTATTGATCACCGGCAGGTAATCCCAATAACCGAGATTGCTGCTGCTGCCCAGTGTACCATGACTGGCACGGATCTTCAGATCATTGATCCATTTCACTTTAAAGAATTCTTCATTACTGATTCGCCAGGCTGCTGACACAGAAGGGAATGTGCCCCACTGATCATTGCGGCCAAGGCGGGAAGATCCATCATAGCGGATCACACCATTCAACAGGTATTTATCATCAAAATTATATTCTACCCTTCCCAGGTAAGATAAGAGGATCGCTTCCTGGAGATAACCGCCAGTTTGTGGCTCACTGCCCTGATCAAGCACCCAGTAATAGGAACCGGATGAAGAGTTTTGAAGAATGTTCCGCTTCGTGCCCCATACCTGTCCGTATTTATCACGCTGATAGGTTTGACCCGCAATAGCATTCACAGAATGTTTACCAAACCGCTCACTAAAAGAAAGGGTGTTTTCCACGAGCATAGTTTGCCAACGTGCCCTGTTCTCGTTATAGATAGCAGGATCATAAGCCTGGTTCAATGTCCAGTTGCCTTCTTTTCTTTTATACTGATAATTGTCAGCGCTTGTTTCATAACCCAGGTTCAGGCGGTATTTCAACCAGGGGCGGAGTTTCAGTTCTCCCCATATATTGCCACGGACACGGAAGTTCTCATTGGTGCGGTCTTCCAGATCCGCAATAGCTACGGGGTTAGTACCAAACGTGCGTGCACGGCTTTCACTGCCATAACCATAACCACCGGGATTTGCTGCATCATATATAGGAATAGTGGGCAGCAGGCGTACTACATCTGCATAGGGATTGCCCGACATTTCATCTGCTCTGGCATTGGTAAGGGCAAGGTTCTCTCCAAAACTGAAAATACCTTTTGAACCCTGTGCATTCACACGCAAACCAAGACGTTTGAAACCAGTGCTGATCACCGTTCCTTTGTTATCAAAGTAATTGGCTGATACGAGATAACTGCCATTGTCGCCACCACCAGAGAAGCTCACATTATAATCCTGCATATTACCTGTTTGAAACGCGGCATCCTGCCAGTCGGTATTTACATCCAGGTTCAGGTTTTGACGGGGAACACCAGCGTTATCATAGGCCATATAGTTCAACTTCACAAATTCATCTTTACCGGCCAGATCATACCGCGGTGTGGTTTGTATACTTGATTTGGCAGCAAAATCAACTTTCATCGGTCCCTTCCTACCCCTTTTAGTAGTGATAATGATCACACCATTGGCAGCACGTGAGCCATAGATCGCCGCTGCAGAAGCATCTTTCAATATCTGGATGGATTCAACATCATTGGGATTAAAATCACGATTGGCAGTAGTGACCAGGCCATCGATCACATAAAGCGGATTGGTGCCGGTAAGATTTTTTAAACCACGGATCTCCACCCTGGCTTCTGAACCAGGCTGGCCGCCGCCACGGACCAGTACGCCCGAAGCAAGGCCCTGCATTGCTTCGCCGATAGTGGTTGCCTGACGCTTGGTCACTTCTTCCACAGGCACTACCGCTATTGCACCTGTAAGATCTTTTTTACGTTGTGAACCATAACCTACCACTACCACTTCGCCCAGGTCAGTAGCACCCTGTCGCAATTGCACATTAATGGTAGATTGCCCATTTACTGACATCTCCATATCAGCATAGCCAATGTTGCTGAATACAAGGGTGGCCTGAGCATCAGGCACCTGCAAAGTGTAATTACCACCTGCATCAGTACTGGTACCTGCAGTAGCGCCTTTCACAGTAACGCTGACGCCTTCCAGCGCTTCGCCTTTCTGATTGGTTACTTTTCCTTTAACTGTGTGGGATGTTTGTGCTGATAGTAATTGAGCAAAGAACAGTGCGATCAACAGTAAAACAGCACTGGCTGTGCTGTATACCTTCTGTTGTATGGATGCAAAAGCACAACAAAAGGTATGTGCGAATGATCTTTTTCTCATAATGGCAATTATTTGTTAGAAATTTTGGTTTGGAAAGCAGATCGATTTGGCATCTAAGTTGAACCTTTCCGGCTTAAAGCCAGTGCCCGATCGTCTCATTCTTTCCTCAATTCGTCTCAAAAAGCCTGATTAACTATCTTGTTGCCGTTTAGTAAAGGCTTTGAGCCAGTATCATGTTACGTGCATAACTACTTGTGTGTGTTTTTTGAGTAAGTTCGTTTCCGCTATTATGAAATTTGCCGGCTGCTATATGAAACATTGGCTTTTGTCCATGCTACTGGTCTTCGGTATCAGCTTTGCGAAAAGCCAGTCATATTATTTCACCCATTACCAGGTGGAAAACGGGCTCTCCAATAATGCTGTTATCTGTAGCCTGCAAGACCATAACGGCTTTTTATGGTTTGGCACTAAAGACGGGCTCAACCGTTTTGATGGTTATTCATTCAAGATCTTCCGCAACGACGCAGATGATTCTACCAGCGTCGGCAGTAATTATATTTATAGCTTGCATGAGGGCCCTGCCGGTATTTTATGGGTAGGTTGTGATCGCGGCCTTTTTGCCTATGATGCAACTACAGAAAGCTTTCATAGGATAAGCAAAGCTCCTGTTACGGAAATACTGGATATCCAGGAAGATTCCACCGGCGCCATCTGGTTCATCTCCCGGCTGGTATTATATTATTACCATCCGAAAACAGGTGCGTTTAAAATTTTTGATCAGCCCGGCCATCTGAATGTTTCATCCGTTTGCGCTACTGCCAATGGCGATCTCTGGATCTCTTCCAGCGCCGGCACCATTCACCGGTTGTTGCAGGACGGGCCTTCCGCTACTGGCTATAATGTATTTGACCATAGCGGCCCTGGTGTCAATAACTGGATTGAAAAAATTTACGATGCAGGCAATGGTAATATCCTGGTGGGTACATCCAAGCAGGGTGCCAAACTCTTTGATACGCGCACGGGCCTGTATAAAGACATACTCAATCATACCGCTGATGAACAGGAAATTTTTGTACGGGATTTTATCCGCCAATCTGATAACGAATACTGGATCGCAACCGAATCAGGCGTTTTTATTTATGATAACAGCACGGGGGAATATATAAACCTGAAAAAAAATTATAATAATCCCTACTCCATTTCAGATAATGCTGTGTATACTTTTTGTTGCGATAAAGAAGGCGGCATTTGGGCCGGCACTTATTTCGGCGGCATTACACCAGTTTTAAAAAATTCTTTCCACAATCAGGCAGTAATGCTATCAGTGGCAATGCTGTTCGCGAGATCGTCCGTGATAATGAAGGAAACCTGTGGATCGGAACAGAAGATGCGGGGTTGAACAAGCTGCAAATGAGTTCCGGCATCTTCACTCATTTCAATACCTCATCACCGCGCCATGTATCTTCTTCCAATATCCATGGCTTGCTGGTATATGGAAATGAATTATGGGTGGGCACATTTCACCGTGGACTGGATGTGCTGGATATCAGGACCGGACGTTTTTTACGGCATTATTCTGCCGCCACTCACAACCTCCGCAGCGATTTTATTTATTGTTTCCTGAAAACAAAACAGGGAAAGCTTGTTGTAGGCACAGACCGGGGGCTTTCTTATTATAATAAGCAAAAAGATAATTTTGATTTTGTTGAAGCTGCACCCGAAAACTTTTATACCATCCTGTATGAAGACCACCTGGGAAATGTATGGGCTGGTACTTATGCTGATGGTGTACATTGGTTCAATCCGCAAACTGGCGCCAGCGGCCATTTCCGGTATGAACCCGGGAAGCCCGGCAGCCTGGGTGGCAACCGTGTCAACTGGATATTTGAAGACAGTCAACAGCAACTATGGATAGCTACGGAAGGCGGCTTATGCAAACTGGACCCATCCAGGCAGCAATTCACTACCTATACCACTAAAAACGGGTTCCCCAGCAATATCATGTATGCTGTGCTAGAAGACGGGCAAAACAATTTCTGGGTAAGCACTTCAAAAGGGCTGGTCCGGTTCACACCAGCCAATGGGAATATAACAGTGTTCACCCGTGCACATGGATTGCTGAACGATCAATTCAATTACAACTCTGCTTATAAAGATCCCAAAGGCCGCATGTATTTCGGCAGTGTGAAAGGAATGATCAGTTTTCACCCGGATGAGTTCATCAAAAACGATTTTGTTTTACCCGTATACATTACCGGCTTCCAGGTATACGATAAGGAACTGGCCATTAATAAAGAAGGATCACCTTTACAGAAATCCATTACCTACACACATACGATTACGCTCACCCATAACCAGAGTTCTTTTAGCATTGATTTTGCAGCATTGAGTTATACAGCGCCAGACATGACAGAGTATGCCTATAAAATGGAAGGGTTGAATAAAGAATGGAGTTACCTGAAGACCAATCGCAAGGCATATTTTACCAAACTGTCTCCCGGTACATATATCTTTACTGTTAAAGCCAGCAATAGCGGTGGTGAATGGAAATGTGAACCAGCTTCACTGGTCATTAAGATATTACCTCCTGTCTGGGCAAGTGTTTGGGCCTATTTGTTGTATGCTCTTGTTATCACAGCGATCGTACTGTTCCTGATACGCAGTTATCATCGCCGCACTGAAGAAAAGAACCGGCGCAAGCTGGAAATACTGGAACATGAAAAAGAAAAAGAGATATACCAGGCCAAGATAGAGTTCTTTACGAACGTGGCACATGAGGTCCGTACACCTTTAACATTGATCAAAGGGCCAATGGAAAAAGTAATGAAACAGATCGACTCCGTTCCTGCTGTGAGTAATAACCTGCAGATCATGAAGCGCAATATTGACCGGCTGCTGGACCTGACCACGCAGTTGCTGGATTTTCGTAAAACCGAAACCAAGGGCTTCAGCCTGAATTTCGTAAAGGCCAATATTGCTGATCTTATCACCGATGCCTATATCAGGTTTAAACCTGCTGCAGAGCAAAAAAGGTTATCCTTTACGCTGGAATCACCTACCCTCTTCAATGCTTATGTAGATACAGAAGCTTTCAACAAGATCATGAGTAACCTGCTTGATAATGCAGTTAAATATGCAGAAAGAAAAGTTCATATCAAACTGGTCGCTGATGGCGAACAGGATACTTTATTCAGAGTGGAAGTGGAAAACGATGGATACCTGATCCCTCCGGATATGAAGGAAAAAATATTTGAAAGTTTTTTCAGGATAAAGGAAAACGGAAAACAATCCGGTACCGGCATCGGGCTGGCCCTGTCGCGTTCACTGGCTGAATTACATAAAGGAACTTTATGCCTTAAAGAACCCGGTGGCAATATGAACGTATTCGTGCTGGCCCTGCCCGTGCACCAGGAAATTGAATTTAATTTGAGCCGATAAAACAAAGTATGAAACCTGTTATACTGCTTGTGGATGATAACGGAGAGATCCTTGATTTTATATCGGAGGACCTGGGCGAAAAATATACCGTCCTGAAAGCATTCAACGGCCGGGAAGCGCTCGACCTCCTGCAGCACGAACCTGTTCAACTGGTGATCAGCGATATCATGATGCCGGTGATGGATGGTTATGAATTGTGCCGCAACATCAAATCAAATTTCGAATACAGCCATATCCCTGTGATCCTGCTTACAGCTAAAAACACCCTGCAATCAAAGATCGAAGGATTGGAAATGGGAGCAGATGCTTATATTGAAAAACCTTTTTCACCCGAACACTTGCAGGTACAGATTGCCAACCTGCTTTCCAACCGGAACAAGATCAGGGAATTCTTTGCCAGCAGTCCATTGGTGCATATCAACACCATGGCCTATTCAAAGGCAGATGAACAATTCCTTGAGGAACTGAACGAAGCCATTTATCAGAATATTGAAAATATGGAACTCAGCGTTGATCAACTCGCTGATTTCATGAACATGAGCCGGGCTACCCTGTACCGTAAGATCAAAGCTATTTCCAATCTCACCCCCAATGAACTCATCAATATCACCAGGCTGAAAAAAGCAGCCGAACTGCTTGCAGAACATGATTACAAAGTTTATGAAGTGGCTGAAATGACAGGATTCAGCTCGCAAACCCATTTTGGGCGTAACTTCAGTAAACAGTTTGGAATATCACCTATGGAATATATAGCGCTTAAAAAAGCAGAGAAAAGAAAATAATAACGGCAAACCGGTCTTCTCTCATCTTGTAGTCAGTTCAGGAAATACGGACTCATATCTCCTGATCACTTCCAACATGGCCCTGCTATTATGATAGGGACATTTCCAGATGCCCGCTTTATCCTGGTCAGGCATCAGTTCATTATCCTTCGTTCTTCCCCAAAACCACTCCCCTTGCTTGTTATCAATTATATATTCTTTTGTATAGCTCCATATTCTGTTGAAACTATCCAAAAACAATTGATCGCCGCTAACCGAATAAGCATTCAGAAAACCAACCATCGCCTCTGCCTGTACCCACCAGTGTTTTTCCTTTATCCAGTGATCTGCAGTGCGGTCATATTCATAAAGCATTGAACCATCCACATCCATGCCTTCCAGCGATGCCTTTGCCATGTCCACCGCTTTTTGCCGGGTATATTTTATCCATTGTTCATCCCCGATCATCTCAGCAGCTTCCTGCAAAAGCCAGGCGGCTTCAATAGTATGCCCGTAAGAAATAACAGGAGAGCGGACAACCCATTGTTCGTCCATGAACAGGTGAAGATGAGAGTTGTTCCTGTCAATGATATGGTCCCTGAACACCCCGAGCAACCCCTCGATTTTTTGTTTAAGCCCATCATCCTTCCAAATACCATACAGGTTGGTATATGCTTCAATAATATGAAGATGGGTATTCATCGTCTTTTTTTCATTGGCATCTTTTTCACT
>ERZ778025.2194-NODE-2194-length-11452-cov-2.716680_pt1 | contig 11452 bp, 17 predicted proteins | sample MGYA00375755_ERZ778025 | MGnify/ENA primary metagenome ERZ778025 (study PRJEB29350, sample SAMN05389825) | bioreactor metagenome | isolation source: Thiocyanate bioreactor | place: South Africa: University of Cape Town | collected 2014-03-17 ... | reverse complement strand
CCTCGGTGCAATGGGTATGCCCGTTCGCAGTCGACATCTTGTCGACAAACTGTCTACTGATCAAGCCCGCTTTTCGCCATCTTCTCGTCGCAAATTTTGACCAATTGGTCAACAATCGCGTCGATCAACTGTTAAAGCGCCTCGGAGAACAGCATCGTGCCCCGTCGTATCGCGACCGTTGCTCTGGTTGTCCGCGACTATGACGAAGCCATCGCCTTTTACTGTGGCGCCCTCGGATTCTCCCTGCTTGGCAACGAGGACATGGGTGGGGGCAAGCGCTGGGTAACCGTCGCGGCCGGTGATGGCGACGTTGCCCTGCTGCTCGCGAGAGCCGATGGACCGGCGCAGCAGGCGTCGATCGGCAGGCAGGCGGGAGGCCGGGTCGGGTTCTTCCTCCATACCGACGATTTCGCGCGCGATCATGCGGCGTTCGTCGCAGCTGGCGTCGAGTTCCTCGAGGAGCCGCGCCACGAGGTCTACGGCACCGTCGCGGTGTTTGCCGACCTCTACGGCAACAAGTGGGATTTGCTCGAACCCCACCGGTAGCTTGGCAGCGGTCGGGCCGGAGGCTAGGGTCCATCGTTCCCCGACGATGATCCCTGGAGTTTCCCATGACCAAGCGCCAACTCGGACGTTCCGAGCTTTCCATCGAGCCGCTGGTGCTCGGCACCAACGTGATCGGCGGGACGATCGATGAAGCGCAGTCCTTCGCAGTCCTCGATGCCTTCGTTGCCGAAGGATTTACTGCGATCGACACCGCTGACGGCTACACCGGCGGGAATTCCGAGACCATCATCGGCAAGTGGCTGAAGGCGCGCGACAACCGCGACAAGGTGCTGATCTTCACCAAGGTCGGCTCGAACGACGGCACCGGCGCCCGCAACAGTTCCGCCAAGTGGATCAAGCAGGGCATCGAGAACTCGCTGCGGCGTCTGCAGACGGACTATGTCGACCTCTACCAACTGCATTTCCCCGACGGCACGACCCCGCAGGAGGAAACGCTGGGCGCCTTCAATGAACTCATCGCGGCGGGCAAGGTGAGGTACATCGGCGCGTCCAACTTCGACGCGAACCGGCTCGGTGAGGCACCCGCCACGGCTGGCCGCGCTACGAGACGCTGCAGAACGAGTACAATCTCTACGACCGCGCGCAGTTCGAGGAAGCGCAGGATGTCTGCGTTCGCGAGGCGGTATCGGGGCTGCACTACTTCTCGCTGGCCCGCGGCTTCGTTACCGGCAAGTACCGCAGCGAGGCCGATGCGGCCAAGTCGCCGCGCGGCCCCGGCGTGGTGCAGCGCTATTTCAACGACAAGGGCTTCCGCATCCTCAAGGCGCTCGACGCCGTCAGCGCCCGCACCGGCGCCGGCCTCGCCGAGATCGCACTGGCCTGGCTCAATGCGCAGCCCGGTACCGGCGCCCCCATCGCGTCGGCCACCACCGTGGAGCAGGTGGCGGAACTGGCGCGCGGCGCGCGGCTGTCGCTGGGGGCGGACGATCTCCGGGAGCTGACGGACGCCGGAAAATGAGGGCGCTCGACGCCCTCCTCGTGCTCACCGCGGCGCCGGCCGCGGCACAGGAGTCGGGGTGGAGCTATTCGCCGGCGGCAGGCGAAGGTGATCGCGCCGCGATGGGCTGCGCCGCGGGCTCGACGGCGACGCAGCACACCTGCCTCGTCGTTCGCTGCGAAGACGACTTCACGGTCGGCATCTATGTCGATGTGGCACCGAGCGTCAGGGGCATCGGCCCCTGGCGCCTCGGCATCGACCGCGTCACTCACGATGTCACGGCTGCAACTGCCGGCGCCGCGCCCTACGACGCGCGGCTCGAAGGCGACGTTGCCGCCATCATCGATGACATCCGGAACGGTGACCGGATCTATCTGGATCTGCTGGACGGCGATCCTCCCGCTCTCAACGGTATCTCGCTGCGGGGCTCGCTCCTTGCCATCAACCGCGCGCTCTACTTTTGTGCGCCGCGCGTCGTCCCGGACCGGCTGGCGCAATAGTTAGCCGACGACGGTTCCGAACAGCCAGCCGATCGCCGCGGTCGCCCCGAGGGCGAGCACGCCCCAGATGATGACGCGCAGCGCGCCCTTCAGCATGTCGGCGCCACCCGCCCGCGCGCCGATGGCCCCGAGCGCCCCGAGTGCCACCAGCGTACCCAGCGCGACGGCAACCACGACCCAGGCCAGCGGCGACAGCCAGGCGACGAGCAGCGGCACCGCCGCTCCCACCGAGAAGGTCAGTGCCGAGGTCACTGCCGCCTGCACCGGGCGCGACTGCGTGATCTCGGTGATCCCGAGTTCCTCGCGCGCGTGTGTGCCCAGTGCATCCTTCTGCATCAGCGCCACCGCAACCTGAGCCGCCAACTCCCGATCGAGCCCGCGCGCGATATAGATCTGGGTCAGCTCCTCGATCTCCTCGTCCCACAATTCCTCAAGCTCGCGCCGCTCCCGCGCCAGGTCGGCGGCCTCGGTGTCGGATTGCGAGCTGACCGAAACGTATTCGCCCGCGGCCATCGACATGGCGCCGGCGACGAGGCCCGCAACGCCGGCGACGAGGATCGCGCCGGTATCGGCGCCCGACGCCGCGACGCCGACGATGATGGCGGCGGTGGAGACGATGCCGTCATTGGCACCAAGAACCGCAGCACGCAGCCAGCCGATGCGGTGGACCAGATGTGCTTCGGCATGAAGGCGCGACATCACATCACCATGTAGCCGCCGTCGACCGGCAGGATTGCGCCGGTGACGAAGGCGGCGAGGGGCGAACAGAGGAACAGCGCAGGGCCGGCAAGATCGGCCGGCGTGCCCCAGCGGCCCATCGGTGTGCGGCCGACCAGTTCGGCGCTGCGCGCCGGATTGGCGCGCGGCACGTCAGTCATCGGCGTCTCGATCCAGCCCGGCGCCAGCGCGTTCACACGGACGCCATCCCTGGCATAGGCAATCGCCAGCGATTTGGTCAGCTGCGCGACGCCGCCCTTGCTCGCCGCATAGGCCGGTGCATGCGGTGCGCCGAAGAAGGCAAAGACCGAGGCGATGTTGAGCACGGCCCCCTGCCGCGCCGCGAGCTTCTCGCGGAACGCCGTCGCGGTCCGCATCGAGCCCGTCAGGTTGATGTCGACGGTTGCGGCGAAACCTTCCGGGGTGAACTCGGCGGCGCGCAGGTTGACGCCCGCACAATTGACCAGCGCATCGATCGCCGGCCGCCCGGCCGCAAATCCAGCCACCGCCGCATCGCTGCGCACGTTGAGGACGCCGAAGCTCACGCCGGGCACCGAACCCGCGGCAGCGACCTCGGCGTCGGTCGCGCCGGTCGCGTGTACGGTGCCGCCGGTGATGACGACGACCTTGTTGCTGTAATCGAGGTTGGGGATGCTCATGGCGAGGCTACGGCCTATCTGATGAACTGGTCAACATAGTCGGCGCCGAGACCGACAGCCGCATAGTGCCGCCGGCACATGTCGATCTTGGTGAACACGTCTTCGAGCCCGATCTGCTTGTTGTCGGCATCGAGGTAGATCATGCTGCCCGAGATGTTGAAGAAGGTGATCATCTCCTCGCAATCCTCGGGCACCGTGAGGGTGTGGATTTCGCCCGGTGGCTCGAACACGTATCTGCCGGTTTCGGCGACCCAGTCATCTTCGAGATAGTACCAGCGGCCCTTGATGACATAGCCGTGCACCGGCGCCGGATGCAGGTGCTTGGTCAAGACGCCCGACTTGCGCACCCGCAGCAGATTGCACCACTGCCCCTGCAGCGTGTTGAGCAGCAGCGGGCGAAACCATACGTCCTTCATCTGGGGCACCCAGACGCGCTCGTCCTCGGGCATCGCCGGGGTTGCGATCTCCATCGGCGCCAGCGGATGCGCCGAGCCTCTCATGTTGTCGTACATCATGTTTCCCTTGCGGCCTGCAGCACGATATCGGCCAGCTGCTCGTAGTCTTCGATCCGGTTATAGGCCTGCGCCGAGATGCGCACAAAGAGCTGGCCATCGACCTCGGTCACCGGCGCATCGGCACCCAGCTGACGTAGCCGGGTGCGCAGCGCCAGCATGCGCGCCTCGCTCGCATCGGTGCCGAACGGCGCGCCGATCAGCACCATGGCGGCGAACATGTCCGCGGACGCGGGGATCGTGGTGCCCCAGCGCTCGGCCAGCATTTCCGCTGCCTGCCAGGCGAGCTGCCGATTGGCGCCCATCAGCAGCGGGCCGCCGAGCCGGTTGTGGAACGCGATGGCCGCCGGCACGCTCAGGGCCGCGCTGACATCGCGCGTCCCGGTCCAGTCGAACTCGGCGACAAAACCCTGCTCATAGCCATGCGAAATGATCGTGGGATGCAGCCACGCCTGGTGCTCGGGTCGGGCGTGGAGGAAGGCAACGCCCTTCGGCGCCATCAGCCACTTGTGGCAATTGCCGGTGTAGATGTCGGCGCCCAGCGCCTCGAGGTCGAGCGGCACCTGCCCCGGTGCATGGGCGCCATCGACGATCGACAGCACGCCGGCTTCGCGGCACAGCGCGACAAGCTCACCGACCGGAAAGACCAGCGCGCTCGGCGAGGTGATGTGGTCGATGATCACGGCCCGCGTGCGCGCCGACAGGGCCGCGCGGAACGCGTCAACGATGCCATCCGCAGTTGGTTGTGGAAACGGCACCTCAGCCGTGACGATCGAGGCTCCCTGGCGAGCGGCGAAATGCCGGGCGGTCTTCAGCACCGCGCCGTAGATATGCGAGTGGACGACGATCTCGTCGCCCGGCTGCAGCGCCAGCGAGCCCAGTACCGCATTGATGCCGCCCGTGGCATTGTCGACGAACACCAGGTCGTCGGCAGCAGCGCCGACATAGCCGGCAAGCGCTGCCGCTGCCGCGCGGATGGCCGGATGAACCTCGTCGGCCATGAAGTAGGTGGTGCCGGCCTCCATCCGCTGGCGCCAACGGCTCTGCTCGGCGAGCACCTCGATCGGGGCCGCGCCATACGAGCCGTGGTTGACGTGGAGCCGACTGTAGTCGAGCCCCCAGAGCCCGCGCACATCGTTGACGCGGGCGTCGCGCGTGGTCACCAGTGGAACTCCGCCACGTTGTCGCGTGCCCCGAGCAGGAAGGCGTCGGCGATGAGTCGCAGCGGCGAGCCATCCATCTCGGACTCTCCCTTGCGGAGGAGCTTGGCGAACCGCGCGTAAATCTTCTCGTATTCCTCTGACGGCTCTTCGATGGCGGTCCTGTCGCCGATCTTGAGCACGGTGCCGCCCTTTTCGAGTTTCAGCTGGCTACCAGACTGGGTCTCGATGGCGATCGTCCAGATCTCGCCCGTTTCCTCCAGCCAGTTGAAGCCGCCGGATAGCCGCGGCTGGTGCTTCTGGGCCGATTTGAACTCGATCTCGACATCGACCGGTGTCTGCCGGTTGGCGGGGAAGGCCAGCCGGGCGGATTTCACGAAAACGGGGAATGGCATGATGCGGGTGAAGATCGACATCGCGTTGATGCCCGGATCGAAGACGCCGAAGCCGCCTGGCTCCCACACCCAATCCTGTCCCGGGTGCCACTTGCGCACGCTCTCGCGCCAGTCGATGCGTACCGAAGCAACGCCCTCCTTCTTGAGGATCTTTCGCGTTTCGTCGACGGCATCATTGTACCGGCTGTGCCAGGTCTGGAACAGCACCCGGCCCTTCTTCTCGCCATAGGCGACAAGATCGTCAAACTCGCTGATCGTGGTCGTCGGCGGCTTTTCCAGCAGCACGTCCTTGCCTGCGTCGATGGCCTCGCGCACGTAGGCATGGCGCACGCCCGGCGGCGTGCAGATAGCAACTAGGCCGACCTCGGGCATCGCCGCATAGAGTTCGGCCGGCGCGCGGAACACGGGCACGTTTCCGTGCCCGACGCCGCGCTGGCTGACACAGGCCGCCAGCTCGAAATCCTTCGATTTCAGGATCACCGGCAGATGCTGGTCCTGACTGATCTTGCCGATGCCGATGACGGCGATCTTCCTCGTGGCCATGGGGCCCTCCCGTTCGGTTGCATAGAACGCTCTCAGGGCCCGGCTGTGAAGGGCGGAAACCGCCGGCGGCGTCGCCCGGCGCTGCCGAATGCAACTCAGTTAGCCAGCGAAGTCACAATCAGGCCAGAAAATTTTCTCTTTATTAACCAACGTGTTAGCCGCCACGATTTGGCGACAATTTTAGGCGATTTGCACAATCGCGAAAATCGCTCGACCCCATCACTGGACGCTTGGCCGGCTCTCCGCCTGCTGAGCGAGGAGGAAGACTTTGTCTACGCTGCGCTATTGCCGATCCTGTTCCGGTCCCCGTCCGCGGGCGGCCGTCCGTTGCCCTTGGTGCCTGCGGGACTATTCCGATCACCCCTCGCGTCCCGAGCATCTTTTCGCGCAGTATCAGGGCGAAGGGCAGCCGGTGCTGCGCACCGATCGTCCGCGCGACGCTGCCCGAAAGGGCTCATAGTTCAGACGCGCTGTCGGTCAGCACAAGGGAGGACGCCATGTCCCGTGCATTCGTGTCGGAAGGCGGCACCGTGCCGCAGGTCTATGCGAGCCGGGAGAGTGCCCAGAGCGCCGCGGAAATCCAGCGCGCCATGGACGGTCGGACCTATGACTTCGAAATCCGCGAGCGCGAGCGTGGCGGCTTCATGGTCGCGCGGCTCCACAAGGACGGCAGCTTCGACTCCTGGGTCGACGAATAGCTGCGTCTAGCGGATGACGATGGCCCTGAAGTCGTTGACATTGGTGCCGGTCGGGCCGGTGATGAACAGGTCGCCGATGGCGCGGAAGGCGTTGTAGGCATCGTTGTTGGCGAGCGCGGCCCGGGGATCGATCCCGGCGGCCCGCATCCGGCCTGCGCTGGAACCGTCCGCATAGGCTCCCGCATTGTCGCCTGCCCCGTCGATGCCGTCCGTGTCGGCCGCGAGGGCGCTGACTCCCTCCAGTCCGTCGATGGCGATGGCCAGCCCCAGCAGAAACTCCGCGTTGCGCCCGCCGCGTCCATTGCCGCGGATGGTCACCGTGGTCTCGCCGCCGGACAGCAGCACGGCCGGTTTCGCGAACGGGCGCTGCCGTGTCGCGATCTCCCGGGCAAGCGCGGCGTGCACCTTGGCCACCTCCCTTGCTTCGCCCTCGACGGCGTCGGAGAGGATATGGGCGCTGACGCCCTGCGTGGCGGCCTGCGCTGCCGCCGCCTCAAGCGAGATCGCAGCCGACGCCACTGTTTGGACCGTGTCGCGCGCGAAGCGCTGATCGCCGGGCTGCGGCGGCAGATTGTCCTCACCTGCCAGAACGGCCTGCGCGGCCGGGGGTAATTCGAGATTGTAGAGCGAGACCAGGTGCCGCGCCTCGGCCCGGCTCGACCGCATCGGCAGGGTCGGCCCCGAGGCGACCAGTGCCGGATCGTCGCCCGGTACATCCGAAACAACCAGCGTTGCCACCCGAGCGGGGTGGGCCAGTGCCGCGAGGCGCCCGCCCTTGATCGCGGACAGCTCGTTACGGATGACGTTCATCACTCCGATCGGGGCGCCCGACGCGAGGAGGGCACTGTTCACCTGCTGCTCGTCGTCGAGGCTCATGCCTGGCGCCGGCTGCGGCAGCAGGGCAGAGCCGCCGCCCGAGATCAGCGCCACCACCAGATCGTCCGGGCCAAGGCCGGATACCGCTTCCATCAAGCGGCGGGCCGCGAGATACCCCGCTGCGTCGGGCACGGGGTGAGCCGCTTCGACAATCTCGATGCGCTCGCACGGCGCCGCATAGCCATAGCGGGTGACCACGAGCCCGGAGAGTGGCCCGTCCCAGGCTTGCTCGAAAGCCTGTGCCATCTGCGCCGACGCCTTGCCCGCCCCGATGACGATGGTGCGTCCCGCGGGGCGAGGCGGCAACGCGGCCTCTACGGCGCGGCCGGGCAGGGCGGCGGTGACGGCGGTGCGGTAAAGATCTTCAAGAAATTCGCGGTTCATAAGGGGGTCCGGTGAGGCGCGGCATCATGGCGGAGCGTCGGGGAGTCGACAAGTTCACCGCAGTATGAACGAATTGTGTACGGCCGGATCAGCGGTTGTTCAGGGGAAATGGGCTAGACTGCCTCCAGGTGATGGGGCTGCTTGCCCTGTGGCTGGCGAGCGGGAACGGGCAGGTCGTACCGGCGCGCTGCAGGAGACACGACGCATGAAGAGCACTCGGAAACTGGTGGTTGCCGCGCTTGTCGCGCTTCTGGCCCTGCCGGTGATCCAGCCGGCTGTCGCGGATGACCGGCGGGACAGTTGCACGGCGCAGGACCGCGACAGGGACGATTGCGCGCGGGAGAAGCCGCGGTTTCAGACCCGCTTCTTTTCCGAGTGAGCGCTTGCCGTGGAAACTCACGGCATAGTCAAGAATTGTTCACAACGCTCATCTAGTCAGGCGCCGATCCAGCCGCGCTGACCCATGCCCGAACGCTTTGCCCTCTATTATGCGCCCGATACCGAAAGCCCGCTCTGGCGCCTTGCGGTCCATTGGCTCGGCCGCGATCCGGCTGCCAGCGCCATCGAAAGTCCCGACCTGCCGGGGATCGATACCGGGTATCGCCTGCGTGTTTCGGAATCTGCGCGTCGCTACGGTTTCCATGCCACCATCAAGGCGCCGATGGTTCTCGCACCCTGCCGGGAGCGTCGTGACCTGGCAGCGGCGCTTGACGGATTTGGCGCGCGCACCGCTTCCACCGCCATCGGGCGGCTGGTCCTGACCTTCATCGATGGCTTTCTCGCCCTTGTGCCCGCGCATCAGAGCGCTGAGTTGACCAGCGCCGCGGCCGAAGTTGTCGGCGAGTTCGAGCCCTTCCGGGCCCCTCTCGCGCCGGCGGACCGGGAGCGTCGCATCCGCTCCGGTTCCCTCACGTCGCGCCAGGTCGACCTCCTCGACGCCTATGGCTATCCGCATGTCATGGAAGAGTTCCGTTTTCACATGACGCTGACCGATCGGCTGCCAGAGAACGAGCGCGACGCAGTCATGCGCGCGGCCACGGCGTGGTTCGCACCGGCACTGGACGAGGACGTCGTTTTCGATCGCATTGCGCTCTATCGTGAACCGGTAGCGGGTGCGCCATTCGCCCGCGTCGCCGACTTCCGCCTGCGGGGGGGCCGCCCATGTCTGAACTGAACTTTGCCAATGCCCGGATCGTCCTCGGCAACGAAGTGATCCGCGGCTCGATCTCGGTGCGCGACGGCAGGATCGCCGCCATCGACCATGGCACCGCTGCGCATGCCGAAGATCTGGATGGCGACTATTTGATCCCGGGCCTCGTTGAACTCCACACCGATCATTTCGAGAGCCACTACAAGCCGCGCCCCGGCGTGCGCTGGAACCCCATGGCGGCGCTGATGGCGCACGATGCGCAGGTGGCGGGCGCCGGTATCACCACCGTGTTCGACGCCGTCCGCATCGGCTCCGACCCCGAAACGGGGGACATGACGGAGGATGTCGCGGCCCAGGTCGGCGCCATCGAGGCGGCCGACGGCACTGACCGGCTGCGGGCGGAGCATTTCGTCCACCTCCGGTGCGAGCTGCCGACGCGCGATTGCTATGCGCATTTCGATGCGCATTGCGAACGTGCGGTGGTGAAGCTCGCCTCAGTCATGGATCACACGCCCGGTGCGCGCCAGTACACCACGCTCGACCACTACATCGCCTACTACCAGAAGAAGCTGCGTCTCACCGACGACGAGATGCAGAACTTCATCGTCACCCGAAAGGCAGAGCGCGACCTCTATTCGGACCGTAACCGCGCCGCCATTCTCAAGCGCGGCCGCGAGGTCGGGCTGGTTTTCGCCAGCCACGACGACGCGACGCTGGCGCATGTCGAGGAGGCATTGGCCGACCGTGTCTCGATCGCGGAGTTCCCGACCACGCTCGAAGCCGCCAAGGCCGCGCATGCCGGTGGCCTCGCGGTGCTGATGGGTGCACCCATCTCGCCGGCGAAGGCGTGCTCGATGTGATGAGCTCGGACTATGTGCCGTTCTCGCTGCTGCTTGCCGGGTTCCTGTTGCCGGAAAGGGTCGAGAGCGTCAGCCTGTCCGATGCGATCTCGACAGTCACGCGCAACCCTGCGAAGGCCGCCGGGCTCGATGACCGGGGAGAGATCGCTATCGGCAAGCGTGGCGATCTGGTGCACGTGCATACCGAAAGCGGCATGCCGATCGTCAGGGCGGTCTATCGGCAGGGCCGGCGGATCAGCTGAGATGGCGGGCGTGCTGGTGCTGGTGGTCGGCCCATCGGGAGCCGGCAAGGACACGCTGATCGCCAAAGCCCGCGACGCGCTGGCCGGCGACACGCGCTACATGTTTCCGCGCCGCATCGTCACCCGCGAGGCCATCGCCAGCCTCGAAGATCATGACACCATCTCGCCCGACGAATTCGCCTTGCAGAAGCGGCGCGGCGCCTTTGCTCTGGATTGGGAGGCGCACGGCCTCCACTACGCGCTGCCATCGAGCATCGACGGCGCGCTCGTCGTCGGTCGCGTCGTTGTCGCCAACGTGTCGCGCCGCGTCATTGCGCCCACCATGCAGAAATATCCGCGCTGCGAGGTGCTGCTGATCACGGCCCGGCCGGAGGTCAGGGCGGCGCGGCTGGCCGCGCGCGGTCGCGAGACCGAGAGCGAGGTGGCGGCGCGTCTCGCCCATGAGGGTGAGCCCATGCCCAAGGGCGTGATGCCGACCATCGTCGACAATTCCGCGGCCATCGAAGTGAGTCTGCGGGGCGTCCTCCAGACGTTGAAACGCCTCGCCGGTTGAACCCGAAGCCCCTGTCACGCGTTAGGCCGCGATAGCGTCAACCAGGGGGTTCATCCATGAGCCGCAATTCGCTCTATGCCGTGCTCGCAGTGCTGGCCGTCGTCGTCGTTGGCTTCGGCATCTACTATTTCTACCAGGAGCAGCAGAAGCCGGCGCTGGAGATCAAGGTCAACGAGCAAGGGATATCCATCGATGGCAACGGCTGAGCTCGACGAGCGCAAGCAGACGATCCTCGAGGCGCTCGGCCGCGAAATCCATCGGCAGGCCGAGACCGATCTCGCCGAGATCGATCTGGTAGCGCTTGCCGTTGCCGTCGACAGGGCGCTCAGCGGCGATGGTCGGATGCCGGATGATCCCATCGACGACGGCAGGTTGCCCGATGAGCTCAATGCCGCCAACGATGGCTGACAGCCGGCGCTAGACGATCCCGCCGCTGCCGCCCGCGACCGCGGGCCGCGCCTCGGCGACGCGCGCGCGATAGCCCGCCGCCCGATAGGCGGCAACGGGATCGATCGCGCCACCGGATTCGAACCGTGCCATGGCGAGGATCGGCTCGACATCGGTGCGGAAGGCGTCCTTCAGCGTCTCCGATGCCATGAGCGCGTCGTTGTCCTGCTGGTAGTCGGCAAGCGCCTTGCGATCGACGATCAATGCCTGTGCATAGGCGCGTCGCACCTCGTTGGCCGAGCGCATCAGCGA
>ERZ778025.2191-NODE-2191-length-11468-cov-4.315255_pt1 | contig 11468 bp, 5 predicted proteins | sample MGYA00375755_ERZ778025 | MGnify/ENA primary metagenome ERZ778025 (study PRJEB29350, sample SAMN05389825) | bioreactor metagenome | isolation source: Thiocyanate bioreactor | place: South Africa: University of Cape Town | collected 2014-03-17 ... | reverse complement strand
CGGCGGCGTGACGACGCCGCGCCAGCCCCTTTCCCGCCATGCCGTCCGCTCGCGCCCGAGCCATGCATGCAGCGCCTCGGGCGCATCGTCGATGCGCTTCGTCCAGCGGCGGGCGAAGGCGAGGAAGTGGTCGAAAGCCTCCTTCGCCGTCACCGCTGCGCCACGGTCATCACGGCATTGGGCAGCTGCGCGCGGATCTCGGGCGCGTACATCGCCTCGACTCGCGTCGCGGGCAGGTTGAACTTGCCCGCCGCATCGAGCCGCATCACATACGACACCGTGAAGCTGCCGCGCGGCACCCACCCGTAAAAGGCGCGCCAGCTGTCATTGCCGCGCTCGACATAGTTGGGCGAGACGCCCTCGCTGGTCCCGCTGTCCTTGGCGAGCAGTTCGGACTGGCCGCCGAGATTGCCGACGATCGTCGCGCCCGCGGGCACCGGATCGTTGACCACCACCCAGTTGCGCTCGGCCGACGCCTCGACGCTGATCGTCACCTTGACCACGTCGCCGCGCGACCAGCTGCCGGCGACGGCCTGCTTCACCGCCTCGACCTTCTTGGTCATCTTGTACCCGGCCATCAGCGGCTGGGTGAGCGGCACCGCTGCCTTCACCCGCACGAACGCCCAGGGGCCCGCGCCGCCCGACTGGCTCATCACCAGCGGCGTGGTCTGCGCCGGCAGTGGGAAGCCGAAGCTGCGCTGCGGCTCGGCGAGCGGCCAGTTGAGGCTCAGCGGGCTGTTGCCGCCGAAGCTGGCAGTGGTGACGCCCGCGATCGCCTCGGCCGGATAGAGGCCCATGAAGCGCCGCGCGAGGATCGTGCCCCAGGCATTGGCAGTCGTGGTGTCCCAATGGCCGCGCTGCTGGCGCGAGGCGATGCCGACCATCAGCTTGGCCGCGTCATTCTCCCAGCCCGGGCGGCCGAGCGTGGCGAGCAGCGCCTTGATCGCCGCCTCGTCGTCCGACGACATCAGCCACCAGGCCATGCGGCCCTTGTCCGACAGGTCGACGCGGGTGCCCTCATAGACGAGCCGGGTGCGCAACACCTTCTCGGCGTCGAGGCGCAGCTGCGCGCCATTGGCCAGGCCCTGCACCTTGCCAAGCGCCATCGCATAGTCGGAAAGCGTGGCCGTGGGCATCTCCGCCGGCGCCATGCCGATCTGGCCGAGCATCGCCGCCGTCGCCGCCCCCTGCCGCGCCAGCGCCGTGAAGGCGGCGACGCGCTGCAGGCGGACATCGCCATAATCCTCGTGGCGCAGGCGGCCGTCGAGCACCGCCTTCATCGCATCGAGCATCTTGGCCCTGGGGCCATCCGGCAGCGGCAGCCCGGCTTCGGCGCTGGCCGAGAGGATATAGGCGGTCAACGCTTCCGAACCGGGCCAGTCGCCCGGCCAGTAGCGCAGCAGCCCGTCGCCGTCCTGATAGGCGGGCATGTCGCTCGCGATCAGGTTCCACATGCCCGTGTCGCCCAGCGCGATCGCGCGCGACGTGCGCTGCTCGAGGCAATTATAGGGATAGGCGCGCATATAGTCGCGCACCCCCGAGAGCGGCGGCGCGAGGCTGTCGGTAAGGCTCACCTCGACCGTGCCGAAGCCGGGCAGTGCGCCCGCGGGCGGCGCGATGGCGAACTGGGTGCCGGTGCCGACCCGGCCGAGCGTCGCCGCCCAGGTCTCCACGGGCACGGCCGGCGCCACGGCCTGGGCGATCGTCACCCTGTCGCTCGACTTGCCGTCGGCGGTCTTGGCGGTGACCGTCCAGCTGAGCTTGCCGTCGCGCGGCGGCGCGGTGAGGGTCCACACCACCGGGGCGGCGCCGCCCGCCGGGATTTCCACGGTCAGCGGCTTGCCGGTGGCATAGGCCGGGTTCAGCGCCACCGTGGCGGTCACCTTCATCGGCTTGTTCGAGCCGTTGCGCAGCGTGAACATCGCCCCGAACTGGTCGCCCGTGCGCACCAGCTGCGGCAGGCCCGGATAGATGGTCAGGTCCTGCGAGGCGCGGATGCTCGCCATGCCCGTGCCGAAGAGCTGCGGACCGGCGGTCGCCACCGCGACGAGCTTGAACGAAGTCAGTGCGTCGTTGAGCGGCACCGCGACCCTGGCATGGCCATCGGCATCGAGCGCGACCTTGCCCTTCCAGAGCAGCACCGGCTGGAAATTCTCGCGGTTGAGACCCGAGAGATCCCCGCCGCCGCCACCGCCGCCGGCTTCCACCGCCTTCTTGCCGTAATGCCGCTTGCCGACCACCTGGGTCTGCGCGGTCGACGTGAGCACCGAGATCGGGCGATCGCCCATCATCGCATCGAGCAGGTTCCAGCTGTCGTTCGGAGCCAGCTGGAGCAGCGCTTCGTCCACCGCGACGAAGGCCACGTCCGCCGAGGCGGCAGGCTTGCCGTCGGGGCTCTTCACCGTCACGTCGACATTGGCCGTGTCGCGCGCGGCATAGCTCGCCTTGTCGGCCTTCACCGCGACATCGAGCTTATGGCCTTCCCAGCCGACCTTCACCTTGGCGATGCCCAGGCGATAGGCGGGCTTGGCAAGGTCGACGGTCGCGGTCGCCTCGCCGCCGTCCTTCGACCAGGGCGCCCCCCAGTCGCGGGCCATGCTGGAGCGCCAGTTCTGCCAGCCGGACACGCGCCCGCGCACCGCCATGACCGAGACGAACACGTCCGGTGCATAGTCGCCCGGCATCGGCACCTCGATCACCGGGTCCTTGCCGGCGAGGCCGACGACGAAGCTGGAGAGCACGCCTTCCCGCTCGACCGTGACCAGCGCGGTCGCGTCGCGGAAGGGCATCCGGACCTGGAACTTGGCCGTCTCGCCCGCCTTGTACTCCAGCTTCTCGGGGATGACGTCCATGCGGTCGCCATTGTCGCCGCCGAACCACCAGTCGTCGTCGCCGACCAGCCAGGCCGACTTGGTCGCGCGGGCGACATTGCCATTGGCGTCCTTGGTGGTCGCCACCGCATAGACTTCGCCCGATATGCCCGGGTTGAGCTGGCAGCTCGCCAGCCCCTGCGCATCGGTGGTCGCCGAGCAGGTGGCCGACAGCTTGGTCGTCTTCATCTGGTTGTCATAGGCATAGAAGCCGCCGATCAGCCGGCGCCGGGCCGTCAGGATCTGGCGGCTGTAGAGCTCGACCGAGACCGCCTGGTTGGCGAGCGGCTTGCCCGCAGTGTCGAGCGCGACGAAGCGCAGGCGCAGATCGTCCTGCTTCATCAGCCAGCCGTCGCTCTTGATGCCGAGCTGGACCGCGGAGGTGAAGATCGGGATGCGGCGCGACGAGGTCAGGATCTGGCCGTTGGCGTCCTGATAATCCATCTCGACCAGCATCGTGGTGTTCTGCTCGAGCGTCTGCGGCACTTCGGCATTGATCCGGGTGGTCCCGTCCGCGCCCAGCGTGGCGGGCAGCGTCTGGGTCGGCGGCAGCTGGACCTGCTCGTCCTCGCCCTCGCCGTTCATCGGCTTGGTGCCCTCGGCCATGGCGCGGCCGCCGAAGCTGTAGCCGTCATAGCCGTCCGGGGTCTTGAAGTCGGCGAAATAGCCGATGCGCGTCTCGACCGGCAGGTTCGCCGCACCGCCGCCCGAGAGATAGCCGACGAACAGGTCGAGCGGCAGCGTACCCGGCCGCACCGCGGCATCCTTGGGCCCGGCGACCGAGGCCTTCATCGTCGGCAGCTTATATTCGTCGACCTTGAACGACTGGCCGGTCCAGAGCGTCTTCTCCTTGCCCTCCGCGTCCTTGACCAGGACGGTGAGGTCGTAATCGCCCATCTTCGCCCCCTGGGGCGCGGTCCATTCGGTCTCGCCGGCACCGTTCGCGTCGATGGCGAGCGGCAGGTCATATTGCGTGTCCGACCCGCGATGGCTGAGGCGCAGCGTGCCGCTGAACGCCGGCGACGGCGCGAAGCCCGTGGCGATCGGCTGGCGGACGATGTGCTTCATGTGGATCGTCTCGCCCTGGCGGACGAGCGCACGGTCGAACACGGTGTGGAACTTCTGCTCGGGCGCCGACCAGCCATAGTTCAGGTCGAAATCGAACGGGCGGATGCCGTCGCCCCACTGAGTGAGGGTGAAGCTGAAGTCGTCGGCCTTGCGCGCCGAAATCATCAGCACGTCGTTGCTGCCATGGTCGCAGCTCGTATAGGTCTGCGGCTCGGGCAGGCCGGCGGGAACGCCGAGGCGGCCCGAGGCATCGGTCTTGCCCTTGGCGAGCAGCTGGCCGGTGCAGGCGTCGGTGACGCGCACCTCGGCGTCGCCCACGCCCTGGCCGCTGTCGAGCGCGGTGACCCAGACCAGCGACTGGTCGCGCCCCCATTTGAAATGGACGCTCATATTGGTGACCAGCGCGCCGGCCGCGACGTAGCGCGGCGCCTTGCGGCCGAGCAGCGCCTCGCCGAGCCGCGGGCTGGCGAGTTCGACGATGTAGAAGCCGGGCTGGCCGAGCGGGATGCCGACCACTTCGAAATCCTTGCCCTTGCCCGGCAGGCCGATCTTGAGCGGCTTGCCGCTGGCCGAGGTGAGCAGCGGCTTGGCGCCGGTCTGGTTGATCCGCACGGTCTCGGTGCCGCGCTTCACTTCGTCGGACTTGTCCTCGGCCGCATCGGCGAGCGCGCGGAACCATTTGGCGATCTCGCCGTCGCCGCCCTCGACCTTCAGGCTCTGGCCGGTCACGGTCATCTGGCTGCCCTGCAGCTCGGGCTCGACGTTGCGGACCGAGACCGGGAGGACGCCGCCCTCCTTCGCTTCGAGGATGCCGAAATTGCCGGCGAACTTCACCAGCGGCGGCGGCGCGTCGAACTTGACGTCGAGCGGGAAGCGCTCCGCATTGGCGAGCTTGCGGCCGCTCTCGTCCTTCACATCGGCGGGAAGGATCAGCTTGGCGGTCGTCTCGGCCGGGAGCGGCGCCTTGAACTTCAGGTCGGCGACCGCCGCCTTGTTCTTGTCGTCGTCGCCGAAGACCGGCGCCAGTTCCTTGCCGTCGGCCGTCCGGATGCGCACCGCCTCGGCCTGGGCCCTGGGGATCGGCGCGGAGAAGCGCACCCAGGCGTCCTGCACCGGGCTGCAGCCGGCCTGCGGGTTGACGCGCGAGCATTCGAAGCGGGCGCTGAATTCCTTGCGCACGGTGAAGTCGAAACGCTGGTCGGTGCCGGCGGCACGGCCCGAGGCGCTCTTGATGTCCTTGCCCCAGACCAGCGCCATGTCGCGGCCGGCGGGCAGCGGCCGGCGGCACTTCACCGCGACGACGCTGGCGAGGGACTTGGCGCGATCCTCCGCCTTTTCGGGCAGCGCCTGGGGCAGGCCGGCCTCGGTCAGGAAGCTGCGCACTTCCCAGCGATCGGTGCCGAGATCGGCCAGCAGCTTGGGCGCGACATCGGCGGGAAGCACGTCGACCGGGATCTTCTCGCCCAGCCCGTCGACCGCGCAATAGGCGTTGGCGCCGACCGAGGCGGGATCGGGCGCCAGGTTCGCCGCGACGACGAAGACCTGGTCCTCCTCGATCTCGCTGCCATAGCGATTGGGCAGCACCGCGCGGGCGATCGGCCCGCCCGAATCGACGGTGAACTCCTTCTGGCCCTGCAGCGCATAGCCCGACAGGCTCTTGAGCCCGTCGCGCAGCGTGAACTTGCAGGTGACGCCGCCGGGGAGCGGCCCGGTGAATTCATGGACGAAGGTCTGCTGGTCGACCCAGCGGCCCTGGCCGCCGACCGGGCAATCGACCTTGAACGGCGATTCGGCGCGCGGATCGCCCAGGGGCACCATCGCCACGTTGAAGCGGGCGGTGAAGCGCTCGATCGCGCCGTCGCCGACGCCGGGCGTCGCCATCTCGACCTGCGGGCTGTTGTCGCCGAACGCAGTGACCGCCCCGATGGGCGCCAGGACCAGAGCCAATACGCCAAGCCGGGCAACGAGCTTCATCGACAACCTCCCCCTCGGGCAGCGATGGGCACGATAGCCGGGCACCACTGCGAGTCCAGCGACGAATTAACCGTCTCCGTTTCGGAGGGAAATGCACCAATCGGCTTGATCGTTCCGAGAGCGGCACGGTTTAGTTCCATCTCCGAATCGGGGGAATGGGGGCAGCGTTGGGGGAAGGAGCGATCCTCTGGGTCGACGCGATCGCGCGCGAGATGACTCTGTTCGCCGCCTTGTGGTTCGTCATCGGCGGTATCGACGACCTGTGCGTCGACCTGATCTACCTGGCGCGGCGCCTGCGCCGCCGGCAGCCGGCCCCGCTCGCGCTGGCGGGGCCGGCGCCGGCGGGGCGCATCGTGGTGTTCGTGCCCGCATGGGACGAGTCCGCGGTGATCGGCAGCATGCTGCGGGCCGCGCTCACGCGCTTCGATCATCCGGATTACCGGATCTATGTCGGCACCTATCCCAACGATCCCGCGACGATCGCGGCCGTGGCGGACGTGGCGCTGGCGGACGCCCGGGTGCGGCTGGTGATCGGCGCGGCCCCCGGCCCTTCGACCAAGGCGGACTGCCTCAACACGCTGTGGCGCGCGCTGCTGCGCGACGAAGCGGCGGAAGGCTTCGTCGCCAGCGCCGTGGCGCTGCACGATGCCGAGGACGTGGTGCATCCGCTCGAGCTGCGCGTCTTTGCGCACGGCCTGATCGATCATGCCGCGGTCCAGCTGCCGGTGCTGCCGCTCGCGCACCGGCATTCGCGCTTCTTCGCCGGCCATTATCTCGACGAGTTCGCCGAAGCCCATGGCCGGGCGCTGGTGGTGCGCCAGACAGTGGGCGCGGGCCTGCCCTTTGCGGGGGTCGGCTGCGCGATCCGGCGGGAGGCGCTGGCGCGGCTGGCGGCGATGCGAGGCGGCGCGCCCTTCGATGCCGACAGCCTGGTCGAGGACTATGAGCTGGGCCTCACCCTGGCGACGATGGGCATGCCGGCGCGGCTGATGCGCATCGCCGAAGCGCCGGGCGGGCCGCCGGTGGCGGTGCGGGCCTATTTCCCGGACCGGATCGACGCCGCCGTGCGGCAGAAGGCGCGCTGGATGATCGGCATCGCGCTCGCCGGCTGGGACCGGACCGGCTGGGGCGGATGGCGGCGGATCGGGGACAATTGGATGCGGATGCGCGACCGGCGCGCGACGCTGGAGATCCCGGTGCTCGCCCTAGCCTATCTCTCGATCCTCGCCTGGGCACTCTCCCTCGGCGCACATCTGCTGGCGGGCACCGACCCGGCGATGCCGCCGGCGCTGATGCGCGGGCTGCTCCTGGCCACTTTCGGGCTGCTCGTCTGGCGGCTCGCGGTGCGCGCGGCGTTCGTCGGCCATGCCTATGGCTGGCGGGAGGCGCTGTGGTCCGTGCCTCGCATATTCTCGAGCAACGCCGTCGCGCTGCTGGCCGCGCGGCGTGCGCTGTTCGTCTATGTCGCCATGCTCCGGGGGATGCCCCCGCGCTGGGACAAGACCGCGCATCGTTTCCCCGATCTCCGGCCGGCCGGCACCTGATGCGCGGGCGCGGACGGCCGCTCCGTTTCCTCGCGATGGTGACTATCGCCTGGATCGGCGTGCGCGTGGCGCTGCTCTGGCCCCGGGCCGGATCGCTCCCCGCCGCGATCGAAGCGGCGCTGCCGCGCGACCGCGCCGTGCCGCACCGCGTGCCATCGGCCGGCATGCCGCTACGAGCGCCGGTGCCGATACCGCGAAGACCCATACCGCCGCAAAGGATGCGATCGCCGCCGCCCGCCTATCGGGTGCCGCTGGGCGAGGAGCATCCCAGCGTGCAGCTCGCGCTGATGGCGCTCGCCCAATATGGCGCGGTTTCCCTGCCGTCCCTCCTCCCGCAGCCGGCGCGGGAAGCGCCGGCGCCCGCGAGCGCGCCCGAACGGCTCGACCCCCTGCCCGATCGCTGGTCGCTGAGCATGTGGATGGTCGCCCGCGGCGAAGGGAATTTGGGTGCCGCGCCCGGGGGGCAGATCGGCGGAGGACAGGCAGGCGCGCGCGCGGCATGGCTGGTCTCGCCGCGCAGCCGCATCGCCGCCTATGGCCGATTCACCGCGCCGCTCCGAGGCAGGGACCGCGAGGCGGCGCTGGGATTGGAATGGCAGCCGACCCGGGCACCCATCCGCCTGGTCGTCGAGCGCCGCTTCGGGCTCGACCGCAATCCCGGCGGCACCGGGCTGGGAACGATCGCGGGAATCGATGCGGAATGGCGCGGCTTCCGGCTCGAAGCCTATGGCCAGGCCGGCGCGGTGCTGCGCCGGCGCGCCGACCCCTATGCCGATGGCGCGGTGCGCGGCACCCGCATGATCGGTGCCAACGGGCCGGTGCGCTTCGCCCTCGGCGCGGGCGCCTGGGGCGCGGCGCAGCGCGACGCACAGCGGCTCGATATCGGTCCCTCGGCCACGCTTGCCGTGCGCAACCTGCGCCTCGCGCTCGACTGGCGCCAGCGCGTGGCAGGCGGGGCGCGGCCCGGCTCGGGCCCGGCGCTCACGCTGGGGGCCGATTTCTGACGGCTGCCCCGTGCGGGGCGCCGGTCACTTGCCCTGTGCGCGCCAGCGGCGGATCGTGCGCTCGAGGATCTGTTCCTCGCCGCCGGTGTCGCGCCACAGCTCGGAGAAGAGCGGATCGTCCGATGCCGGCCGCTTGGCATCCTCGAGCGAATCGAAGAGCAGGCGGATCGGCGTCGCCACGCCTTCGCCCACTGCAATGCACTCGCGGTTCCGCAGCGCGGGGATCGAATCGAGGAAGCCGCGCGCGCCTTCGGGCATCGCCGCGCGGACGAACGCCTGGTCGCGATCGTTGTTGAGCCGCATCGAGATGATCGTGCCGCACTGCGAGAGCACGCCTTCCGCCAGATCGGAGGGGCGCTGGGTGATCAGGCCCAGCGACACGCCATATTTGCGGCCTTCCTTGGCGATCCGGCTGAGAATCCGGCCGACCGAGGAGCCATCGGCATTGCGCTCGTTCGGGACGTAGCGATGCGCCTCCTCGCAGACGAGCAGGATCGGCCGCTTGCTCTCCCCGCGCGACCAGATCGCGAAGTCGAACACCATGCGGCTGAGCACCGCACCCACCACTGAAGTGATTTCCGAAGGCACGCCCGACACGTCGATGATCGAGATCGGCTTGCCGTCGCCCGGCAGGCGGAAGACCCGCGCGAGGAAGCTCGCCATCGTGTCCGCCACCAGCATGCCCGAGAACATGAAGGCGTAGCGCGGATCGCCCTTGATCTCGTCGATCTTGGAGCGGATGCGCAGATACGGCGCCGTGTCGGTCGCCTTGTCCATCTTGCCCATTTCGAGCTGCAGGATCTGGGTGAGATCCGACAGGAGATAGGGGATCGGCGCATCGACGGTGAGCTTGCCGATCTCCGCCGCCAGCCGGTTCTTCTGCTTGGCGGCGAGCACGCATTTGGCGAGGATGTCCGCGTCCACCTGCCGGTCCGAGCCCGAGGTGGTGAGGAACACTTCGCAATGCTCCTCGAAATTCATCAGCCAGTACGGCATCTGCAGGTTGCCGACATCGTACAGCGCGCCCGTGGTCTTGAAGGCGCTGGCATATTCGCCGTGCGGATCGATCATCACCACATGGCTTTGCGGCGCCATCTCGCAGATGCGATGCAGGATCAGCGCCGTCGCGGTCGATTTGCCGGTGCCGGTCGAGCCGAGCAGCGCGAAATGCTTGCCGAGCATCGAATCGACGTACAGGGCCGCGCGGATGTCGCGCGTCGGATAGACCGTGCCGATCTCGACATGGGCGCGATCCTCGGCGGCGTAGATCTGCTTCAGGTCCGCGGTCGACACCGGGAAGACCGGCGCGCCCGGTGTCGGATAGCGCGTCACGCCGCGGCGGAACTTGTAGAGCTTGCCCGTCAGCCGCTCCTCGTCGCCCTCGCCGAGAAAGTCGATATAGGCGGCGATATGCTCGCCCTGGAGCTTGAGCGAGCGGACATTGGCGATCAGCCAGGTCGCGCCGACGCGCACCTTCACCTGGCTGCCGACCTGGCCGGCATTGGCGATGGTGGGATCGGGATTGCCGCCGAGCGCGTGCAGCGCCTCCGGATCGAGCAGCACCTGGCTCGACGAGCCGGCAATCTCCAGCACCGCGCCGATCGGCTCGACCGGCGCGTGCGAGGGCAAGCCCCCGGAAGTCGGAACCGGCGCCGCGCCTTCGAACCCGCGCGCGCCAAATTGGCCGTCCATCGGCTACTCCCCGTTAACGTTCCCAAATATGCGCGCGGGGAAGTAAAGATTGGGTGAGTTTCGAAGCTTTCAGAAGCGTTTCCACACCGCGCCCGCGCCCCAGCCGAAGAGAATGGAGAGCGCGACCGCCACGATGCCGTAGAGTATCGAATAATGCTCCGCCGAATGCGCGACGAAACGTTCGAAGCCCGATTTGCGGATCTCGATGCCCCGAACGGCGGCAGCAAGGACGCGGCCATCGCGGATCAGGAAGGTCTCGGCAGTGAACTTGCCGACCGGCACGCGCGCCGGAATGGCCAGCCGGGCGCGATAGAGCACGCCGTCGGCGATCTCCACCGCGCCGGGCGCCTGATAATAGAGCCCGGCCCGCGTGCGCAGGTCCTCGAGCCCCTTGTCGAAACGACCCTGCACCTCGGGCGCCGCGCCGGATGCGGGCGAGAGCTGCAGGCTCTCGACGCCCAGTTCGTAGATGGCGCGGGTGCGCTCGTCGACGATCTTCTCGATCGGTTTGGACGAAGCGATGGCGTAGAAGCTGGGCGCCGAGCGATAGCGCATCCGCTGGGCGTTGATCCAGATGCCCGCCACCTGCTCCTTCTCGCGCACCTGCACCGATTGGGTGGGACCCTTCACCACCACCACGATGTCGGCGGGCTTCTCGCCCTGTTCGGGCGCGCGGCCGCCGGGATAGAGGATCGCACCGAACAGCAGCAGCTCGGCGCCGGTGAAGGAATAGGCGATCTCGATGTCGCGCTGCGAAACGTCGGGGACGAGCACGGGCTTGGCCTGCCCCATCAGAAGCGGCGCCAGGAGCAGGAGCAGCGCCCTTCTCACAGCAGCTCCACCGAATAGATCTCGTCGGGCTGCCAGGCGAGGCCGAGCAGCATGCGCACCGCGACGAGCAGCACGATCACCGCCAGGATGAGGCGCAGATATTCGGGCTTGACCTGCATCGCGAAGCGCGCGCCCATCTGCGCGCCGATCACCGAGCCGAGCAGGAGCAGGGCGGCGAGGACGATGTCGACCGCCTTGGTGGTGGTGGCGTGGACCATGGTCGCGGCGGCGGTGACGAACAGGATCTGGAACAGCGAGGTGCCGACCACGACCTGCGTGCCCATGCCGAGCAGGTAGAGCATCGCCGGTACCAGGATGAAGCCGCCGCCGACGCCGAGCAGCACGGTGAGGATGCCGGTGAAGAAGCCGAGCAGCAACGGCGCGAGCGGGGAGATATAGAGGCCGGACGCGTAGAAGCGCCAGCGCAAGGGCAGCATTGCGACGAGCGGATGGTGGCGGCGCTTGCGCGGGAGAGGCGGGCGGGC
>ERZ778025.2189-NODE-2189-length-11475-cov-2.628722_pt1 | contig 11475 bp, 6 predicted proteins | sample MGYA00375755_ERZ778025 | MGnify/ENA primary metagenome ERZ778025 (study PRJEB29350, sample SAMN05389825) | bioreactor metagenome | isolation source: Thiocyanate bioreactor | place: South Africa: University of Cape Town | collected 2014-03-17 ... | reverse complement strand
TATTTTTCTTTCAGCACAACAAACTCCTGTTCCAATCCCAGGGAATGTTTATATAGCTGATCAATAAATGATCTTCCCCATTTAGCGTAGAAATAGCTCATGTTGTCATAGCGCTCCTGCAACCCGTCTTTGGGAAAAAGTGTTTGCCTGATCGCCTGTATCTGCCGCTGCTGATCGCTGAATTTTCTTTTTTCAGCACGAAGCATTTTCTTTTCCAGCTCCTGCAAACGGTAAACGGTTTTTTTCCGGAGGGCTTCCACATGTTTTTCCAGGGTAGTATCAATTGCCGCAGCCTGCTGCCTGATGGTATCATACAGGGCTTCGGTTTGTGAAAGCGTTCCGTTCAGCTTCAGTTTATTTGCAGTGTCTCTTTTCACCAACCGGTTGAGCAATTCCTGTTCGCGCAAAAAGAAGTCCTCCATGTTGAAGCCCAGCTTATCCATCTTGGCCTGCCATTTCTTTTCAACTACCAGGAAGGAATTGCGAAGCACCAGAACAGGGTAAGGGACTTTATAATGAGCAAAAAGATCTTTCAGCTCAAGCCAGTAAGCCAGTTCCCCCCCACCGCCAATAAAAGCGATATCAGGTAGAATAGTTTCCTGGTAAATTCCGCGAAGGATCACATTTGGGCTGAAACGTTCAGGATGCCATTGCAATTCGGCCAGCATTTTATCTTTGGAAAATGGCAGCCCTTCATTCAATACCTGGTATTCATCGCCATGAAGCTCTATCCTTTCTCGGATATCATCTTTCAGGTAAAACAGGTTGATCTCCCGGGGATGTGCCTGTGTTTTATAACCTGCCGCCTGTATCCGCTCTGCAGTTTTTCCAACAATACCCGATGCGGTTTGATGAAGAAGATCATCTTCAAACACCGGGATCAATTGTTTCTTCAATGCAGCATTATCGGGCATCAGCACCAGTAAACCGTATTCAGCAAATAAAGCGTTCACAAAACTAAAAGTGGCATGTTCTACCGTATCGCCGCTTTTATAATGCTGTCTGAGCAAGCTGATGATCTCTGCTCCATTGGGTTGCACGGAAAGTTGTCCTTCCATCCGGTCGATCAGCCGAAGCAAAGCCGCATCTATCTTCATCCGGCCAACAGCTCCTTTTTGCTGCGTATTCCATACCAGTTTTTCCCCATCAAGATAGATATGGTTGAGCTCATCCAGGTCAGCATCTTCTGAACCGATATAATAAACCGGCACAAAATGATATTGTGGCAATGATTGCTTCAGTTGTGCCGACAAACTGATCGTGTGGAGTATTTTATAGATAAAATATAAGGGCCCGGTGAATATATTGTTCTGATGAGCGGTAGTGATGGTAAAAGTATCAGGAGACAATAGGGACTGAATATTTTCTGTTACCACTTTGCTCCGGGAAACGGTCGCATATTGTTTTTGCAATTCCTCCGCCAGCAATTTCCTGTTGGTCGGGAATTGCTGTCTTTCACTGATAGCTTTCCGGATGCCGTCCAGTGTTGGAGTATGCTGGAAAAACGGCCGCAAGTCCGCAGCCTGGGAAACATAATCCGTCGCTATTTTGGAAAACACGCCTGCTTTTGCATAAGACAAACGGGTAGATGTACAGTCCATAAGTATTGTAAAAATAAAAAGAGTAAAACCTGCCTGGGCAAAATTAACATTACTTTACCCGCCCTCATAACCGTGTTCCAGCATGCAAGAACACATAATTCACAAAAATGTTTTCAAAAATACACCGCCTTTCAATAATAGTTTAAAAAGTTCAGGGAATGAAAAGTTTAGGGCAATTTATTGCTTCTGGTCAATTTTCCCACAAAGACGACGGAGACCACAAAAAAAATATTTTGTCTTGCTTTACGGTACCATAAAGCCATTGAAGAAGAAAAAGGCGTCAGTATTTCTTTGTGGTCTCCGTCGTCTTTGTGGGAATGCAAAACCCGGGAATTTAGTAGATTTGGCAACTGATTGCTCCAATATGGAAACCTACGGAAAAATACTCCTGATAGCCATGCCGGCTTTCCTTCTGCTGGTATTATTTGAAAAGTGGTATGGCTGGTATAAAAAGAAGGAAACGGTCCATACCATGGACATGCTTTCCAGCCTCAGCAGTGGGGTTACCAATGTCACTAAAGATGTGTTGGGCATTTATCTCGTATTGATCTCTTATCCCTGGCTGGTAAATCATCTTGCCCTCACGCATATTTCTTCTTCCCTGATCGTATATATCATAGCTTTCCTGGCGCTCGATTTCGCCGGGTACTGGGTGCATCGCATCCAACATGTCACTAATTTTTTCTGGAACGGTCATATCATTCATCATAGCAGTGAAGAGTTCAACCTGGCCTGTGCCTTGCGGCAAAGCATTTCTTCCATAGTCAGGATCTTTGTGATATTCCTGTTGCCTGCAGCATTATTGGGCGTGCCGAGGCAGGTGATCGAAGTAGTTGCTCCGCTTCATCTATTTGCCCAGTTCTGGTATCATACGCAGCATATAAACAAAATGGGATTTCTCGAAAAGATCATTGTCACCCCCTCCCACCACCGGGTGCATCATGCTATCAATCCTGAGTATCTCGATAAGAATTACGGGCAGATCTTTATCTGGTGGGATAAATGGTTTGGCAGCTTCCAGGAAGAATTGCCTGATGTGCCGCCTGTGTATGGTATTACCAGGCCTGCCCGCACCTGGAACCCGATCAAAATAAATTTTCAGCATATATGGTTGCTGATAAAAGATGCGTGGAGAACAGCCAGTTGGAAAGATAAATTCACACTTTGGTTTAAGCCCACCGGTTATCGCCCGGCTGATGTGGCGGCAAAATATCCCGTTTACAAGATCGAAGATGTATATCATTTTGAAAAGTACAGTACACCGGCCTCCGGTGCATTCAAAGCCTGGTGCTGGATGCAATTGCTGATGGTGCTGCTTTTTGTCAGCTATTTATTTGGCAATATTGCCCTCATCAAAAACATCGACAGCTCTTATATATTCTGGTATGGAGGGTTTATCTTTTTGAGTGTATATGCACTCACTGATCTAATGGATGGGAATGTTTCCGCATTTATATGTGAGCTTGTCCGCTGCAGTATGGGCATCGGTTTCCTGGTGCTGCAAAACGATTGGTTTGGAGCAAAGGCCTATACTCCGTTCATCACCTATTTGCTGGAAGGTTATTTTATCATTTCCCTGCTCGTTACCGGCTGGTGGACGATACAAATAAGAAAAAGGGTAATGGCAGTACAATAAATATCCGTCAAATACCCGACCTGCTCCTTTCATTGTTCACTACCCGCCAGATCTGCAAAGGGTTTTCATTCTTTAATTCAGCAGGCAGCAATTCATTTGACCAGTTTTGAAATGCAACCGGTCTTGCAAACCGTTTGATCCCATCTGCGCCTACAGAAGTAAAACGGCTGTCTGTTGTAGCAGGAAAAGGGCCGCCGTGCTGCATGCTCAGGCAAACTTCCACGCCTGTTGGCACACCATTCAGGATAAACCGGCCACAGATATTTTTCACTTCTTCTACCAGCGACTCATGTTGAAGTATATCTTCTTCCGTTGCCATCAGTGTAGCAGTTAATTGTCCTTCCAAATGTGTAGCCACTTCCTGCATCTCAGCTATATCCCTGCATTTTACGATCAGTGAATAAGGTCCAAACACTTCCTGGTGAAGGATAGGATTTTGCATAAATACCGGGGCAGTCACTGATGCAATGGTTGGTGCTCCTTCTTCCAGTTGCGGGTCTGCGGCAGATACTGCTACTGTAGCCACTTCTTCCTGCGACAATGCATTGGCCCTTCTTTCCACATAGTTTTTGAAAATGCCTGTATTCAGCATCATGCCAGGTGATGCTTTAACGATCTCTCCTGCCAATGCATCATTGAAGGTTTGCAGATCATCATTATCAATCCCGATGATCAGGCCGGGATTGGTACAAAATTGCCCAACGCCCAGCGTAATGGAACCTGCATACAGTTTGGCTGTTTCACTGGCTGATTGTTTCATTTTTCCGGGCAGGAGGAAAACAGGGTTAATGCTGCTCATTTCTGCAAACACCGGAATGGGCTGCTTGCGTTGATTGGCCCAATCGAACAATTGCTTACCGCCATTGAATGAACCGGTAAAGCCGACAGCTTTTGTATAAGGATGCTCAACCAATGCTTTACCTACTTCAAAAGAAACTCCATGCAAATGGGAGAATACACCGGCAGGCAGGCCAGCTGCCTTCACTGCTTTATGGATCGCCTGTGCCACCCGCGCACTCGTACGTGCATGTGCAGGATGTGCTTTTACAATCACCGGGCAGCCTGCTGCAAATGCACAGGCCGTATCGCCTCCTGCCGTTGAATAAGCAAAAGGAAAGTTAGCAGCGCCAAACACTATCACAGGCCCTAATGGCACCAGCATTTTCCGTAAGTCTGGTTTGGGAGGGGTTTTATCGGGAATGGCAGTATCGATCCTTGCTTCCAGCCAGTCGCCACGCTCGCAGGCTTCCCCATAGCTGGTCAATTGAAACATGGTGCGGGCTCGTTCAGACCTCAATCTTGCTTCAGGTAAATGTGTTTCTTCTGCTGCTACCTGCAATAATTCATCTCCTATTGCTTCAATTTCTTTTGCCACCGTCCGCATAAAATCAGCCCGCTGCTTCAGCGATAATTTGCGGTATATATGGAATGCTTTCCAGGCATCCTGTAAAGCAAGTTCTATCTCGGCAACGCTTGCGTCCTTGAACATGATCAGTATTTTTAGTTTACGGAGAGAATAAAGGTAACACATCCCTTCCATTCATTGCCGGCCCTTCGGTTCCTGGTATTTTATCAATTTATTCCTGCACTATATGTAAATATTTTCCAGGGATGTTTTATGATCCCTCACTTTGCGCTGTTATGTTATGGAAGTGGAAAATGACCGTATTGGCGACACTTCCCGTTCATAATAATTAGTTACCATTAATACAGCATTGTACAATTCTTAACAAGGATGCTGTAACTATTTTTTAAAAGCAACGTTTCTTTGTCAACAACCACAACCACTCTGATGAAACTTTTTTTCTCGGGCATTCTTTTGCTATGCTGCATGACGCTCTTTGCGCAAAAAGTTAAACAGGTCGCAGCTGTCCGCTCCACACTTCCTATTACCCTCGATGGCATACCCAATGAACCCGCCTGGAAGCAATCACCCGCTATTACAGATTTTGTTGAAATGCGGCCCCACTTCGGACGTGGAGAAGCTCCGGAAAACAGGACGGAAGTATATCTTTTGTATGACGACAATTTCATTTATTTCGGAGGCTATAATTATGAAAGAACAAGAGACAGTGTGGCTGCCCAGCTTTCCGGCCGTGATGAAATAGGCGTAAATGATTTTATCGGGATCATTTTTGATACCTACCAGGATAAGATCAATGGGCTTGGGCTTTATGTAACCCCATTCAACGAACAGTTTGACCTGAAATATTCAACCGGGGATGAGGATATGAGTTGGAACGCCGTGTATCATACCCAAACCCGGATCACTGATACAGGCTGGTCATTTGAAATGCGCATCCCTTACTCTGCCATCCGCTTCAGTAAGGAAAAAGTACAAAACTGGAATTTCAATATCATCCGCCGCAGGGCTAAATTGGCACAGCAGCTTTCCTGGAGTCCTGTAGACCCTACCAAATTCGGATTTATGAACCAGGCTGGGATATGGACAGGTTTAACAGATATCAAACCACCGGTCCGGCTTTCTTTTTCTCCTTATTTCTCCACTTACCTGACCCGCAATCCTGCCACCACCGACAAATGGGAAACATCTGTGAATGGTGGTATGGATGTAAAGTATGGCATCTCCGATGGCTTTACCATGGACATGACCCTGATTCCTGATTTTGGCCAGGTGCAGAGTGATAACCAGGTATTGAACCTTTCCCCTTTCGAAGTAAAGTTTAATGAGAACAGGGCTTTCTTCAACGAAGGCACTGAATTGTTCAATAAAGGCAATCTCTTTTACAGCCGCAGGATCGGCGGTGCGCCTGTCAACTATGGTGCCGCCTATAATAACCTGGCGCCGGATGAAAAAGTGCTGGAAAACCCTGTACAAACCAAATTGATCAATGCGACAAAGATCAGCGGGCGCACCAAGAAGAAAATGGGCATCGGTTTTTTCAATGCTATCACCAAAGCGCAGTACGCCCTTATTGAAAATGGGATGAAGGAGCAACGCAGCGTGGAAACCAGCCCTCTTACCAACTACAATATCCTTGTACTTGATCAGGGGCTGAAAAATAATTCAAGGATCACACTGATCAATACCAATGTGTGGCGCAGTGGTAAAACATACGACGCAAACGTAAGTTCGATCGATTGGGACCTTTACGATAATAACGTGAACTGGAATTTCTGGGGCCAGGTAGCGCATAGCAGGCTGATCGGATACGAAGCGCCGGGAAAAACCGTGGCGGGAAATATGTACCGGGTATTCTTCGGCAAACTCAAAGGACGTTTCAGTTTTGATGTGCACCGGTTCCTGAACGATGATAAGTATAACCAAAACGACATGGGTTATTTCACCAACAACAATTACGTGACCCATGGTTTTTATGCAGGTTATAAATGGGTAAAGCCAAAAAGCTTTTACAACAATATTTACCTTAACCTGAATTGGAATTATACCCAGTTATTCAAACCCCGTCAATATCAGGACTTTGTTCTCAATGGAAATGTAAACGGCCAGTTGAAGAACCTTTGGACTGTCGGCATCAACTGGGACATACGCCCCAACAAGAATGATTTTTATGAAGCAAGGCTGGATGGATGGAAAGTGAAACAACCGGCTTCCTGGATGAAAGGTTTTTGGGTGAATACCAATTCAGCAAAGAAATATGCTGTTTCGCTGGAAATGTATCACCGTGTTTCCGGTCGTTACAATACCAGCAACCTGGAAATGTTCGTAAGCAACACTTATCGCTTCAGTCACAAATTGAGCGTGATCCTCTCGCATTACCTGGAAATGCATAACCGGAATTTTGGCTTTGCAGCTTTATCAGAAAATGCTGACAGCGTGTTCATGAGCCTGCGAAGAATAAGAACAGCAGAAAATATTGCGAATGTAAAATATAATTTCACGAATAAAATGTGGCTCACTTTCCGGGTCCGCCACTACTGGAGCAAAGTGAAATATACTGACTTTATGAACCTCAAACCGGATGGTAATGTGGAAAACATTGCCTACACTGGCCGCAATCCTGATATCAATGTGAACCTGTTTAATATAGACATGAACTATACCTGGCAGTTTGCACCCGGCAGCTTTATCAACCTGACCTGGAAAACAGCTTCTGAGCTATACGATCAGTTGATACAGGAACGCTATTACCGCAATCTGAGCAAAGCAGTGGACGCCCCATCATTCAACAGCCTTTCATTTAAAGTGATCTATTTCCTGGATTATTTAACCCTGCAAAAGAAAAAACACAGTTAAGAAAGAGGCCTACCTGTCAAAATTCTTCCTGTTATATTCTTCGCCTTTGTTATTGTAGAAGATCATCCCCGCCAGTTTGCCGGAATGGGTATAAATTCTCCATTCCTTTATCCGGTAACCATTTTTATATGCGCCCATTTGGCTGGTGCTATCCGGTGCTTCACAATGCACCCACACTCCCTGCCTCAAACCATTCTCGTAATAACCGGAATCTTTCACCTGCCCATCAGGAAAGAAATTCATGAATAATCCATGATGCAGGCTTTGATCAAATACGGGTTGATATGAATTGCCGGGTGTGATATTGGCTGTTACCCATTGCTGCAATGACTGGTCATCAATACGCTTAATCGTGTGCGGAAATGAATAGGATGATACATCACCGTCAACGGGTAAGCTGTTCTTTTCGGTGTATACCGGCTCAATTCCATTTGTATACGCTTGTATTTATTGGCACTGTAAGTGCGTAAAGCAAGCAGTTGCCCCTGTTCGTTCCAGTATTTCCATTCTCCATCCGGCAGGCCTGAAATCAGTTTGCCGGAATCACAAAGTTGCCCACTCTGATACCAGCTTTCCCAGTTGCCATGCAGTTTTTTACGCTTGACATGACCGGAATATAATTTCCGTTCATTCAATGATTCAGTGATAACACCGTCTTTGGTAAAGGAAAAACGGTCTTCAGATTTATCTACATTGAAAAGGGTAACATGTTCACCAGGGGAAACAGTTTGCTGGTCCAGTTGCTGCGCCTGTAAGCGGATAGAAAGAAAGGCAAGAATCGCGATGGAAATAAGAGTTCTCATTGCGCTACGATTAATGCAAAAATAGCAAAATGCGGACCGGCAGAATAAATTTTTATTCTTCAAATCTGGCACGGCTTTGTGATAGTTAATAAGAAAAGGATATGAAAACAAAACGGTTCCGGGAATACCTGCAACATAAAAAAGCGACCAGGCCCATTCGCCATAAAGAAGAAGTGGCTCAAAACCCCGATGAAAGGATTGACCAGGATTTCTCAGGCTATCCACATGGGCATGCTAAAGAAAAGATCATCAGGCCGCAAACAAAAAAGGAAAAGAAAACCGCTGCCCTGAATGTGAAAGACGGAGAGAAAATGAACAATACAGGGGGCCGTTCTTCACAAAGGGATGAGCAGGACTCTGATGGGTCTGGCGGAGCTTTTGCAGCTACTGAAGACCTGATCGATTAGTTCTGGTTATAAACATTATTCTGCGGCTCACTGTCTGGCGTATGCGGATCTCCCAGCACGATCTTCTTTACAGCTTTGGAGGCAGTAAAAGGAATAGTTACTGTGCTGGATTTTTCCCAAACGGCAATGCTGCGATGCAATTTCAATGTCGTATCATCAGTATAATAAACAGTGATATCAACCGGAACAGGCTTGTTCCCTTTAGAGGCAATAACTACTGAATATGCATTTCCCTTCCTGTTCACTTTGGAAATAGCGAGATCAGGTATACCATCTTCGAAGAACCATTTTTTCCAGAACCAGTTGAGGTTGCGGCCAGCACCTTCATTCATGCTATAGAAAAAATCATTCGGCATAGGATGCTTGCCATTCCATTGGGATATATAATGATGAAGTGCTTTGGTAAATAAAGCATCGCCCAGCATATCTTTTACATACAGATAGCCCATTGCCGGCTTCGGATAAGAGTTGGTGAAATAAGCACGGTTCTGCTCCGTACTAAGTGTAATGATCGGAAGATCGGTTTCCTTTCCTGCAGAAAATGCATACGGCATCACGCCATACTCATCCACGATAGTTGAATCGATCATGGGTGAGATCAGCCATTCTCCAATGGTGGCCCAGCCTTCATCCATCCAGGCATACTTTGTTTCGTTAATCCCCATATAAAAAGGAAACATAGTATGAAACACTTCATGATCTGTAAGGGTAATACTCTCCGTTCTGTCTTCAACCGGGTTATCATTTACCATCATGGGATATTCCATCTGCTCAAGCCCATCCACTACTGTAATATGCGGGTAAGGGAATGGCCAGGCTGGAAAACGATAGCTCATTGCCTCAACGGTTTTGCGGGTATCACTCACTACATGGAAATAATCTTTATGTTGAGGATTGAATACGGCATCCACTCTTGTTCTCCTGTTGGTCTTCGGATCAACTACCAGGCTGGATGATTTCCATACATAGTGATCGCTGGTAGCAAAAGCAAAATCGGTCACATTACTGGCTTCATATTTCCAGGTATTGAACGCTTTACCTTCAGGTGTGAAATCTTTTTTAGACAACTCAGTAGTGTCAATGACCGTAGTGATTCCATCATTTTTCTCAGCTTCCTGCAGGCGATTGAAATATACAGGATTCAGTACTTCTGCCCCATTTTTCAGATCGCCGGTAGCCCATACGATAAAATTTGCGGGCACAGTAATAGCTGCATTGAAATGACAGAAATCATTGTAAAATTCCTGGGAACCGATATACGGATAAGTATTCCATCCATCTATATCGTCATACACAGCCACCCGGGGAAAGAAATAAGCAATAAAGTCTGCGTTGGGCTCTATCTCGCCCGTACGGTTATGAGATCCTTTATTCAAAGTATAATGATACACGATCCTGAATCGAAGCTGCTGGCCATTAGCAAGTGATTGCCTGGAAAGAACAGCATTGGTGCCACTCACATTGAAACTTTTCACAGGAGTAAGCACATCATTGACCCATAATGAGTCGATCATCACACCATCATTTTCATCTTCTGCTCTCACGGCGAATGAACGGGCAGTTCCTTTTTTATAAACGTTTGGATATAGCTTGAACCATATCTGCTTTAAAGTATCAGGGCTATTATTGAAATAAACGATATTGACTGTTCCATTTAATAAACGGCTGGCGGGATCAAAATGGATATCCAGGTCATAACTGGCTGTATTCTGCCAGTAATTCTTTCCGGGTTTTCCATCCACCGAACGGGTTCCTTTTTTATAAGTAGCCTGTATATTCCTGGGTGTAGGCAACAGTGTCTGAGCATTGATACTTATTCCCACCAAGGTGACAATAAACAAAACAATTAAACGCATACCTTAATAATTTCTTTGTGTTCTTTGTTGTCTTTGTAGGAGATTCTCCCACAAAGACAACAAAGAACACAAAGGTTTATAAATCAAAACTAAAATCCTTTCTTATCTGCGGGATATACATTATCCTCCTCATTCGCATCCATAAAAATCCCACCATCCAATTTTACAGACTTGATCTGTTTTTTGGTAGTGATGGACACATTGGCTTGCTTTTGGTCTTTTTCCCATATAGCAGGAGTAAAATGTTTTGTTTCTGTGCTGCCGTCCTTATAAGTGATCACCAGATCAGCAGGCGCTACAAAACCGCCGGTATTTTTCAACGACACCGTATAGCCGGTTGAAGTTTTCTTCACTGCCTGTATTGCCAGGTCAATATAACCTGAAGTAAAGAACCAGTTATTCCAGAACCAATCCAGGTTCTTTCCTGCTGCTGCATTAAAACTATTAAAGAAATCCCATGGCAATGGATGTTTGCCATTCCAGCGACGCATATACTCATGCAGGCATTTTTTGAACAATGCATCTCCCAGCAGATCTTTTACTGCGATATATCCTAAAGCGGCTTTGCCATAGATATTATTTCCAAAGCCTGCACCAGTAAGCACATCGGCCGGAGTGATAATGGGTATGTCCTGGTCTGCCGAAGGATCTTCAATCCAGCCGGCAACACGGAATTGTTTAAACAATCCCTCTGCTTTTTCTTTTCCCAGGTCTTCATAGCCCAGCAATAATTCAAAAGTGGTAGCCCAGCCTTCATCCATAAATCCATAGCGGGTTTCATTAATGCCCATATAGAATGGCATATAGGTATGTGCCAGTTCATGCTCTGCCACAAAGCGGGAAAATAGTGGATCTTCATACGTTTCATCATTCGCCATCATGGGATATTCCATGCCGGCATAACCCTGAAAAATGGTGGTCTTTTCATACGGATAAGGCACGCCAGGCCATTT
>ERZ778025.2185-NODE-2185-length-11498-cov-4.250808_pt1 | contig 11498 bp, 10 predicted proteins | sample MGYA00375755_ERZ778025 | MGnify/ENA primary metagenome ERZ778025 (study PRJEB29350, sample SAMN05389825) | bioreactor metagenome | isolation source: Thiocyanate bioreactor | place: South Africa: University of Cape Town | collected 2014-03-17 ... | reverse complement strand
AGCACCGAGGCGGTGGGGGTGAGGAAGAACTGCTGGAAGACGAAGCCGAACGTCTTGTTGCGCGTGCGGTTCAGGCGACGGCCGCGGAGGGCGGCGGCATCTGTTCCGTCGAGGGCGACCGTGCCGGTCGTCGGGGCGTCCATCAGGGCGAGCAGGTGCATGAGGGTGGACTTGCCGGACCCGCTCTTGCCGACGATGGCGATGCTCTCCCCGCGACGGATGTCGAGCGAGACGCCGCGGAGGGCGTCGAAGCGGGCGGAACCACGGCCGTACGACTTGTGCAGGTCGACGACCGAGAGGAGGGGCGGTGGGGTGTCGGGTGTCATGGTCCCACCCTCGCCGGACTCACCCTCGGGCGCCTCCCGCGGGTGGGGTGGATGCCTACCCCTCCCGGGGGATCCCGGTCTGCCCCGGGACGGCGATGGTCCCGCGGCCCGCGGACCGTCAGACTGGGACGATGCCACCCCTCCCGACGATCGACACGGCGCCGCACCTGCTGCCGTCGGTTCCCCGGTGGGTCCGCGACGTCGTCGTCGCGGTGCTCGTGATCGTGCCCGCCTTCGCTCCCGTGCCGTTCCCCGAACTGCGCCCGTCGAGTCCGTTCGTGTACGTGCTCGCCGTCCTGCCCGCGGCCGTCCTGCCGTTCCGCCGCCGCTGGCCCCGCTCGGCGCTCGCGGTGTGCATCGGGCTCTACGTCGCCGCCCTCGTCCTCGGCACCCTGGCTCCGGGTGCCGCGCTCGCCGTGGTGATCGCCGCGTTCGGCGTGCCCGACCGCCTGGACCGCCGTGCCGCGGCGCCGGTCAGTATCGCCGCGGTGGGGGTCGTGGTCGCGTCGAGCATCGTCGTCGAACTCACGACGGGGATGGACACGCGGTTCCTGCAGATCGGGCTCTCGGTCGCGCTCGCCGGAGCGCTGGGGGATGCCACGCGCTCACGCCGCGCCTACGTCGTCGCCGTGATCGAGCGCGCCCGCCGGGCGGAGCAGACGCGCGAGGCCGAGGCGAGCCGCCGCGTGACCGAGGAACGGCTGCGCATCGCGCGCGACCTCCACGACGCCGTCGCGCACCAGATCTCGGTCATCAGCCTCAACGCCGGCGTCGCGTCGTCGGCGCTGGAGACCCGGCCGGAGCGGGCGCGGGAGGCGCTCGCCACGATCCGCACCGCGTCGCGCGACGTGCTGGGGGAGATCGGTTCGATGCTGACGATCCTGCGGACCCCGGACGAGGTCGGGATCCGGGAGCAGCCGGGGCTGGCCCGTCTGGCGGACGTCGTGGAGTCGGTTCGCGTCGCGGGCTGGGACGTCGTCGTCCGGGACGAGCGGGACGGGGAGCCGGTGCCGCTCGGCGTCGACATCGTGGCGTACCGCGTGGTGCAGGAGGGGCTCACCAACGCCCTCAAGCACGGAACGGCCCGCCGCGTCCATGTGCTGCTGAGACGGGACGGCGACGCCCTCGAGGTGGTCGTGACCAATCCCCTCGATCGCATTCCGCCCGACCCCGAGCTGCCGCCGTCGGGGTTCGGCCTGGTCGGGCTGCGCGAACGCGTCGAATCCGTCGGCGGTGCGCTCGAGGCCGGTCCCGCCCCCGGCGGCTTCCGCCTCGCCGCGCGCCTTCCCCTCACGCCCCCGGCGGCCGGGGGCCGCGCGTCTTCCGGAGGTGCCGCATGACCCGGGTGCTCGTCGTCGACGACCAGGCGCTGATCCGCTCCGCCGTCCGCGACCTCCTCGACGCGGCGCCCGGCATCGACGTCGTCGGGGAAGCCGCCGACGGCGAGGCGGCGGTCGACCTCGCCCGCCGGCTTCGTCCGGACGTGGTCGTCTGCGACATCCGGATGCCGAGGATGGACGGCATCGAAGCCACCGGGCTCATCTGCGGCGACCCCGACCTCGCCGCCACCCACGTGCTCATCCTCACGACGTTCGAGGAGGACGACTACGTCGTCGCGGCGCTCCGCGCGGGGGCGAGCGGCTTCATCGGGAAGGGCGCCGAGCCCGACGACATCGTGCACGCGGTCCACGCGGTGCACGAGGGCGGTGCGTTGCTGTCGCCCGCGGCCACGCGCGCGATGATCGAGCGGTACGTGCGGGGCGCGGCATCCGACCCTCCCCGTCCTTCGCCGGCGCTCGACGTCCTCACCGACCGGGAGCGGGAGGTGCTGAGGCTCGTCGGGCGCGGGCGCTCCAACGACGAGATCGCCGCCGATCTGTTCATCTCCCCCCACACGGCCAAGACCCACGTGAAGAACACGATGATCAAGCTCGGCGCCCACGACCGCGCGCAACTGGTGATCGTGGCGTACGAGAGCGGACTGGTGCAGCCGGGACGGTGAGCGGTCAGGCCGGTGTACCGTCGCCGGCCTCCGCGTTCCCGCGACCGTCGCGAACCGCCGTCAGACGATGCCGCCGATCATGGCGTCGCGTCGCAGCTGGGCGTGCGTCGCGTGGAACTTCCCGTCGGCCGTCCACCAGGCCTCGTGTCCGGCGGCATCCGGATGCTGCTCGACGACGGCCGGCCAGTGCGCCGCGATGTCCTTGAGGTAGTAGCGGATCTCTCCGCCGATCGTGCGCTTCTCGACCTTGTCGGAGGCGTCCAGCTGTTCCGGGGTGGGCTCGCTCATGGCGTCAGTCTAGGGTCGGGCGGTACCGTCGGGCCCGGACGCCGGTGCCACGGTTCCGCCGACGTCGGCCGGCGCCGCGGGGTCCTCACCGGAGGCGCAGGAGCAGGCGCGCGGTGAGATAGCGGGCGCGGCCCCGCGGGGACAGCGGGTCGTACCCGAGCGTGCGCGTCCACGCGTCGTGACGGGACTGCAACGTGCTGTGGTGCAGCGCGAGGACGGTCGCGGCGGCGCGGATGCTCTCGCTGTCCACGACGACGTCGAGTGCGTCGAGGGTGCGCGCGTCGAGTGTCGCGAGCCTCTCGACGTCCGGATGCCGCGGGGAATCCCGCTCGTGCGCGCGGGCCACCAGGATGAGCGCCCCGAGATCGTCGGTGTCGACCAGGGGATGCCGGTCGTCGGTCAGGCGCAGGGCGAGGAGCGCGTCGGCGGCGGCGCGCGGCACGTCCTCTAGGCCCGCGGCCGTGCTCACCCCGGCGGGGCCGTGCGTCGGCATCGTGTCGCCGAGGCCCACCCACACCGCGCCCCGTCCGGTCGCGAGCACCGTGGCCGGGCCGGCGAAGGACGGCGGTCCGGGTGGGGGAGTGGCGATCACCCGCACCGGAACCGTGAGCTTGAGCCGCTGCGCGGCTCCCTGCCGATCCACCCACGAGGCGTCCGGATCGATCACGCGGTCCACCGCGCTGGTGGTGGGGAGGCTGCGCGTCTCGATGATGGCCAGGGCCAACCGGGCGCGATCGAGGATCATCGCGTCGTTGGTCGTGGGATCGTCCGCGCGCTCGAACCACACGCCCGCGGCGGCCGAGGGCACGTCGGGCGCGTCGGCGTCGGAGACACGTCGACCGTCCGCGTCGACCCGGACCACCTTCCCGCGCACCCGTGCCGCCGCGGTCGTCTGCCCGAGGATCGCCGCCCCCCGCACGATCGCCTCGGCCCCGCAGCCACCGGCGACGAGCGAGTCGAAGTAGTCGATGATCTTCACCGACTCGCTCGCCGCAGGGTCGAGTACCGTCAGTCGCCCGAGCAGTTCCCGCATGCGCTCACCTTACGTCGCGACGGCGGTCAGCCCCAGATGCGCCGGATCCACCGATTGCGGGCGTCGATCGCATCCTGGGACAGCGTCGCCTGCGGCGCGAGGCCGTCGAAGGCGTGGAATCCGCCGGGCCAGACGTGCAGTTCGGCGACCCCGCCGGCGGCCCAGATGGCGGACGCGTACGCGACGTCTTCGTCTCGGAAGACCTCGGCCGTGCCGCAGTCGATGAACGCGGGAGGAAGGTTCGACAGGTCGGTCGCGCGCGCCGGCGCGGCGTAGATCGACACGTCGTCGGTGCCTTTCCGCTCCCCGAGCAGGGACGTCCAGCCCAGCACGTTGCTGCCGCGGTCCCATACACCCAGCCCGTCGATCTGGTGCGTGGAGTGCGTCGCGTCGCGGTCGTCCAGCATCGGGCACTGCAGGAGCTGAGCGGCCAGGTGAGGGCCGCCGCGATCACGGGCGAGCAGCGAGACGCCCGCGGCCAGGCCTCCGCCGGCGCTCGCACCCCCGATGATCAGACGATCGGCCTCGATGCCGAGGTCGTCGGCGTGCGCGGCCGTCCATTCCAGTGCGGCGTAGCAGTCCTCGACCGGGTAGGGGTCGGGGAACTCCGGCGCCAGACGGTACTCGACGGTCACCATGACGGCGTTGTACCGGTGCAGCGACTCGGCGAAGCCGAGCGCGCCGCTGAACCGGTCGCCGATGATCATGCCGCCGCCGTGCGTGTGGAAGATGCCGGGTCCGCGACCGGTCCGCCCGACGGCCTGCACGACCGAGACGACGATGTCGGCTCCCTCGTAGCCGGGGATCGTGACGTCGCGGGACTCCAGCCCGGCTTCGGCCAGTTGCTCCGCGATGGTCGGCATCCCCGGGAGGCCTCCGGCCCGCAGGGCCGGGATCATCTCGGCGGTGAGCGTGGGCGGCATCATCGCGCCGAGGACTTCGAGCATCGGGGCGAGCTCGGGGTCGAAGGGCGGCCGGATCGACGGGTCGAGTGTGGTCATCGGTGACTCCTTCGTCGCGAACGCGACGGTGCGTTCTTCTCGATTCTCGGTCCGGGGATCACCGGACGCCGCCGCCGGATGGCGGGCTTTTCCCGCGATCCGTCCGGCACGCGGCGGCACGCGGCGGTGCCCCGCGATCGTGCGGCCTCAGTCGACCGCGCGTTCCATGCCGCGCGCGCGGATCTCCTCGATGTCGAGATCGGCGAGGATCCGCCGGGCGACGAGGTCGTCGATGGTGCCCTCACGGCGCAGACGGAGCAGCACCTCGCGCTTGCGGTCGAGGATCGCCAATCGCAGGCGCGTCGCCTCCTTGTGGCGCAGGATCGGGGACCGCTGCGTGAGATCGACGTCGTCGCTCACGGCGATCATCTCCAACTGCCCGGCGGGCCTGCGACCGTCGTCCTCGGCGTCGGACCCGGGCGGGATCGGACCCATGCGGGACGCGGCGTCGTCGCCGCCGGCATCCATCTCGTCGTCGTCGGAGCGATCGCGCTCCTCGGCAGCGCGTTGGCGCGCCACCGCCCGGGCGTTCGCGAGTTCGAGGCGCTCGTAGCCCTCCTGGCGCGCCCGGTCCTTCACCACCGCGCTGATGCCGTGCTCGGCCGCGAGGTCGTCGAGGGCGAGGAGGGCCGCTCCCGAGATCGCCCGCTGCGCGAGTTCGAATTCCTCCACCGCGGCGTCGTCGGTCGGGAGCTTCGCCCACCGGATGACGGCCGGCAGCAGAGGTCCCTGGACGAGGAGGGTCAGAACGATGACGCCGGCGGTGACGAACACCACCGCGTCGCGTCCGGCGACGGGGGAGCCGTCGGCCGTCGTGAGCGGAACCGACAGGGCGATCGCGAGCGACACCGCCCCGCGGAACCCGGCGACGGTGCTGACCACCCGGGAGCGATGTCGCAGCGAGCGCGACGAGGTCGTGCCCGGGCGCGAGAACGGGGAGAAGAACCACTGGAACAGGTACCGCACGACCGCGAGGACGATCCACGCCGCGACCGTGATGAGCAGCAGGGTGCCGATCTCGGAGGGGGAGATCTCGTGCAGCACCAGCTGGATCTCGAGTCCGATGAGCACGAACAGCGCGCCGTTGAGCAGGTAGACGCCGAAGGGCCAGGTGGCATCCGCGGCCCTTCGCGACATGGCCGTCGTGATGCGTGGCGCGATCCACGCGACGATGAGCCCCGCGAACACCACGGCGAGGACGCCCGAGGCGTGGGCGACCTCGGCCACCAGGAACGCCACGAACGGGACGAGGGCGAGGGTCAGGTTGATCGTGAGGGTCGACTCCATGCGGCGGAGCGCGAGGTACGCCAGCGCGGCGACCGCCACGCCGGCGGCGGCGCCACCGACGTACGACAGCACTACCATCCCGGTGATCTGCCACGGCGTCACCTGGTCGCCGATGAGGAGCGACACGGCGATCGAGTACAGCACGAGGGCGGTGCCGTCGTTGGTGAGGCTCTCGGCCTTCAACTTCATGAACGTGCGTTCGGGGAGCAGCCGTCCGAGCGCGGCGACGGCGGTGGCGTCCGGGGGAGCGACCGCCGCGCCGAGCACCAGCGCGGCCTCCCAGGGCACACCCATCCACGTCGCGACTCCGGCCACGGCGAACGCGGATGCCACGACCAGCAGCGTGCTCATGGGGATGATCTAGCGCAGCGAATGCCGCACCGACCGCACCGACGTGGTCCACGCCTCGCGGAACAGCAGGACCGGGAGGAACAGCAGCAGCACCGTCTCGGGCGGCAGTTCGATCTGGCGCAGCTCCGGGACGAAGCCCAGGGCCAGGCCGATCACGAGCAGCACGAGCGGTGTCGCCACGCGGAGTCGCGGGGCCAGCACCGTGCCGACGAGCATCGCGAGACCCAGCAGAACCGTGACCTCGAGTCCTTGCATCCCCTGCCGCCTTTCCCGCGCCCTCAGCACACAGCGTAGAGAAGGCCGCGGGCATTCCCGAGGCCGCGTTCGCTCCGGGCGATCCGGGCGGGGTGCGCGGGGGTCACCCCGGCGGCGGGCCGCGCGGGTGTCGCGCAGCGTCGGCGATTCGCGCGATGTCGGCCGGCGGGGCGCGGATGCCGCTGACAAAGGACGGATCGCTGAGGTTGCGCAACGTCCGCGGATGCCACGGGCTGCCGGGTGGCACCTTTCGAGACCGCGGCTGCTGAACGAGTCTGGTCCAATGACCCGAGAATCACGCTCAGATCTTCCATTGCAAAGTCCAATCGATCTCGATTGGACTCTCGCGGCGCTCCTCGAGTGGATCGGCGCCGACGATCGCCGGTGTCACGACGCGCAGCTCCGCGACCTGCTGGAGGCCATCGACCCCGGCGCCCCGGTCCGCTCCTCGGGGGTGGTCGTTCTGGTGCGTTCGCTCGCGGCGCGCGTCGTGGCCGAACCGACGCTGGGCGCGCGGAGGATCCGTGACGTTCTCGGCATCCCGGTCGAGTCGGGCGTGGAGGCGGATCGCGTCCTCCTCGCGGTGTGAGCGCTCGACCGCACGCGGGGTCGAAGACGGCCCGTCGGTAGAGTGCTGCGCATGGATCCCGCGTCGCCCGCGCCGGTCGTGCGGGCTCCGCGCGGACTCTCCCGCGGGTCGCGTGCGGTGATCGCGATTCTCGCTGTCGGAGTGGGGGTGCCCCTCTTCCTCGGCGTCTGGATCGGCAGCATCCTTCTGCTGGACGCGGCGGGGATCGCCGTCGACCCGGATCAGGTGCTCCGGTGGCTCCTCGCCGGGTTCGCCGGCCTGGTGCTCTGGCCGGTGGTCCTGCACCGCGTCCGTCGCGAGCTCTGGCGTCGCGATCACGGGGAGCCGGCCCCGAAGCCGACCCCAGGCGACGCGGCGCTGCGCATCGGCCTGCTCGTCGTCGGGGCGATCGCGATCATCGGGGTCGCCGGCCCGCGCGACATCATCGCCACCGCGACGATGGCCTGGCAGGCCGTGTCGATCGGGCGGCGCGAGGGCAGCCTGCTGGTCCAGCTGGCCGCTGTCCTGGTGGTCCTGCTGCTCGCCGCACCGGCCCTCATCGTGACGCAGCGCTCCCTGGCGCGACTCGGGCCGGGGCACCCGTTGCGCGCGCGGTGGCGGGAGCGGCAGAACTGGTACTTCTCGGCATCCCTCGCGTGGGTGATCTCGCTCGGCGTCGCCCTGCTGTCGTCGCTCGCCGTGCTCCTGACGCTCTGACGAGACCGTCGCGGCCCGGCGCTCCGCTCGGCATCGGCTCACGCCTCAGCCCGGCAGCGCCACCTTCGCCTTCGCCCACGAGCGGCCGCGGGTGTCCTTGAGGATGTCGTACTCGACGTCGACGTGCGGTTCGATCGCGCTGTACTTGTCGTTCGGGGCGCCGATGACCAGCTGGAACCCGAGCCCGCGCCACGCGCCGATTGCGCGCTTGGTGAAGTGCGCATCGGCCTTGATCAGCGCCTCGTCGAGGAACACCGGGGCGTAGCGCGGACGCTCGGCGCCGGCATCCCCCAGCTGGTACCGCAGGGCGGCGCCGACGATGAACGCGATGAGCTCCTGCGACTCGCCCCCCGACTTCTCGCCGATGTGGTCGTACAGGGCGACGTGCTCGCCGGTCGAGGCGCGGAACCGCTCGGCGCTGACCCGCACGTGGTTGCGGACGTCGATGAGGTCGGCGAAGTCGGGGGCGGTGGGACGGATGCGCCCGATGAGGCGCGCCATCCGTCCGTAGACGGCTTCGCGTTCCTCATCGCCGGCGGCCGCGTCGATCGCCGCGCGCACGTCGCGGAGTTCGCGACGGAACCGTCGTCGCACCTCGGACTGGCTCTCGCGCGGCACGATCTGCAGACGGTGGTCGTCGTCGTAGAACGGCAGGTCGCGCATGATGTCGTTGATCGGCGCGATGCGGTCGCGGATCTCGCGCAGCGCGCGGGTGAGCGACGCGTCGAGATTGGTGAGGTCGTTGCCCGAGAGGCGCAGCAGGCTGTCGCGCCACTCGGCCTCCAGCTCGTGCAGTCCGCTGGCCTCGAGATCGGCGAGCATGCGCTCGAAGTCGCCGAGTGATTCGTCCGGGTCGGCCAGCAGGTTCGGGCTCGGCCAGCGGTCGATGAACGCCGCGAGCGTGCGGCGCAGGCTCTCGCGCTGCTCGCCCCACGTCTCCTGCGCGACGCGCTGGTCCTCGAGCAGCCGCTTGGATGCCGATTCCAGCGCGGCGTCGAAGCGGGCGAGACGCTGCGACGGTGACGCCGCTCCGTCGGCGGGCGCGACGAACAGCGCGTCGAGGTACGCGGCCTCGTCGTTGGTCAGGACGAGCCCCGCGTCCTCGGCATCCTCGAGCCGCACGTGGGCGGCATCCACCTCGTCGGTCACTTCTGCCCATCGGGCAGCGAGACGCTGCTGCTCCGCCTTGGCGCTGCCGATCTCCTCGCGCAGGCGCGCGGCCCGGGCCCGCGTCCCCGAGATCTGCTCCTGCAGTTCGGCGATGCGCGGGTTGCCCGCGGTGATCTCGGCGATCGTCTCGTTCCAGCGCTCGATCTCGCGCTCGACGGATGCCGTGTCCACCTGGTCCCAGGTGAGGTCGGCGATCTTCTCGAACGCGCTCCGACGGTCGTCGAACGCGTCGAGGGCGGTCGCGGCTTCGTCGACGGCGGCCTTCGCGCGGTCGAGGTCGCGGCGGACGCCGGCGATCTCCTCGCCGAGCTCGGTCAGGCGAACGCGGCTGGAGAACCCGAGGATGCTCTGCCGCACCGATCCGCCGTGCGCGCCGCGGGACCCCTGGCTCGTCTGCCCCGCGATCGTGAGCGCGAGACGATGCTGCGACAGTTCGCGGGCGGTGTCGACGCACACGAACGCGAACTGCTGCTCGAGGCGGTCCTGCAGCCACCCGGTGAAGGGGGAGGGGCGGTAGTCGAGCCGGCCGGGGAGCGTCGCCGGGTCGAGGCCCGGGCGGTCGGGGAGGCCCGTCGTCACGCCCTCGAAGCGCAGACGCTCCGACAACCGCACGCCGTCGATGGCGGCACGGAAGGATGCCAGATGTGCGGCGTCCACGAGGAGGGTGGTCGCGAATCCGCCGAGTGCGAGCGTGAACGCCCCGCGCCACGGCTCGTACTCGGTGCGGACGTCGACGAGCTCGGCGACGAACGGCAGCTCGGCCGCGCTGAGGCCCGCCGCTTCCGCCAGGGCCTCCCGTGCTTCGTGCAGGCGCGGAGGGATGTTGTCGTCGCGCGTCTGGGTGCGTCGGTGGTCGGCCTCGAGGGTCGCGAGCTGCTGGCGCAGGGCCGTGTGCCTGCTGCTCGCGGCGACGAACGCGTCGCGCACGGCGGTCTTGGCATCCGTGTCCGCGAGGGTGCGGCGGGCGTCGTCGGCGACCGCGTCGAACTGCTTCACGCCCGACACCTCGGTTCCGAGCACCGCGAGCGCGGCGTCGAACCGGTCGCGGTCGCGCTGCATGCCCGCGCGTCGGCGTTCCAGCCCGCGGAGCTCGCGCTGGGCGGCGTCCAGTCGGTCGCCGCCGGCCGCGCGCAGCACGTCGCCGAGACCGTCGCGCTCGGCCTCGGCCGCGTCGGCGAGCGCCTGGCGTTCGCGCACCAGGGCATCGGTGGCGTGGGTGCGCTCGCGCAGTTCGTCTTCCACGGCGCTGAGCAGGTCGATGCGGCGCTGCGCCCGCCACAGCGACGCGCGCGAGGCGGGATCGGCGAAACGCCCGATCGCGTCGATGATCCGGACGCGTTCGGCGGCGTCGTCGATGCGGGTCTTGATGGTGCGGATCGGCTGCAGCGCGCGCACCTGCTGGCGCGCTTCGAGCATGCGCGTGCGGGTGCTCTCGAGCCCGTCGAAGTGGGCCACGACGGCTTCGGCCGTCGCGAGCGTCTCGGGCTCCTCCAGCACCATGCGCTTGTACAGATCGTCGACGGTGGTGATCTGCTGGCCGGCCTGGATCCGGGCGAGCAGGCTCATGGCCTTCGTGCCGGCGCCGGCCGCGCCGATGCCCAGCACGGCGTGCAGACGCGCGGAGAACTCCCGGTCGGTCGCGAGGGTGTCGAGCCCGGTGGCCCGGACCGCGGAGTCGGAGAGGTGCTGGGATGCCGCGCGCTCGAGCCCGCGGAGGTCGAAGGCGCCGTGGATGGTGCCGCGCACCTTCACGGCGTCGTCGAGCACGCGGGCGGCCGCGGGGATGTACCACGCGCGCACCGCGGTGAAGCGGGCTCCGTCGTGGTCGACCCAGGTCATCGCGATCGCGGTCCAGGTGTCGACGCCGTCGCCGCGCAGCACACGCACCTTCGTGCCCTCGTCGGTGCGCGACTCGTCGAGCTTGCCGCGGCCGTAGGAGAGGATGTTGCGCTGCTCCTGCCCGCGCGGGCGGCCGACGACCGCGCCGTTGGAGGCGCCGTTGAACGGGGTCGTGTGCGGCATCATGAGCGCGACGTAGGCGTCCATGAGCGTCGACTTGCCCGACCCCGATCCGCCGCACAGGAGCGTCGCGGTGGGGGCGAAGCGCACGCGGTGTTCGCCGTCGTAGCCGCCCCAGTTGATCAGCTGCAGTTCTTCGGCGACCCACTGCTGTCCGCGCGACGCGGCCGGGATCAGGCCGAAGAGAGTCTCGAGCATCGTCATGCGGGGAGATCCTCCTCGGAGATTTCGGATGGAGCGGATGCCGGGGGGTCGGGGTTCGCGGCGACCTCGGTGTCCGTGGCATCCGTCTGCTCGTCCAGCCAGCGCTGCAGATCGCGCAGCACCTCGGCGCTCAGCACGATCTCGATGAGCGGTCCGATGCGGTAGCGCCCCTCGGACTCCTCCTCGATGATGCCCTCGCGGTCCAGGCGCGCGATCGCGGTGCGCACGGCCCGCTGCTGGCTCGCGCGCGTGCCGTCGGACTCGGCGAAGTACGTCA
>ERZ778025.2181-NODE-2181-length-11521-cov-5.069946_pt1 | contig 11521 bp, 6 predicted proteins | sample MGYA00375755_ERZ778025 | MGnify/ENA primary metagenome ERZ778025 (study PRJEB29350, sample SAMN05389825) | bioreactor metagenome | isolation source: Thiocyanate bioreactor | place: South Africa: University of Cape Town | collected 2014-03-17 ... | reverse complement strand
CGCCGGTGATCGAGCCCGACAGGTCGATCGCCGTGCCGGTGCTCGCATAGGGCACGCCCACGCCGGGCTTGTCCACCACGGTCGGCGCCGGCGGGTTCGCCACCGTCAGCGTGACCGTCGCCGCGGCGGAAGTGCCGCCCGGGCCGGTCGCGGTATAGGTGAAGCTGTCCGCCCCATAGTGCGTGGCGGCCGGAGTATAGGTCACCACGTCGCCCGCGATCGTCACCGTGCCGTGCGCGGGACCGCTGGTGACCGCGATGCTCGCATGGACGCCGGTGATCGAGGTCGACAGGTCGATCGCCGTACCGGTGCTCGCATAGGGCACCGCCACGCTCTTGTTGGCTACGGTCGGCGCCGGAGGCGTGGCCACCGTCACGTCCACCCTGGCCGGGGCCGAGGTCCCGCCCGGGCCGGTCGCGGTATAGGTGAAGCTGTCCGCGCCGTAATAGCCGGCATTGGGCGTGTAGGTCACCGTGTCGCCCGTCACGACATAGGCGCCATGCTGCGGCACCGTGACCACCGCGATGCTGCCATGCACGCCGGTGATCGAGCCCGACAGGTCGATCGGGGTGCCGGTGCCGTTATACGGGATCGCGACGCCGCTCTTGGGATTCGCCACCGGCGCCGCGGGGGCCACCACCGTGATGCTGACTTGCTTCACGTCCGAAGTGCCGCCCGCACCGCTTGCGGTGTAGGTGAAGCTGTCCGGCCCGATATAGCCCGCCGTCGGGGTATAGGTCACCATGTCGCCGGCGATGCTGGTCGTGCCGTGCTGCACATTGACGGCGATCGCGATGCTGGTGTGCGGGCCGCCCGCGGAGACTGCGCTCGACAGGTCGATCGGGGTAGCGGTGTTATAGGGTACCGTCGCGCTGACGTCCGCCGAGCTCGGCCGCGCGATGAAGGTGTAGCTGTACGGGCTCGCGCTGGTCTGGCCGTTGACGCCGACCGTGACGGGCTGCGCGCCCGTGCCGGCGGCCGGCGCAGTGACGGTGAGCGACGTCGCGCTCGCCGCGGTGACCGTGCCGGTCCCCGCCGTCCCGAAGGTCACTATGTTGTTGCCCGGCGTCGTGCTGAAGCCGGTACCCGAGACGGTCACCACCTGGCTGACCGGGCCCGAATTGGGCGAGAGCCCCGTGACCGTCGGCACCACTGCAAAGGCATTGCTCGGCGCTGCCGGCGTGGTCGGATAGCCGCTGGGCGTGAAGGCGCCGAGCACCAGGCCCGAGGACGAGCCCGCCGTCACGCCGGCATAGGTGAGCGTGATCGTGCAGCCGCTCGACGGGATGGCGAAGTTGCCGAACTGATAGTTCGCCCCCGCATCCGATCCGGTGGCCCCGCAGCTGCCGCCCGGCGCGCCGCTCACGCGGCTCAGCAGCGCGGAACCGGCAAGCAGCGGCGCGACGTCCGGCGTGGCCGAGGCATTGGGATTGGCGAAGGTGATCGTCAGCGTGCCGTTCGCCCCGACGCCGAGCGAGGTCGGCGAGAAGCTGAGCGAGGCCGTGACGGTCTGCGCCGCGCCGACCGTGATGCTCTGCTGCACCTGGGGCGCCGGGTTCCAATTGGTGTCGCCGGCCTGGTTGGCGTTGATGATGCACGTGCCGGTGGCGATGAAGGTCACCGTGTTGCCCGTCAGGGTGCAGACGCCGGTCGTGGTCGAGCTCAGGCTCACGCCCAGCAGCGAGCTGGCGCTCGCGGTCACGGCATAGGCCGGACTGCCCACCGTCGCGCCGGCCGGCGCGGTCGAGGTGAAGCTGATCGTCTGGTTGCCCTTGGCGATCGTGACCGTGGTGACCGGAGTTGTCGCGGTCACCGCCGGTCCCTGGCTGTCGGAGACCTGGACGATATAGCTGAAGCTGCCCGCCACCGTCGGCGTGCCCGAGACGGTGCCCGTCGCCGAATTGAGGCTCGTGCCCGGCACGAACGCGCCGGCGTTGAGCGAATAGGTATAGGGGGTGACGCCGCCCGTGGCCGTGTTGGCCTGGGAATAGGACACGCCCACCTGGAGGCCGGTCGCGGCCGCCGGCGTTATCACCAGCGTGGCCGGGGTCACCGTGAAGCTCTGCACGACGTTGCTCGCCGCGCTCCAGTTGCCGTCACCTGCCTGGCTGGCGGTGATCGAACAAAGGCCCCTGTCGACCAGCGTCACCGTGGTGCCAGAGACCGTGCAGACGCTCGGCGTGGTCGAGGCGAAGCTGACCGTCAGGCCCGAGCTGGCAGTGGCCGAGAGCGGCGGCGGAGACGAGGACAGCGAGATGTTGGACAGGGCGCCGAAGCTGATCGTCTGGCTGCCCGAGCCCACCACGATGCTATAGGCCAGGGTCTTGGTATAGGGTCCGCCGCTGCCCACGGTCGAGCTGTCGGTCGCGGTGATGTCGAAATTGAACGTGCCCACGGTGGTCGGCGTGCCCGAAAGCGTGTTGCCCGCCACGGTCAGCCCCGGGGGCAGCGTGCCGCTGCTGCGCGCATAGCTATAGCCCGACGTGCCGCCGCTCGCCGTGAAGCTCTGCGAATAGCCGGTGCCGACGGTGCCGCCCGGCAACGGGCCGGCGGCCGGCGACAGGCCGATCGTCGGCACGGCGATGCTGAGCGAGAGCGAGCCGGTCACCTGGGTGAACGGGCCGGTACCGAGCGAGCTGTCCGTCACGGTGGCGGCGAAGGTGAAGTTGCCGCTCGCCGCCGGCGTGCCGCTGACGGAGCAATCGGGGTTGATCTGCGTGCCCGCGGGCAGCGCACCCGAGGCCGGCGTCGGCGCGCAGCTATAGGTTGCCCTGCCGCCGCTGGTGTTGATCTGCACGCCCGAGAGCGCGATGCCGCGCGTGCCGCTGCCGGTGAGCGACGACGAGAGCGTGGGGCTGCTCACCGGCACCGTGACCGTCGCCGGGGAGGACGTGCCGCCCAGGTTGGTCGCCGTGAACGTGAAGCTGTCGTTGCCGCGGAACCCGGTGGGCGCGCCATAGGTGACAAGCCCGGCCGAATCGATCGAGACCGTGCCGCCATTGGCCGTCGTGGCCGAGCCCACCGCGAAGCTGGTGGGGCTGTTCGTCGCATGGCCGGCGGCGCTGAAGGTCACGCCCGCGGCATTGTACGCGACTGCGGATGCCGTGAAGCTGCTGGCGACCGGTGCCGCGACATAAGTGAAGCTGGTCGAGGCCGAGCCGCCCGCGGTGGCGACGACCACATTGACCGCGCCTCCGGCATGCGCCGGCGTCGTGAAGGTCAGCGTCGTCGCGGTGCTGCCGGTCGGCGTCACGGATGCGCCGTCCACCGTCAGCGTCGCGCCGGTCAGGTTGGTGCCGGTCAGCGTCACCGCGGTGCCGCCCGCCGCCGGGCCGCTCGCCGGCGAAGGCGCGCCGATCGTCGGCGCCGCGACATAGGTGAACTGGTCCGCCGCGCTGATCGCGCTGGTGCCGCCGGGCGTGGTGACGGTGACGTTGACCAAGCCCGCGGTGCCGCTGGGCGAGGTGGCGGTGATCTGGGTGTCGTTGACGATCGAATAGGTCGCGACACCGGCGCCGAACTTGACCGCCCCCGTCGATGCGGCCGCCAGGAAGCCGGTGCCGGTGATCGTCACCGACGTGCCGCCGGCCGTCGGGCCCGCTATCGGCGACAGCCCCGTCACCGTGGGCACCGCGACATAGGTGAACCGGTCCGCCGCGCTGATCGCGCTGGTGCCGCCGGGCGTGGTGACGGTGACGTCGGCCGGGCCCGCGGTGCCGCTGGGCGAGGTGGCGGTGATCTGGGTGTCGCTGACGATCGAATAGGTCGCGACACCGGCGCCGAACTTGACCGCCCCCGTCGATGCGGCCGCCAGGAAGCCGGTGCCGGTGATCGTCACCGACGTGCCGCCGGCCGTCGGGCCCGCTATCGGCGACACTGCCGTCACCGTGGGTGCCGCGACATAGGTGAACTGGTCCGCCGCGCTGATCGCGCTGGTGCCGCCGGGCGTGGTGACGGTGACGTTGACCAAGCCCGCGGTGCCGCTGGGCGAGGTGGCGGTGATCTGGGTGTCGTTGACGATCGAATAGGTCGCGACACCGGCGCCGAACTTGACCGCCCCCGTCGATGCGGCCGCCAGGAAGCCGGTGCCGGTGATCGTCACCGACGTGCCGCCGGTCGTCGGGCCCGCTATCGGCGACACTGCCGTCACCGTGGGTGCCGCAACATAGGTATAGCGATCGGCCGCGCTGGTCGTGCTGGTGCCGCCGGGCGTGGTGACGGTGATGTCGATCGTGCCCGCGGTGCCGGCGGGCGCCGTCGCGGTGATCTGGGTATTGCTGTCGATCGAATAGGGCCCGGCGGGCGTCGCGCCGAAGAGCACCGCGCCGGTATTGCTCGCCGTGGAGAAGCCCGTACCCGTGATCGTCACGGAGTTGCCGCCCCCGACGGGGCCGGAGACCGGCGAGACAGCACTGACCGTGGGCACCGGCGCGCTGACGGTGAGCAGGAAGGTCTGGGACGCGGACCCCGTTCCCTGGTGCGTCACCGTGACGGTGAAGGTGGTGGCGGCGAGCGCGGTCGTAGGCGTGCCGGTGATCGCGCCGGTGCTGGCATTGAACGAAAGGCCGGTCGGCAGCGTGCCGCCGCTCAGCGCATAGCTGTAGCTTCCGCGGCCGAACGACGCCGTGACCGGCGTGAAGCTCATCGGCGAGCCCACCGTGCCGCTGGCCGAGGCGACGGCCTGGGTCGCCCGGACGCCGCAATAGATCGTCCAGGTCACGGTGCCGGATCCGGCGGCCGGCACATAGGCCGAAGCCGCAATGGAGCGCGTGTCCACGGGCAACGCCAGGGAGCCGCTGCCGCTGGTGTTCGTATCGACGAAGACGGTGGCGATACCGGTGAGCGGCGCGCGATTCAGCCTGGCATTCACCGCCGAGTTGGAAACCGTGTACTCGTAGTACAACATGGTTCCGGCGGCGAAATTGACGATGCCGGTCTGCGGCCCGGCCGGCGCCTGATTGGCGATGGTGCTCGTGCCCGAACTGCTGACGCTATAGTCGGCATTGTCGTAGAAGCTGGGATTGTTCCGGAGATAGTTGCAGCCATCACCATCGGCGGCCCGAGCGGCGATCGGCGAGAGAAGGAACAGGGCCGCCGACAGCGCGAGCACCACGGCATGCGCCTTGTGCCGGACCTTGTCCCACAGCGAAGCGAGATCGGGAAGCCAGGTCATCGGCGCGGCCTGTGGCGACTGCCTCCAGGCCCGCGCTACCATGCGCGCGTTACGCCCAATGCTCCCCGAAAGGGCCGCCACCGGCGCGAAAAGCTGCTTCATATCCCCCGACCCCCGACATCCCCGCGCCGGAGCTTCGCCCGGCGAAACGGCAGCATCCCAACCGCCGTGACATTCCGATTACACACACAACAATACAGGCGACCGCATCGGAAATTTTCCCGATGTTATGCATGTATATTCAGGGACATGCAATCGCGCACCAGTGTCCCGACTTGAGATTGGACAGGAATACGCACCCAATAAATTACACCAATTCGGTTCCTTAAATGATTTTGGTCCGATTCGGCAGTCGGGGTGGGACGAGCGCTATTTTTTGAGTTACCGTCCGCCCCGCTTCAAATCGGGAGGGGCAAAATGTCTGAACCTTATATTGGCCAGATCATGCAGGTCGGCTTCAACTTCGCACCGCGCGGCTGGGCACCTTGCCAGGGCCAGATCATGTCGATCAACCAGAACCAGGCGCTGTTCTCGCTGCTCGGCACCGTCTATGGCGGAAACGGCGTGAGTACGTTCGGTATTCCCGACTCGCGCGGCCGCGTCTTTGTCGGCCAGGGCACTGGTCCGGGCCTCACGCCCATCGTCCTCGGTCAGATCGGCGGCGTGAACAGCGAGGTCCTGAGCATCCTGCAGATGCCGATCCACAATCACCTCGCCACCTTCACGCCGTCCGGCGGCGGGGTGTCCGGCACGCTCCAGGCAATGACCGGCGCGCTCGCCGCGGAGACTGCGGCCCCGGCCAACGGCTCGTTCCTCGGCGTCGCCAATGATTCCTCGGGCAGCGTCACGCCGACCTTCTACGTGCCGGCCGGCCAGTCGGGCACCACCCCGATCAACCTGGGCGGCCTGAACATCACCGGCAGCGGCGGCGGCGGCACGGTGACCGTCGCCAATAGCGGCGGCAGCCAGCCGGTTCCGGTCATGCAGCCCTATCTCGGCATCCAGACCAACATCGCGCTGGAAGGCGTCTTCCCGTCGCGGAACTGAGCCGGAACGCGGAAATGCGCCCGGCCGCGCACGCTGCTCCGGCAGCGGCGCGGCCGGGCTTTTTCATGGCCCCGGCGGCGGCCGCCGGCCGATCAGGAGAAGACCGCCTGATAGTGGCGCGCGGCGTCCGTGGGGACGAGCTGGCTGATCAGGATCTCGTGGGGACCGCCCCGGCCGCAATCCATCTCGTACGACGCATCCATCAGATAGACGTCGCGCGGCGCTTCGAAGAAGAGCGAAAAGGGCGGCCGCGTATCGATGCCGATCAGCCCCGGCCGGCGCTCGATACGGACCAGCGTGATCTCCACCGGATCGGGCAGGGTGTTGAGGCGGACCTTGCGCCCCACCCAGGGTTCGAAATCTTCCGCCGTCGCCAGACGCATGCCATCCTCCCTCTCCCGCGCCCGGAACGAATGCCGGCGCGGCCGACTGGCAGCTTGCCCGGCCCGCCGGCCCAGGGGAAGCGCCTCCATCGACGATCGGAGCCATTCCGGCTTGAATGACGCCATGTTCGATTCGCTGCCGCCCTTCCCCGCCCCTGCCGCCGCGCCGCCGGCCAGGCCGCCCGCCGGGCTGACGCTGCGCCCCGCGTCTCCGGCGGACCTGCCCTTCTTCGCGCAGATCCATGCAGAAACGCGGGCAGCGGATATCGCCCCGTTGCCCTGGCCCGCGGCGCAGAAGCTAGCCTTTCTGCAGGAGCAGTTCCGCCTCCAGCACCTCCACTATGTCCGCGCCTTTGCCGGGGCGGACTTCTGGGCGCTCGGCCATGCGAAGCGAGGCGCGCTGGGCCGGCTCTATCTCGATCGGAGCGGGCCCGAATGGCGGATCATCGACGTGCTGCTGGCCTCCGGGGCACAGGGAAGCGGCACCGGCACCGCGCTGCTGCGCTGGATCCAGGCACAGGCCGGCAAGGCCGGAGCCAAGGGCGTCGCGCTCAGCGTCGAGACCGGCAATCCCCGCGCCCGTGCGCTGTACCACCGGCTCGGCTTCGTCGATCGGGGGAGCCTGACAGGGACTCACCACGCCATGTTCTGGCGCCCCTGAGGCCGGTTATTCGACGGTGACCGACTTCGCCAGGTTGCGCGGCTGGTCGACGTCCGTGCCCTTGGCCACCGCCACATGATAGGCAAGCAGCTGCACCGGCACCGCATAGACCAGCGGCGCGATCAGCGGGTGGACCTTGGGCATGGTGATCGTCGCCACGCAGCATTCGCCCGCCGCTTCGATCCCGTCATAGTCCGAGATCAGGATCACCTTACCGCCGCGCGCCTGCACTTCCTGCATGTTCGACACGGTCTTCTCGAAGAGCGGACCCGAGGGGGCGATCACGATCACCGGCACGGCATCGTCGATCAGCGCGATCGGGCCGTGTTTCATTTCGCCGGCGGCATAGCCCTCGGCGTGGATATAGCTGATTTCCTTGAGCTTCAGCGCACCTTCCAGCGCCAGCGGATAATCGGTGCCGCGGCCCAGATAGAGCACGTCGCGGGCCGCGGCCACGACCCCGGCCATTGCCTGGATCGCTTCGTCATAGGCGAGCGCACCGTTGAGCGCCGCAGGCGCTTCGGCGAGATGCTTGACCAGCGCCTTCTCCTCGATCTCGGAGAGCTTGCCCTTGGCCTTGGCGAGATTGGCGGCGAGCGCGGCGAGCACCGCGAGCTGGCATGTGAACGCCTTGGTGGAAGCGACGCCGATTTCCGGCCCGGCATGCGTCGGCAGCAGCAGGTCCGCCTCGCGCGCCATCGAGCTGGTGGGGACGTTGACCACCGCGGCGATCGTCTGGCCCTCGGCACGGGCATGGCGGAGCGCCGCGAGCGTGTCGGCAGTCTCGCCCGACTGGCTGATGACGATCATCAGCCCCCCCTCTTCCATCACCGGCGCGCGATACCGAAACTCGCTCGCCACATCGAGGTCGACCGGCACGCGGGCGAACTGTTCGAACCAGTATTTGGCGACCATGCCGGCATAGAAGCTGGTGCCGCAGGCGACGATGGTGACGCGCCGGATCGCCGACAGGTCGAAATCGGGGATCGGCAGCGTGACCCGCTCCTCCATCCGCTGAAGATAGGCGCGCAGCGTCTGGGCGACGACGATCGGCTGCTCGTAGATCTCCTTGAGCATATAGTGCCGGTGATTGCCCTTGGAGACGAGATCGCCGGTGACGCCCGAGATGGTGATCGGCCGCTCGACGGGATTGTTGTCCTTGTCGAAGATCTGGGCGCCGTCATGGGTGATGACGACCCAGTCGCCTTCCTCGAGATAGGCGATGCGCTGGGTGAGCGGGGCAAGCGCCAGCGCGTCCGAGCCGAGATAGGTCTCGCCCTCCCCATAGCCGACGACCAGCGGCGAGCCGAGACGGGCGCCGATCAGCAGGTCCGGATGCTCGCGGAACAGAATGGCGAGCGCGAAGGCGCCGTGGAGGCGCGGCAGCACTTCGGCGACGGCTTCGGCAGGGGCCATGCCGGCCTCGACCTTCTCGCTGACGAGATGCGCGACGACTTCGCTGTCGGTCTCGCTCTCGAAGGTGCGGCCGCGGGCGATCAGCTCGTCGCGCAGTCCCTTGAAATTCTCGATGATGCCGTTGTGGACCAGCGCGACTTCGCCGGTGGCGTGCGGGTGGGCGTTGTTGGTGGTCGGGCCGCCATGCGTCGCCCAGCGGGTATGGGCGATGCCGGTGGTGCCGGGCAGCGGATTGGCCGCCAGCTCCTTGCCCAGATTGACCAGCTTGCCCGAGGCGCGGCGGCGCTCGATCCGGCCGTCGACATCCGTGGCGATGCCCGACGAGTCATAGCCGCGATATTCGAGGCGCTTGAGACCGTCGAACAGCCGCTCCGCGACTTCCTCCTTGCCGACGATTCCGACGATTCCGCACATGCTCTGGGTGTTCCTGTTCTGGGCCCGGCGATCAGCCGAGGATTTCGATCTGGGCGATGCTGTCGACTGCGATGCGCGTCTGGAAATGCGAACCCACCGGCACGCGGCGGGCAATGCCCTTCACGCGTACGCGCTTGCCGGCGAGCAGGTCCTCCGGATAGCCGCCGAGCTTCTGCTTCAATGCGGCGATCGCCGCCGAATGCAGCTCGATCGTGAGGTTGCCCGGGTCGCGATAATTGGCCGCCGAGTTCAGATAGACGCTGAACCCGCCTGCACCGGCGGAGGCGACGACGAACTCGAACACCCCCTCGACCTCGCCGGTCTTCGAGGCCGCGACGGCCTCGATCGCCTGGCCCGGGTTCATCGGCGCGGCAGTCTGCGCGACGGCCGGCGCGGCGACGGTCAATGCAAGCATCGAGAACAGGGTTCGCATGCGCATCACTTCTTCGCCGCCTCCTTCTTCGCCTTCATCGCTTCGCGGAACTTGCGCGCCCAGCCCGGCTTCACCTGCTGCTCGGCCCGCACGATCCCCAGGGCATCGGCCTCGACGTCGCGCGTCACCACCGATCCGGCGCCCACGATCGCGCCGTCGCCGATGGTGACGGGCGCGACCAGGGCGCTGTTGCTACCTACAAAGGCGCCGTTTCCGATCACTGTCCGGTACTTTAAAAATCCGTCATAATTGCAGGTGATCGTGCCGGCGCCGATATTCGCCCCCGCGCCCACCACGGCATCGCCGATATAGCTTAGATGATTGGCCTTGGCGCCCGGACCGATCACCGCCTTCTTGATCTCGACGAAATTGCCGACCTTGGCGCCCTGTTCGATCCGCGCGCCTGGACGTAGCCGCGCATAGGGGCCGATATCCGCGCCCGACAGGATCTCGGCACCCTCGACATGGCTGAAGGCATGGATGGTAACCCGGTCCGCCACCGAGACGCCGGGGCCGAACACCACGTTGGGCGCGATCGTCACGTCGCGGCCCACCTGGGTGTCATGGGCGAACCACACCGTCTCCGGCGCGATCAGCGTGGCTCCTTCCACCATCGCGCGGGCGCGGCGGCGCTGCTGCCATTCCTGTTCGAGCATGGCGAGCTCGCCGCGGCTGTTCACTCCCGCCACTTCGATCGCATCAGCTCGACCAGGTCGGTGAGGTAATATTCGCCCGCCGCATTGTCGTTGCCGAGCTGGGCGAGCAGGCGGAACAGGTCCACCGAGCGCACTGCCATCAGGCCGGAATTGCAAAGCGTCACCGCCCGCTCCTCGGGCGTGGCGTCCTTGTACTCGACGATCTTGTCGAGCCGGCCGTCGGGGCCGACGATCACCCGGCCATAGGCTCCCGGATCAACCGGCCGGAAGCCGAGCACGACCACGCTGGGGCCGCCATCGCCGTGGAGCGCGTCGAGCATCCGGCACATCGTCTCGGTCGTGACCAGCGGCACGTCGCCATAGAGGATCAGCACATCGCCCTGGAAACCTGCGAGCGCGCCCTCCGCCATGCGCACGGCATGGCCGGTGCCGAGCTGCTCGGCCTGTTCCGCGGTCTCGACACCGAGCGGATGGACCGCCGCCTCGACCTGCTCGCGGCCCGCGCCGACCACCACCACTTCGCGCTCGGCGCCCAGCGCCTTCACGCTGTCGATCAGATGGAGCAGCATCGGCCGCCCTGCGATGGGGTGGAGCACCTTGTGGGTGTCCGACTTCATCCGCGTGCCCTTGCCGGCCGCGAGGATGATTGCTGCAATCGGTGCCGTCATTTTCCCTCCGTGCACCCGCCCCCTGCCACGATAAGCTTGCCAATTCCATAGGTCCGCTGGCAGGCAGCACCGCGATGGCTGATTTCCCCTTTGACATCGTCGGCTTCGACCTGGACGGCACCCTGATCGACACCAGTGCCGATCTGGTGGGCGCGACCAACCACGCGCTCGAACTGGCCGGGCGGCCATTGCTCGACAGGGCGGCGGTGATGACGATGGTGGGGCGCGGCGCCAGGCACATGCTCGAACAGGCGCTGGAGGCATCGGGCGGCTATGACGAAGCGCTGATGGCGCGGATCTACCCGGCGCTGCTCGACTGGTATCGCGACCATGTCTCGGACCATTCGCGGCCCTTCCCCGGCATGATCGAGGCCCTGGACGCCCTGGCGGCGCGGGGCGTGGCGCTGGGCATCGTCACCAACAAGTTCGAATATCTCGCCGTGAAGCTGATCGCCGAGCTGGGCCTGGACCGCCGCTTCGCCACGATCATCGGCGGCGACACGATGGGCAAGGGCAACGCCAAGCCCTCCGCCCTGCCCCTGCGGGAAATGATCCGCCGCTGCGGCGGCCGGCGCATGGCCTTCGTAGGCGATTCGATCTTCGACACGCTGGCGGCGAGGAATGCCGGGGGACCGAGCATCGCCGTCAGCTTCGGCTTCCTTTCCCAGCC
>ERZ778025.2176-NODE-2176-length-11558-cov-2.926541_pt1 | contig 11558 bp, 8 predicted proteins | sample MGYA00375755_ERZ778025 | MGnify/ENA primary metagenome ERZ778025 (study PRJEB29350, sample SAMN05389825) | bioreactor metagenome | isolation source: Thiocyanate bioreactor | place: South Africa: University of Cape Town | collected 2014-03-17 ... | reverse complement strand
CGACGCTGTCGCGCGAGGGGTTCAAGATCCTGCTCGATATCATCGTGTCGGCGACGCGTTTCCGCTCGCGGCACGATCGGCAGCTGGTCATCAGCGAGGTGCCGTACCATTTCCGGCCGCGCCACGCCGGCGAGAGCAAGATGAATCCGCTGGTGGTGATCCAGTTCCTGGGCCTGCTGCTCAGCAAGTTCACCCGCGGCGTCCTGCCCACCAGCTTCCTGCTGTTCTCCATGGTGGGCGGCTCGGGGATTTTCGTGCATATGGCGTCGCTCTGGCTGGCCGGCGACGTGTTCGGGTTCAATTTCACGAATTCGCAGCTGTTCGCCACGCTCGTCGCGATGACGACCAATTTCGTGCTCAACAACGAGCTGACCTATTCCGACAAGAAGCTTCGCGGTACCCGGTTCTGGACCGGCCTGCTGAGCTTCTACGCGGTCTGCTCACTTGGCATGCTCGCTAACATTTCGGTGGCGGTGCAACTGTTCAACGAGACCGGCGGGTTCCTGCTTGCCGGCTTTGTCGGCGCGTTGATGAGCGTTGTTTTCAACTACTCGGTAACCCGGGTCTTTACCTGGCGGTGAGATAAAGCATGGCCGACGAAAAGCACGATATCCGCTTGAAGCGCACGGGTGGCGCGGGACCCAATGCCCAGTGGCAGTGGGAAATCCACGCCGACGGCAAGGTCCTGAAGAAAGGCACGGCGGTCGGGGATGAGGCCCGGGCCTATGCCACCGCGCGCAAGGTTGCCGACAAGCTCGCCAAGGGCTGAGCCGGCACGGCTCCGCTAGGCAGCGCCGCGTTTCTCGGTTTCCTCGGCCCACGCCTGCCGCTTGCGGTAGATCGTCGAGGGGCTGAGTTCGAGAGCCGCAGCCGCAAGCGCGATATTGCCGGAAAAGCTCTGGATCGCATCTTCGATGATGCGCTGCTCCTGCTGCCACAACGGCAGGACGGGCTGCCGCGTGGGGCTCGGCGCCGCGACCGGAATGCGGGCAAGGCTGAGGCGCTCGATATCGGCCGCGCCGACCATTTGCGCGTCGATCTCGCCCCCGTCGAACATCACCACAATGCGGCGGACGAGATTCTGCAGCTGCCGCACGTTCCCCGGCCATTCGTGCGCAACCAGCGCCGTGGCGGCTTCCGGCGCGAAGCCGGCAAAGGCCTTCCGCTCCTCGCGCGCATAGCGATCGAGGAAATGGCGGGCGAGGCTCATGATGTCGGCCGGCCGCTGCCGCAACGGCGGCAGGTGAATGGGCAGCACGTGCAGCCGGTAGAACAGGTCCTCGCGGAACTTCTTTTCGGCGATCAGCTGCATCGGGTTGCGGTTGGTGGCGCAGATGACGCGCACATCGATCTGCCGGACCGTCGCCTCACCCACCCGGCTCAGCGAGCCGCTCTGCAGGAACCGCAGCAGCTTCGATTGCAGCGACAGGTCCATTTCGCCGATCTCGTCGAGGAACAGCGTGCCGCCGTCCGCCAGCTCCGCCGCGCCCTTCCGGTCATCATGGGCGCCGGTATAGGCGCCGCGGGCGACGCCGAAGAGCTCGGTCTCCATCAGGTCGCGCGGGATGGCGGCGCAGTTGATGGCGACATAGCGCTTGCCGGCCCGCGGGCCTCGCGTGTGCAGTGCTTCGGCGCAGACGTCCTTGCCGGCGCCGCTCTCGCCGGTGATGAACACCGGTGCCGAGGATGACGCGATGCGTTCGATCTGTTCGTAGACGAACTGCATCTGCGACGAGGCGCCGACGAAGCCGGCGAAGCCGGTGGCACGGCGGCCCGTGGAGCCGTCTATGGTTAATGTCCGGGCCTTGCCGTGCCGCTCCGACAGTTCCCCGATGCGGGTCGCAAGCGCCGCTCCGGCGATGGGCCGGGCGATGAAATCATGGGCGCCGGCACGCATGGCGGCAACAGCGGCGGTGACCGATGCTCCCTCCGACAGCGCGATGGTGAGTGCGCCGTCCGCCAGCTTGACCAGCCGCGCCACCGCTTCTTCAGTCTGGGGCGCCAGGTCATCGATGCTGGAAAGGTCAATTAGAACAATGTCGTGCGGTCCGGCGCGAAGCAGCTCGGCGGCCTCGCGGCCGGAGCGGGTGGCGGCCACGGTGACCGGACCCAGGACGCATGCGCGCAGTGCATCGGCCATCACCCGCCCCGTGGTCGGGTCACGGTCGACGAGCAGCAGCCGCGCAGCGGGATCCGCACCGGTTCCGGAGCGCAGGGGCATAGGGTCGACTTCCTTGTTCTTCTCGTTGGCGGCGATTGTTGACGAACACGGTAAATAATCCGTTCTGCGACAACGCAGTGCCTAAGGCTTATCACCACCTGCGATGCCCCTTCGGCTTCCGGCAGGTCGGTCACGATGCTAAGAGGGCGAAGCGTCGAATCCGGTCCATGGGGCGCACGTCGCGGTGCAGGGTCTCGTCTACATCTTCATTGCACTTGCCGCCGCCGGGGTTGCGGTCGCAGCCTATTTCGGCCTCACCTTCACGCCGATTGAGGCGCTGGTGACGGCAGTCGCCTTCGGCGCCGTGGCGGTCCTGTTCATGGAGCGTCAGCTGCGGCAGCGCTCCGAGGCCCGGCTCGAACGTGCCGTCGAGGACCTGGCCCGGCTCCTTTCCACCGATGCCAAGGCCGGCCAGATGCTGAGCCAGCGGATCAATCAACTGGCCGATCACAATGCCGGCGGCCGGCTCGATGGCATCGAGGCCGATATCTCCGTCTTGGGCACGGTCGTGCGACAGCTGGCCGAAGCCGTCGCCGAGATGGACGAGAGCCAGAAGCGCAGCGGGTCGGCCGGATCGGGGCTGACCACCGAACCCGCGGCGGCCGCGCCCGCGTCGGACGATGACACGCTGCCGGAGCCTGTGATCCCGATCGAACTCCTGAAGCAGGCCCTGGCCGAAAACCGCCTCGTCTGCCACATCGAGCCGATCGTGCAGCTGCCTCAGCGCCGGCCCCATGCATATGACATCGTGCCCCGGCTGATCCTTGAGGATGCCGAGCTGGCCGATCCGGCCGACTTCATGCCGCGTCGCGGGAACGGCGAGGTGGTGCGCCAGATCGATGCCATGGTGCTGGAGGAGACGGTGACCATCGTTCGCCGCGCCCGGACAGCGGGGGCGCCGCTCCGTCTCTACGCGCCGCTGTCGCGCGATACGATGGGGGACGCCCAGGCGGTAGAGCAACTGGTGGCGACGCTCGAGGCCAATCGCGCCATCGCCGGCTCGATGGCTTTTGCCATCACCCATGCCGATTGGAAGCAGTTGATGCCGTCCGAAAAGATCGGCCTGGCGCGCATGAACCGCGAAGGCATCAGCTTCTCGCTGTTGGCCGCCACCTCGCTCCGCTTCGATTTCGGCGAACTCGAAGGGCTGGGCTTCGAGAGCGTGCGCGTCGATGCGACCCGCTTCCTGCGCAATCCCGAGCATTTCACCGATTTTCATATCGCCGATGTCGCCCCTTATGCCCGGCGCTTCCAGATCGACGTGATCGCCACCGGCGTTGTCGACGAGCAGCAATTGCTGACGCTGTTCGAAGACAGCATCGGCCTCGTGCAGGGCCCGCACATTGCCCATCCCGGGCCAGTTCGACCCGACCTGGTGCTCGAACGCGGTGAGCCGCTGCTCCGCCGGGTCGATGCCTGATCCATCCCGGTACACCTGACCGGCATCTTGCCTATCCCGGGCCGACTGCATATGCCCACGGGCATGACCTCCCTCGCCGATCTCGCCCCGAACTATGACGCCATCCTTTCCGACGTGTGGGGGGTGGTCCACAACGGCATCGTGGCGCATCCGTCCGCCTGCGAGGCGCTGGTGAACTACCGGAGGGGTGGGGGCAGGGTGGTGCTCATCACCAATGCCCCGCGTCCCTCGCCGCCGATCATCGACATGCTCGACGACCTGCACGTGCCGCGCGAGGCCTATGACGATATCGTTTCGTCCGGCGACGTGACGCGGACCATGCTGGAGGACTATCGCGGACGCAGCGTCCACTATGTCGGCCCGCCGCATGAGAACGATAGCCTGTTCGAGGGGCTCGACCTCACCCTGACCCGGGCCGAAGACGCCGACGCGGTGGTGATCACCGATCTCGATACCGACGACGATACACCGGACATGTATGGCGATCGCATCGGCCTCTGGCTTTCCCGCCACCTGCCGCTCATCGCTGCCAACCCAGACCGGGTGGTGGAGCATGGCGACCGCATCATCTATTGCGGCGGCGCCGTAGCCGATCTCTACGAGGCGCGAGGCGGCCGCATTCTGATGGCGGGCAAACCGTATCGGCCGATCTACACCGATGCGCTGATGCGCGCCGAAAAGGCCGCCGGCCGCCCGCTCAACAAGCGACGGGTGCTGGCCATCGGCGACTCCGTTCGGACCGACGCCATCGGCGCGGCCAACTTCGGCGTCGACCTGCTGTTCATCACCGGTTCGATCCATGCCGAGGAGCTTGATGCCTTCGGTAAGCCCGATCCGGCCGCCATCCGGGCCCTGGTCGCGCCCAGCGGCGCCCACCTTGCCGGCTTCATGCCGCGGCTTGCGTGGCTCGGCTCGGGCGCCTAGATACGGCGCCAACCGACGACAGAGGGCGCTGCGTGAGTGAGTTCCATCGCGTCTGGGGGCTCGACAATCCCCCGGCTGCCATCAAGGGCGCCATGGTCGCCATCGGCAATTTCGATGGCCTGCACCGCGGACATCAGCATGTCTTCGCGGCGCTGAAGGCCCGCGCCGATGCGGTGGGTGCACCGGCCATCATGCTCACCTTCGAGCCGCACCCCCGCGACGTGTTCGCCCCGACGCCGTTCATGTTCCGGCTCACTCCTGGCGAGTCGAAGGCCCGCATCGCCGAGGCGCTCGGGCTCGACGGCATCGTCATCATGCCGTTCAACAAGGATTTTTCCCAGATCACCGCAGACGATTTCGTCTCGCGCTTCCTCGTCAAGGCGCTGCAGGTCAGGGGCGTGACCGTAGGCGCCGATTTCCATTTTGGCTTTCAGCGGCAGGGAACGCCGGATTTTCTGCGCGCGGCCGGGGCGGCAAACGGCTTCGGCGTCGAGGTGCTCGACCTGCTCGATGAGGGCGACGACCACGTCTCGTCCTCGCGCATCCGGGCGGCGCTGACGGCGGGCGACGTTCCCGCCGCCAACCGCCTGCTCGGCTATCATTGGTTCTTCTCCGGCAAGGTGGTGCGCGGCGATCAGCGCGGGCGCACGCTCGGCTTTCCCACCGCCAATACCCCGACGCCCACCGGTTTTGCCCTCGCGCAGGGGGTCTACGCGGTCCGGGCCCGGCTCGGCACCCGCCTGCTCGATGGCGTGGCCGCGTACGGCAAGCCGATGTTCAACAACGAGCGCCCGCCGTTCGAGACCATGCTGTTCGATTTCAGCGAGGACATCTACGGCGAGGACCTTGAGGTCGCGCTGATCGGCCATATCCGCGGTCAGGAAGTGTTTTCGGGGCTTGATGAACTGATCGCCGCCATGAAGCGCGACAGCGCCACCGCCCGCGAGCAGCTGGGGCGCTGCCGCAGCATCTCCGAGCTCGACCGGCGCCTAGGCTTCTTTCCGTAGAGCGGAGCCGTCAGTCGGCACTTGGGGATGACAGGCGCCGCTCAGCTTTCGAAGCCCTGACCCATCATGAACGACATGCAGAAGCCGGCAGAGACGGCGGACTATTCGTCCACGCTGTTCCTGCCCGAAACCCAGTTCCCCATGCGCGCCGGCCTGCCGGAGCGCGAGCCGGCCTGGCTGGAACGCTGGGAAAAGCTGGATATATACGCGCGCCAGCGCGAGCAGGCCGCCGGCCGCCCGCAGTTCACCCTGCATGACGGCCCGCCCTACGCCAACGGCAACATCCACATCGGGCACGCCCTCAACAAGGTGCTGAAGGATCTCGTGTCCCGCTCGATGCAGATGCTGGGCTATGACAGCGCCTACGTGCCCGGCTGGGACTGCCACGGCCTGCCCATCGAGTGGAAGATCGAGGAGCAGTACCGCGCCAAAGGCAAGGACAAGAACGAAGTCCCGATCAACGAATTCCGCGCCGAATGCCGCACCTTCGCTGAGCACTGGGTCGATGTGCAGCGCGAGGAGTTCAAGCGGCTGGGCGTGCTGGGCGAGTGGGACAACCCGTACCTGACCATGAGCTTCGACGCCGAGGCGCAGATCGCCCGCGAGCTGATGAAGGTGGCAGTCAGCGGCCAGCTCTATCGCGGCTCCAAGCCCGTCATGTGGTCGGTGGTCGAGCGCACCGCGCTGGCCGAGGCCGAGATCGAGTATCAGGACTACGAGAGCGACACGATCTGGGTGAAGTTTCCGGTGCGGGAGGCCGCTGGTGCGGCGCGCGCTACGTGGATCGATACACACGGCCGACTTCCTACCGTTAACATGGGCAATTTTCTTGAACGGGCCTCGGTCGTCATCTGGACCACGACGCCGTGGACCATCCCCGGCAACCGGGCGATCAGCTTCTCATCGAAAGTCGCCTACGGCCTCTACGAGATCACCGCCGCGCCGGAAGGCAATTGGGCGAAGCAGGGCGAGCGCTACATCCTGGCTGACAAGCTGGCCGATGAGACTTTTGCCAAGGCCAAGGTGGAAAAGTTCGAGCGCCTTGCCGGTGTCACCCCCGACGAACTGGTGTCGCTCACCTGCGACCACCCGCTGAAGGGCCTTGCCGGCGGCTACGATTTCGCCGTGCCGCTGCTCGATGGCGAGCATGTCACCGATGATGCCGGCACCGGCTTCGTGCACACCGCGCCCAGCCACGGCCTCGATGACTTCGAGGTCTGGATGAATTCGGGTCGCCTGCTGCGCGAACGCGGCATCTCCGATGCGATCCCGTTCCCTGTCGACGATGCTGGGTATTACACCAAGGATGCGCCCGGCTTCGACGGTGCCCGCGTCATCGACGATGCCGGCAAGAAGGGCGATGCCAACCAGCGCGTCATCACCGCGCTGGCGGAGCGCGGCGCCATGGTCGCGCGCGGCCGCGTCAAGCACCAGTACCCGCACAGCTGGCGCTCCAAGAAGCCGGTGATCTTCCGCAACACGCCGCAGTGGTTCGTCTATATGGACCGCGACATCGAGGGCAAAGCGGGCGACACGCTGCGCGCCCGTGCCCTGCATGCCATCGACGCGACGAAATTCTATCCCGCCGCCGGCCAGAACCGGCTGCGCTCGATGATCGCCGAGCGGCCCGATTGGGTGCTGTCGCGCCAGCGCGCCTGGGGCGTTCCCATCGCCGTCTTCTACAACGAGGCGACCGGCGAAATCCTGAAGGACGAGACCGTCAACCACCGCATTGCTCAAGCCTTCGAGGAAGAGGGCGCCGATGCCTGGTTCGCCGATGGCGCCAAGGAGCGCTTTCTCGCGGATGCCGTGCCTGACCCGCAGAACTGGAAGAAGATCAACGACATCCTCGACGTGTGGTTCGACTCCGGCTCCACCCATGCCTTCGTCCTGCGCAACAAGCAGAAGTGGCCGCATCTGAAGTTTCCGGCCTCGATGTATCTCGAAGGCTCGGACCAGCACCGCGGCTGGTTCCACTCGTCGCTGCTCGAAAGCTGCGCCACCAATGGTTTTGCGCCCTACGACAGCGTGCTGACCCATGGCTTCACCCTCGATGGCGAGGGCAAGAAGATGTCGAAGTCGCTGGGCAATACTGTCGCCCCGCAGGACGTGATCAGGCAGTCCGGCGCCGATATCCTGCGGTTGTGGGTGGCAGCATCGGACTATGCCGACGATCTGCGCATCGGCAAGGAGATCCTCGCGACGACCGTCGACGGCTATCGCAAGCTCCGCAACACCATGCGCTGGCTGCTCGGCAACCTCGCGCATTTCCGTCGCGAAGAGGCTGTCGCCTATGCCGACATGCCCGAGTTGGAGCGCCTGATCCTGCACCGGCTGCAGGGCCTCGATGTGCTCGTTCGCGAGGCCTACGAGTCGTTCGACTACAAGCGGGTGGTCGCGGCACTGAGCCAGTTCATGAACGTCGAACTGTCGGCGTTCTACTTCGACATCCGCAAGGATGCGCTCTACTGCGATCCGCTCTCGTCCACGCGCCGCAAGGCGAGCCTGACGGTGCTCGACCACGTGTTCGATTGCCTCACCGCCTGGCTCGCGCCGATCCTCGTCTTCACGATGGAGGAGTGCTGGCTCGAGCGGCATCCCGGCGCCGAAGCATCGGTGCACCTGCGCCAGTTCCCGACAGTCCCGGGCGACTGGAGGGACGAGGCGCTGGCTGAAAAGTGGGAGCGCGTCCGCAAGGTCCGGCGCGTCGTCACCGGTGCCCTCGAGATCGTCCGTCGCGACAAGGTCATCGGCGCCTCGCTTGAGGCCTGGCCCACCGTCTACATCGTCGACGAGGCGCTGGCCGCGGCGGCGCGGGGTGTCGATCTTGCGGAAGTCTCGATCACGTCGGGTATCGAGATCGTTGCGGGCGAAGGCCCCGCCGATGCCTTCCGGCTCGATGAGGTCGACGGTGTCGCGGTGGCTTTCGCCAAGGCCGAGTATCCGCGCTGCGCCCGCTCCTGGCGGTATGTGCCCGATGTCGGCGCCGATCCCGAGTATCCCGATCTCTCCGCCCGCGACGCGAAGGCCATGCGCGAGCGCCGCGACGCGGGACTTTAGGCGCGGTGGGTTTGTCGGTCCCACCGCCCTCGCGCCTTCACCTGCTCAGCCTGTTCTGGGGCGTGGCGGCATTTGCGCTCGATCGCGGCCACAAGTTCTGGCAGGTCGATCTGCAGGGCTGGCGCGGCGGCGAGTACGTGCCGGTGACGGGCTTTTTCGACTACGTACTCGTCTGGAACACCGGCATCTCCTACGGTCTCCTGGGTGATGTGCCGGTACCGCTGCTCGCAGCGCTCATGGCCATTGCCATCGTGGCGCTGTCCGTCTGGTGGTGGCGCGCACCGCAGCGGCTGGTGCAGATCGGCCTGATGCTCTGCATCGGCGGCGCGCTGTCGAATGCGGTGGATCGCCTGCTTTACGGCGCCGTTGCAGATTTCTTTCACTTTCACTGGCAGGCTTGGTCCTTCTACATCTTCAATATCGCCGACATGATGATCAGCTTCGGAGTGTTGCTCCTGATCCTCGATCTTCTGGGAATCGGCAGGCCCAGGCAGGCAGCGGACGGGACGTGAACGCATTGCTGCCTGAATCTGGCCTTACGCCCACTCATGGGCTATAAGGCGCATCCGCAAGGGGAATTCGGGACGTTCATGCGTAGGTATCTTTCGGGGCAGCGGCCCATCTCGTCGGCCCTTTCCCGAATCGCAGCCATTTCCCTCGGGCTGGTCGCGGCGCTGGCGCTGAGCGCCTGCACGACCACCGAAGGTACCAACGCGATGACCGATTTCGGTACCTTCGAGCGCGAGGTTTTGACCTCGACGCTCAGCGGTTTCGGCGTCGTCGATAAGCCCAATCCCAAGGAAGAGACGGTCCAGCCGCGCGGGCCGCTGGTGCTCCCCAAGGACGGCCGTTCGCTGCCGTCCCCGGCCGTTGCCAACTCGGGTGTCGCGGCGCTGCCCGCCGATTCGGATCGCGTGCAGATCGATACCTCTGGCCTCAGCGACGAGGATCTGAAGCGGCTGCGCAATGCCCGTGTCGTCGATCTTCGCACCGTGGCGGGTCGGCCGCTGACAGAGGCCGAGACCAAGCAGCTGACTGCCCGCATGACGGCGGCGCAGTTGAAGCCCGGCGCACGTCCGCTCTACCTCCCACCCGAGGAATACTTCCTCAACCTCGAAGGCACCGATCTCGTCTGCATGTCCAAGGGCGGCCAGCTCGTGCCGGTCAATTCGCGCGAGTGCCCCAAGGAAGTTCGCGATGCCATCGCCCAGCGCGGTGCGACGAGCGGCGGCCTGCTCGGGGGCGGCCTCAACCAGACTCTCAAGGATCAGATCCGCTAAGGCGGGTCGTTGCCTGCCGGCAAGGGGCAGCGTAGACCATCGGCTGGCGCCGTGATGGCGCCGCAGCGCGGATAGTTCATGACCGACATCGATGCGACGGCAGCCGGCGACCGGCTGGCCAAGGTGATTGCCCGCTCGGGCCTCTGCTCGCGGCGTGACGCCGAAGAGTGGATCAGGCAGGGCCGCGTGTCCGTGAACGGCGGGGGGATCCGCACGCCTGCCTTCAACGTGACGCCCGACGACAAGATCAAGGTCGATGGGGCGCCTCTGGCGGCCCGCAGCGGCACCCGCCTGTGGCTCTATCACAAGCCACCGGGTCTCGTGGTGACCGAGAAGGATCCCGAGGGCCGGGCGACGATCTTCGAATCGCTGGAAGAGGCTGGCCTGCCTCGCGTTCTCACGGTTGGGCGCCTCGATCTCAACACCGAGGGCCTGCTGCTCCTGACCAATGACGGCGGCCTGAAGCGCGTGCTGGAACTCCCCGCAACGGGCTGGCTGCGTCGCTATCGCGTCCGCGCCTTCGGCTCGGTGTCGCAGGCGATGCTTGATGGCCTCAAGGACGGCATCGAGGTCGACGGCATCAAGTATGGCCCCATCGAGGCGACCCTGGAGCGTGAGCAGGGCGCCAATGTCTGGCTGGTCGTGGCCCTGCGCGAGGGTAAGAATCGCGAGGTCAAGAATGTGCTCGGCGCGCTTGGCCTCGAGGTCAATCGGCTGATTCGTGTCAGCTATGGCCCGTTCCAGCTTGGCGATCTGCCGGTGGGCGGCGTCGAGGTGGTGAAGTCGCGCGTGCTGCGCGACCAGCTCGGCAAGAAGCTGGCCGATGAGGCCGGCGTCGATTTCGACAGCGAGATGCCTGAGGTGGCGGCGCAGAAGGCGGCCGCCGATCCGCGTCGGCGGATTTCGGCCTCCGACCACGCCGCCCCGGCGCGAACCGAGCGTAGCGTGCGCCCGTCGCGTCCCGCTGCTCCCCGCGCTGCGCGCGACGAGGAGCGCCCCATTCAGCATCGCCCCGGCCGCAGTGATCCGCGTCCGCCCCGCAAGCCCCGCGAGGTGCGGCCTGAGGGCCCGGCTCGTCGCGTGCTCTTTGACGATCACGAGGGTCGGGCGCCTGAGGAGTTCCGTCCCACGTTCGAGCGGAAGCCGCGCGACGACAAGCCCGGTTTTGATCGCGGCGCTCGCGACGCCCGTCCGCCCCGCGGGCCCCGGCCCGATGGGCCGCCGCGTGGCGATCGTCCCGACCGCCCGCCGCGAAGCGACAGGCCGGATCGGCCTCCCCGCGGCGACCGCCCTGATCGTGCATCTGGCCCGCGTCCCTCGCGGCCGGGCGGCCCGGATCGCCCGTCCCGGTCATTCGCAGGCCCTCGCACCGAACAGCGGAGCGATCGTCCGGATCGCGCCCCGCGCGGAGACCGTCCCGACCGCCCGCGCAGCGACAGACCAGCCAGCGCGCCACGCACCCAGCGCCCTGACCGCCGGCCACGCGCGCCAGGCGCTGAGCGGCCGCGCACATTCTCTGGCCCTCGCGCGGAGGCGCGCGGAGATCGCCCGGATCGCGCCCCTCGCGGTGATCGCCCCGATCGTCCGCGCAGCGACAAGCCCGTTCGTTCGCCGCGGCCCGAACGGCCGGCGGGCGCACGCCCGCC